>OGWZ01000606.1_pt1 | contig 38719 bp, 20 predicted proteins | sample 1576141 | NCBI WGS metagenome assembly OGWZ01 (sample SAMEA3541512, study PRJEB24748) | human gut metagenome | biome: human gut; feature: human-associated habitat; material: faeces | place: China | collected 2012
GCCCTGCTGGCGCTGTCCGTAGCCGCCGCGCTGCTGGTAGCCGCCCTGCTGACGTGGCTGATAGCCGCCCTGCTGCTGTTCGCCGTCCTGGTTGTAGCGCGGACGATAGCCGCCCTGCTGACGTGGCTGGTAGCCGCCCTGCTGCTGCTCGCCGTCCTGATTGTAGCGAGGGCGATAGCCGCCCTGCTGACGTGGCTGATAGCCGCCGCGCTGCTGATAGCCGCCCTGACGTGGCTGGTAGCCGCCCTGACGTGGCTGGTAGCCACCCTGCTGCTGAGCGCCGAGGCCAGATCCGAAGCCTTCCGGACGGAAGCCGCCGTTCTCGCTCTGTGTTGAAGCCGAAGCCGAGTGCTGTGTGTGAATACGCGGGCGACGTCCCGTCACGCTGCGATACTCTTTCTGATAGTTTCCTGCGGCACGGCCGTAGCTCTCGCTATTGCCAGTAGTCTGATCCGCTGTGTTCTGTTCCTGATTCTTTACGTTTTCTGAATCCATAATTGCTTATTTGGTTTTATTGTTTATGTATATAGCCTCACGGCTAATGTCTAATTATATCTTGTTGTATCTTGCTTAGATGCCGGTGTAGTTCATCGGCGTGATAGCTATCAGTTCCGCCTTCACAGCGTCGCTCACGTTGAGAGTCTGGATGAACTCGTGGATGGTCTCCTCGGTCATGTGCTTGTTGGTGCGTGTGAGCGCCTTCAGAGCCTCGTACGGATGCGGGTATGCCTCGCGACGGAGGATGGTCTGGATGGCTTCTGCCACTACTGCCCATGTGTTGTTGAGGTCTTCCTTGAGCTTCTCCTCGTTGAGGATGAGCTTGCGCAGACCCTTGAGTGTGCTCTCGATAGCAATTACGCCGTGGCCGAACGGTACGCCTACGTTGCGCAGAACGGTAGAGTCGGTGAGGTCGCGCTGCAGACGGCTCACGGGGAGCTTCTGTGCGAGGAACTGCAGAACGGCGTTAGCCATGCCGAGGTTACCCTCAGAGTTCTCGAAGTCGATGGGGTTCACCTTGTGCGGCATTGCCGACGAGCCTACTTCGCCTGCCTTGATCTTCTGCTTGAAGTACTCCATAGAGATGTACATCCAGAAGTCGCGGTCGAGGTCGATGATGATTGTGTTGATGCGGCGCATTGCGTCGAACACAGAACCGAGGCAGTCGTAGTTGGAAATCTGTGTAGTGAACTGCTCGCGCTCCAGTCCGAGCTTTTCGCTCACGAAGCGGTTGCCGAACGCCTTCCAGTCGTACTCGGGGTAGGCTACGTGGTGAGCGTTGTAGTTGCCGGTAGCACCGCCGAACTTAGCGGTGAGGCGGCACTCCTTCAGCTGGCGCAGCTGCTCCTCAAGACGGTATACGAACACCATCACCTCCTTGCCCAAACGTGTAGGCGAAGCGGGCTGTCCGTGTGTCTTTGCGAGCATAGGCACTGTTGCCCACTCCTCTGCATACTGGCGGAGCTGTGCGATGAGCTCCTCGCAGAGCGGGTAGTAGAACTGCTCGAGCGCCTCCTTGATAGAGAGGGGCACTGATGTATTGTTGATGTCCTGCGAAGTGAGGCCGAAGTGGATAAACTCCTTGTAAGCGTCGAGTCCACCGATGCGGTCGAACTCCTCCTTTATGAAGTATTCCACAGCCTTCACGTCGTGGTTAGTTACTTTCTCGATGTCCTTCACGCGCTGTGCTTCCTCTTCGCCGAAGTTGCGGTAGATGTCGCGCAGCTGGTCGAAGAGCTGATGGTCGAACGAAGCAAGCTGCGGCAATGGCAACTCACAAAGCGTGATGAAGTATTCGATTTCCACACGTACGCGGTAGCGTATCAGTGCATACTCAGAGAAGTAGTCGGCAAGGCGCTCGGTCTTGCCACGATAACGGCCGTCAATCGGCGAGATGGCTGTCAGCAAATCAAGTTTCATAATTGGCTATTATATATAATTATGTGTAATTACGGATGCAAAATTACAAATAAGTTTTTATTTGTGTGTTGTTTTTATGTGAAATTATGTGATTTTGTTTTCGCGTGTATACGATTTTTGTGTATATACAAAAAAAGCGAACAAGTTGAAAACTTGTTCGCTTTATGTGGGCGTTGACGGATTCGAACCGCCGACCCTCTGCTTGTAAGGCAGATGCTCTAAACCAGCTGAGCTAAACGCCCTTGCTTTACAATTGCTTTGTTCTTGAAAGCGAGTGCAAAGTTATAGCATTTTTCTGTAACCGCAAAATGTTTTGCGGAGATTTTTTCGGTTTTGGTCGAAAAATACTTGTTTTTAACGTTCTGTAACTAAAATCGGCGCTTTTTAGTTGCGTTTCGAGGTGATGCCGCCGTTCTTGGTGAGCGTGAGCGTCGACTTCTGCAGCTGTCGCGAGTTATGGTCGAAGATGAGATTCGGGTTGAATCGGCGTCCTTTGAACACGGTTTCGAAGTGGAGGTGTTCGGTTGTGGCGCGTCCGGTGCGTCCGGTGAGACCTATCACCTGACCGGCTTTCACCTCGTCGCCCACCTTCACGAGGTTTTTCGACTGGTGCGAGTAGAGTGTCTCCAGTCCGTTGGCGTGCTTGACGACGATGCAGAGTCCGTAGCCGTAGTGAGAGTTGGAGCGTGTCACCACGCCGTCGAATGCTGCCACTATCTCGTCGTTCGGTTTCGTCTTTAGGTCTACGCCGCTGTGTCGGCGCTTGCCTCCGTAGGGGCTTATCACCTTGGCTCCGGGCAACGGATACGCCCAGCTGCCTTTCTTCATCTCCTCGAGGTTCCACTTGTAGGTCTGCTTCTTCTCGAACACGTCCTCGGTTGTGAAGTTGGGGTTCTCGTCGAGGTCTACCTTCTCGCCCACGGTCGACACGTTGATGTACGAGCTGTGCTTCTCGCAGAGCAGTGTGTGGCGGTGCAGTCGGTGGCTGTTTATGCTGAACACGGCGGCGGGGTTGATGCGCTTGCCGTCGATCATGATAGAGAAGTCGCAGTAGAACTTGCCGTCGCGGTGTCCGACGATGGCGATGGTCTGTCCGGCGCGTACGTGCTGTCCCACCTCAACCATGTTCTCGGCGTTGTTGGCGTATACTGTCTCCAGTCCGTTGCGGTGGCGTATCACTATCACGTAGCCCATGTCCTGATGCTTGCGTGCGAGACGCACCGTTCCGTCGAACATCGCCTTCACGTTGTCGCCGTCCTTGGTGTCTATCTGCACTACGTCGTTCTTGCGCATCGTGGCTTTGCCCACGGGCAGCGGGAACGAGTATTCGTTGGGTTTGAGCAGACCGAGGTCGATGCTGAACGCATCGGAGCGGTTGAAGAGTCCGGGTGTTGATATGCTGATCTGCTGCTGTTCGGCAGCAGTGAACTGATGCTTTACGGGTGTTGCCGACACGAGGGTGAGTGTGGCTATGGCTAATAGTAGTTTCTTTATTCGCATTATTGTTTGTTTGATTAGTCTTCTTCAAAAGTTGCGTGCGCCGACCGGTGCGGATGCCCGTATTGTTCGGCGCGGACTATAATATAATGCCCGAATAGATGCGTCCCGACTCGGCGCCGAGGCGTCGTGCCGAGAAGTATTCGTCTACGCTGTCGTATGTGCAGACGTCGCTTTCGAGGATATTCTCATCAGCCACGCCGGCGTGCTCGAGCAGCTGTCGGTTGGCGAGTTTCAGGTCGATGTGCCATTTCTTCTCGAACAGCTTCGACGGGTCTGCGGCGTCGGGGTTGCGCTTTATCTCCTGCTGTGCGAGCGTCGGCATGTCGAAGGCTGCCTCTTCGAAAGCGGCGTACACCTCGTCGCCAACTTCGAAGTTCTTTCTGGATATGCCCGGTCCTATAACGGCTTTCAATTTCTTCGGGTCGGTCTTGTAGGCGATGCTCATGTCGGCTATCGCTTTGCCCACGATGCGTGCCAGCGTACCGCGCCATCCGGCGTGAACGGCTGCCGCGGCGTGGTGCTCCTCGTCGTAGAGCAGTACGGGTATGCAGTCGGCTGTCGACACTCCGATGCACACGCCCTTTACGTCGGTGAGCAGCGCGTCGACGCCTTCGAGCAGCATCTGGCGTATCTGTTCGGGCAGGGTGCAGAACTCCTTGCCTATTATGCGTGTCTCGGTGCCGTGTGTCTGGTGGGGCAGTATGATGCGGTCGGCGTCTACGCCCAACTCCTCAGCCAGCAGCGCGCGGTTGGCAGCTACGTGCTCGGGCTTGTCGCCGCAGTAGGGGTTGATGTTCAGCGCGGCGTGGTTGCCCTCGCTGGTTCCGCCGTGGCGTGTGGTAGAGAATGCGCACAAGCCCTCGGCTATATTATAATATGTAAGGCGCAGCGCGGTGTTACTCATTGTCTGCCTCCTCTTCGTATTCAAAGTCGTCGAGATCTTCCACGTCGTCAACGTACTCGATGTCGTCGTCGTCGATGTAGATGATGTCGTCCTCGCCCTCCGCCTTCATTTCTGCCATGAATCGTGTCATGTCCTTGTCGCGGTGTACGAGCGTGTCCTCGGCTGTGATGTTCTGCAGCTTGTTGCTCTCCGAGTTGAGCTCCTGCCACAACGTGTCCTTCAGTTCCTGAATGCCGAGTCCGGTTACAGAGGAGATGAACACTACGGGGAGGTCGTCGGGCAGCGTCTCGCGCAGCATGTCCATGAGTTCGTCGTCGAGCAGGTCGCACTTCGTCACGGCCAATACGCGGTGCTTGTCGAGCATCTCGGGGTTGAACTTCTCAAGCTCGTTCTTCAGCAGTTCGTACTCGCGCTTGATGTCGTCGGTGTCACCCGGCACCATGAAGAGCAGCAGCGAGTTGCGCTCGATGTGGCGCAGGAAGCGCAGACCGAGTCCCTTGCCTTCGCTTGCTCCCTCGATGATTCCCGGGATGTCTGCCATCACGAACGACTTGTGGTCGCGGTAGTCGACGATGCCGAGCGACGGTTCGAGCGTGGTGAACGGGTAGTTGGCAATCTTCGGGCGTGCGCTCGACACGGCTGAGAGCAGTGTCGACTTGCCTGCGTTCGGAAGGCCCACAAGACCTACGTCGGCGAGCAGCTTCAGCTCGAGGATGATGGTCATCTCCTCCATCGGTTCGCCCGGCTGAGCATAGCGCGGGCACTGGTTGGTAGCTGAGCGGAACTGGAAGTTGCCGAGTCCGCCTCTGCCGCCCTTGAGCAGCAGCACTTCCTGTCCGTCGTGCATCACGTCGCATACATACTTGCCCGTCTCGGCGTCGTACACCACCGTTCCGCACGGCACGTCGATGTATATGTCCTGGCCGTCCTTGCCGTGACACTTGTCGCGACCGCCGTTGCCTCCGTGCTCGGCGAAGACGTGGCGCTGGAACTTAAGGTGGAGCAGCGTCCAGTAGTTGTGGTTGCCGCGCAGGTAGATGCTGCCGCCGTGTCCGCCGTCGCCGCCGTCGGGTCCGCCGTTGGGGTTATACTTCACGTGACGGAGGTGCATAGAGCCTCTGCCGCCCTTGCCTGAGCGACAATATATCTTTACATAGTCTACGAAATTAGATTCTGCCATTGTCTGTATTTATGCTTTATAGATGAATAAAAAGGACAACTATCAATCAATCAATAGATTGACAACTTGCAAAGTTACGGAAAATATCGCAGAATAAGGCATACCTGCACCAAGTTTTTGCAGGTACGGCTGTATATAAATGAAGTTTTTATGAGTTTGGGGGCGAAATAGTAGCAACTTGTCAGCTTGAATCAATGGCAAGCTGACAAGTTGCAGAATGTCTTAAGCCGCACGCTTCATGGTATAGCGCAGAGCGTATACGAGCACGAAGGCGAAGCCTGCGAGCGGTATGAAGAACGGCAGCGTGAAGTTGTCGGTAGAGTCGGCGATGATACCCATCAGAAGAAATCCGCAGCCGCCTACCGGTGTCATCATCAGTATCGACGAAGCGCTCTTGGTGAGTCCGCCGAGTCCGCGCAGCGTGAGGGCGAAGATGGTCGGGAACATGATAGCCTCGAAGAAATAGTTGGCTATGAGCGCCAGAACAGACACGTCGCGACCGAAGTCGAGCAGCAGAACGGCGATGCAGATCACGGTGCCGAGAGCGCATACGGCGAGATACTTCTCTGCCGCAATGTTGCTCATCACCGCCGCACCGATGAAGCGCGCCAACATGAACACGCCCAGACCGATGGTGAGTATCGTAGAGCCCGTGGCTGCCTTCATCCAGCCCTGACCTGTCACGAAGTTGATGAAGTAGGAGTTTATCGAAATCTCCGCCACCTCGTATGCGAGTAGCGCAAGCAGTCCGAACACGAACCAGCGGTTGCGGAAGAGCATTTTCAGGTTGTGTGCGCCCTGCTTTGTGTCGTTGTCGTTGTCGTGAACTATCTCCGGCAGTTTCACTCGTGCGAAAACCACGGCTATGAGTAGCACGAACGCGCCCATTATGGTGTAAGGTATCACGGCGTCGCCGCCTGCGCTGCCGTCGGCGCCCTGGAAGAGGAAGCTGCCTACGACGAGTGTGGCGAACATTGAGCCTACGCCGTTGAACGACTGCGAGAAGTTAAGACGCGACGTGGCTGTCTCCTTCGGACCAAGCTCCGTTACGTACGGATTGGCTGACGTCTCGAGGAACACGAGTCCGCAACCGATGATGAACAGCGCCACGAGATAGGCGTAGAACGTGCCCAGCATTGAGCAGGGGATGAACGCCAGCGAGCCTAAGCCGAAAAGCAGGAGTCCGCTTACCACGCCGCGGCGGTAGCCCTGACGGTTGATGAACAGACCGGCGGGTATCGCCATGAGGAAGTAGCCGAGATAAGTGGTCACCTGAATCAGTGCCGACTGTGTGATGCTGATGTCGAGCGCATTCTGGAAATGCTTGTTAAGCACGTCGAGGATGGCGCGCGCAAAGCCCCACATGAAGAAGAGTGAGGTGATGAGGATGAACGGCACAGCATACTGCTTGCTGCTCAAAGATGCTTGATTTTGTTTCATGTGTGCAAAGTTACTGCAAACCGAAGACAATACAAAATATGCTCGCATATTTTTATTGTTGAGGTGCAGCGTAACTTATTTAAAGTTACTGCAAACCGAAGACAATACAAAATATGCTCGCATATTTTTATTGTTGAGGTGCAGCGTAACTTATTTAAAGTTACTGCAAACCGAAGACAATACAAAATATGCTCGCAAATTTTTGTCATAGCTAAGCTACTTGCACTAACTTTCTGACACTTAACGATGCGTCTCGACAAAAAAAATCTGCAAGCAGTTTTTTTATGTGCAAGACTTTCAGTAACTTTGCACCTAATTATAAATATTGTACCCTATGAGCGTGATAAAAATAAAGGATAAGACCTTCAAGGTGTCAATCCCCGAAGCTGAGATTCTTCAAAAAGTAAAGGTCGTAGCCGATCGTATCAACAAGGACATGGCAGGCAAGAACCCGTTGTTGCTCGCCATGCTTAACGGATCGTTCGTGTTCGCTGCCGACCTCATGCGTATGATCAACGTGCCGTGCGAGATTTCGTTCGTCAAGATGTCGTCGTACGAGGGCACTGCGTCTACCGGAAAGGTAAAGCAGCTCATCGGTTTGAACGATGATATCAAGGGCCGCACCGTGATCATCGTTGAGGACATCATCGAGTCGGGACTCACTATGCAGACTCTTCTCGAGCAACTCAAGGAGAAGGAGCCGGAGTCTGTGCACATCTGTACTCTGCTGCTCAAGCCGGAGTGTCTGAAGGTGCCTCTCGACACAGAGTATGTAGCCATCGAGATACCAAACGACTTCATCCTCGGCTACGGACTCGACTACGACCAGCAGGGACGCAACCTGCGCGATATCTATACAGTGGTGGAGTAGGAGTAAACAATAACATTACATAATAAAAAATTCAGATGAAAAACATCGTAATTTTCGGTGCTCCTGGTTCAGGCAAGGGCACTCAGAGCGACCTGATGATTGAGAAGTATGGTTTCAACCACATCTCTACAGGCGACGTTCTCCGCAGCGAGATCAAGAACGGAACAGAACTTGGCAAGACTGCCAAGGGTTTTATCGACAACGGACAGCTCATCCCCGACGAGTTGATGGTCAACATCCTCGCAAGTGTGTATGACAGCTTCGGCAAGGAGCACAAGGGCGTTATCTTCGATGGCTTCCCACGCACAATCCCGCAGGCTGAGGCTCTGAAGAAGATGCTCGCAGAGCGCGGACACAAGGTGGCTGCCATGATTGAGCTCGACGTTCCGGAGGACGAGCTGATGACTCGTCTTATCAAGCGCGGTCAGGAGAGCGGACGCTCTGACGACAACGCTGAGACTATCAAGAAGCGCCTCGACGTTTATCACAACCAGACAGCTCCGCTTATCGAGTGGTACAAGGGCGAAGGTATTCACCACCACATCAACGGACTCGGCGAGTTGCCACGCATCTTCGGCGATATCTGCAGCGTGATCGACGCACTCTAATAAATAGAGTTGAGAATTGAGAGTTGAGAATTGAGAGTTATGATTACCTTTTAATATTGTATGAGCAAGCATGAGCTTCTATACATATCATAACTATCAACTCTCAATTCTAAACTCTCAACTCTCAACTATAAAAAAGTCCTCGAAAGTTGGTTGCCAACTTTCGAGGACTTTTTTTTATTCGTTGCTTTCGATGAACACCGTGCTGTCCATTTCATCGAGCGACTTCTTCTTCTTGTTTTCCTTCGCTCCAGCCTTCAGCAGACTCTTTGCAGCGGTGATGATGCTTCTGCCGCTTTCCGCTGTCGACACCTTCAGCTTAGCCATCTTCTCCACCGTGCTGTTCATGCTCGTCTCCACATCCATGAAGCGCATGCCGAAGTCCTGCACACGCTCCACGACGATATTCGCTGCGTCTATCATCGCCTGCTGATTCTTCAGCTGGCGCACCTGCGTCCACATCATCTCCAGCACGCGAAGGTTCATGTACATGGTCTGCGGACCGAGAATCATGACGCCTTCGTCGTAAGCCTCGCGCCATAGCGTGGTGTCGTTGAGCAGCGCGAGATTCAATGCGCCTTCTATAGGCACGTACATGATGGCGAAGTTGAGGCGGTTGTAGCCCTCGGGCAGATACTTCGTATACTCCTTGCGCGCCAGTCGCTTCACCTGAGCACGCACGCTTGCTACGTGTGCCTTCAGATATTCCGACTTCTCGGGCGTGCCGTCTTCGGCGTTCATGTAGCGCTCGTAGTCGGTGAGCGACATCTTCGAGTCGACCACCACGTGGCGGTTGTTCGGGAAGTGTAGGATGAAGTCGGGTATGAGTCCGCGTCCGTCGTCGCCCTTCGCCTGCTTGCCTGCCTTGTCGCGCAGCGTCTCCTGCGTGTCAAACTGCTCGCCCTCCTTCAGCTCGAGGTCTTCGAGCAGCTGCTTCAGCTTCAGCTCGCCGAAGTTGCCCTGCACCTTCACCTCTCCGGTGAGCGCACGTGTCAGCCGGTCGGCAGTCTCGCCCAGCGCCGCACTCTTCTCCATGTTCACCTTTATCGTAGCATCGAGACGCGTGAGCGCTTCGTTCTGCTGTTCCTTCGATTTGTCGAACGCCTCGCGCATGCTCTTCAGGCTTTGTGTGAGCGGGTCGATTATCTTCGACACCTGCTCCTTGTTGCGCTCGCCCAGCTCGTCCTGACGTCGCTTCAGAATCTCCTCCGACGTGGTCTGCATCTGCTCACGTATGAGCTTCATCTGACTTTCCACCTGCTCGCGGTTCATCTCTCTGAGTGCTTCTATCTGCTTCTGTTGACCCTCCTTCACCTGCTCGAGTTGCGCCGTCTGCGCCGCCTTCAGCTGTTCGAGCTGTGCTGTCTGCGCCTCTTTCAGTTCAGCAATCTGCTTCTCGTGCGCCTCTTTCAGTTCGGCGATTTGCTTGTTGTGCACATCCTTAAGGTCTGCTATTCTCTTGCTGTAAGAATACGCCACCACGCCGATGATGATGGCTGCCACTATTACTACTATGATGCTTTCTATCATTATTATATAATTATATAGATTTCTTGTGTTTACGTTTCTTGCAAAAATAATAAAAGTGTGAAGCATACTCAACACTTTCTTCCGAAAAGTTGAAAGTGTTGAGTATAATTAACAGAGACATTGACGTTAATCATGACCGTCGTTTTAAGAAGCAGTTCATGTTTCTCATCGTTTAAGAGCTTAAAATATATTGTTATTCTGTGTTGTTCGATAGTCGTTATGTTCTGCCGATGTCGTTTTACACTATGCAAAATAAAAAAAGAGGTATGCCTATTGTGGTCATTCCTCTTGTGAAATGATGTTTTTTTGTTTTGAATTTGTGCTATTCTGCTTTGTTGTGCGGCGTGTCTGTCTGCCTCACGCAGTTTTATCTAAGTGTGAAGCGTGCTTTTAATGGTGTGTTGTCAGAGGCGTTTCCTATGAGAGCCTCAAACACGCCGTTCTCCGATTTCCATGCACTTGACGTTTCGTCGTAGAAAGAGAGAGCTGCATTGTCGATGGTGATGTCTACGTCCTGCTGTTCGCCGGGGTTGAGCCATACCTTCTTGAAGCCTTTCAGCTCCTTTACAGGACGGTCTACCGACGCTTTCACGTCCTTTATGTAGAGCTGTACGGTCTCTGCGCCACGCTTCGTGCCGGTGTTCTTGACGGTTACGGTGAACGTCAATTTGCCGTCGCGAGTCATTTCTTTTGCCGACTGTCGCAGGGCGCTGATGCTGAATGATGTGTAACTCAGTCCGTGTCCGAAAGCAAATGTCGGTTTGATGTGTTTCTTCTCAGTCCAGCGGTAGCCCACATATATGCCTTCCTTATATTCTTCGTCGATTACCTTGTCGAAACCAACTGTCTTGTCGTCGGTGGTTCGCCACGTGCCAGGATATGTTTTCAGAGCGTGAGCGCCACAGTCGTTGAGACTTCCATACCATGTGAACGGCAGCTTGCCGCTCGGATTGGCGTCGCCTGTCAGCACGTCGGCGATGGCGTTGCCTGCTTCCGAACCTATGAACCAGCTCTGTACGATGGCTGCCACCTTGTCTCGCCAAGCCATTGCCACGGCGTTGCCCGACACGTTTACGTAGATGAGGCGGTTGGTTACCTTGGCAAGTGCTTCGATGAGGCGGTTCTGCGCGTATGGCAACTCATACTGCTTGCGGTCGTGTCCTTCGCAGTCCTGATAGTCCGACTTGTTCAGTCCGCCCACCATAATGACATAGTCGGCATCCTTTGCTTTCTCCACAGCCTCGGCGATGAGTTGGTCGGCGGAGCGGTCGTCCTTCAGGTTTTGTCCCGTTTCCACTCCGTTGTATTCGCCCGTCACGTCTCCGACGTATCCGCGTGCATAGTCAATCTCTGCCGTACCTCCAAGTTTTGCTCGCAGTCCGTCGAGTGGAAGTGTCTCGCGCTGCACCTTCAGCGATGACGAACCGCCGCCGACGGTCATCATCTTGATGGCATTCTCGCCCACAACGAGTATGCGCTTCGCCTTGTTGCGGTCGATAGGCAGCACGTTGTTGCGGTTCTGTAGTAGCACGATGCCCTCGTCAGCAATCTGGCGGGCAGCCTCGTAGTGCGATTCTGAACAGAGGAAGCCGTGCGGACGCTGACGGTTCATCGTCGTGCGGAAGAAGAGTCGCAGCACACGGCGCACCTTGTCGTCGAGTTCTCGGGTGGTGTATTTGCCGCTCTTTATACCATTGATATATGGTGTGGCAAGATAATAGTTGTCATAAGCGTTGCTTGTTCCTGCTGAAAGGCCGTTGGTCCATGTTCCGAACTCCATGTCCAGCCCGTTCTTCACCGCCTGGTCGGTGTCGTGACATCCGCCCCAGTCGCTCACTACCACGCCGTCAAACGCCCATTCGCCCTTCAGTATGCGGTTGAGCGTGTACTGGTTGTGGCAGTTGTGCTCGTTCTTGTAAAGGTTGTATGCACCCATAATGGCCCAAACCTTGCCTTGCTCCACGGCAGCCTTGAACGCCGGCAGATAGATCTCATGCAGAGCGCGGTCGCTTACTACAACGTTCACCTGGTTACGATATTCCTCGTCATTGTTCAGACAGTAATGCTTTACGCATGCCGAAACACCGTTCGACTGTAGACCCTGTATGTAAGGCACCACCATCGTAGCCGCCAGGTAAGGGTCTTCGCCCATATACTCGAAGTTGCGTCCGCCGAGCGGGGTGCGATAGATGTTGACGCCCGGTCCGAGAATCATGTCCTTGCCACGATAGAGGGCTTCTTCGCCAAGACTCTTGCCGTAGAGCGTGGCGAGGTCTGGGTTCCATGTGGCAGCGAGACAGGTCAGCGCAGGGAACGCCACGCACGAGTCGTTGGTCTGTCCTGCCTGCTCCCATTCGTCCCACAATACGTCAGGGCGCACACCGTGAGGGCCGTCGTCTGTCCAGAAGTCGGGAAATCCCAATCGCGGTATTCCGGCAGATGAGAATTTGCTCTGTGCATGTATGACGCGTATCTTTTCCTGAAGAGTCATACGCGAGAGGGCGTCGTCAATGCGCAGCTCCATTGGCTGTGTCTCGTCCAGATAAACTGGAGTGTGCTGAGCGTAAGCGGTCATTGCGCTTATCGCAATCAAGCATGATGTTATGATATGTTTCATAGTAATGTGAATGGTTTTTAGCGATCTTCTTACTCCGCAAGCATATCCTTCACTTCCTCCAGACTGCCGTCAGACGGCGATGGTGTGATGCCGAGCAGGTGGGCGAGGAGCGGGTAGACGTTCACGTTGCGGAAGGTAGACTCGCGGGTGTAGCCCTTGCGGAAGTCGGGACCACAGGCGCGGAACAGCACGTGCATGTCGCTGTACGTAGGGTCGAAGCCGTGTGCGCCGGCTATGGTGCGGTCGTGCTCGCTCGTGACGAATCCGATGTCGCTGAGCACCACGATGTCGCCGATGTTCTCGTTCGTGCCGAAGTGCAGGTACTCCGGCACCTCAGCCTTGCGGTACGCCCTGAGGTGAGGCACGGCGTTGAGCGCCTTCAGAATCTTGCCCTCGCAGCCCTTCTTGGCGAACACCATTGTGGGGAAGCCCGTCGCGAGGCGCTCGTACCACGACTTGTCGAGCACCTTGTCGAGACGTATGATGCGCTCGTTGGAGAGACGCGCCATGCCGTGGTCGGCAGTCACGATGAGGTCGATGTCGGCAGCGTCGGGCATGCGCTGTATGTCGTTCCAGAGCTGGCTGAGCAGACCGTCGAGCGCCTCCACCTGCTTGCGCGTCTCAGGACTCTCCGGTCCGAAGGCGTGCGCGCTGTGGTCGGGCTCGTCGAAGTAAGCCATGATGAGCTGCGGACGTTTGTCGGCAGGCATCTTCAGCATCTCCTCAATCTTCGCCACTCGCTCCACATACGTCAGCAGCGGCTTCTTGGCATAGCTGTGCCAGTAGTCGGGATATTCGCCCTTGATAGCCACGTCGGAGCCAGGCCAGTAGACCACGCCCACGCGCTTGCCCTGACGCTTTGCGGTGAGCCATATCGGGTCGCCGCCCCAGTAGGCAGGGTCGTTCTGGTTCTTGCCCAGAGCGAAGGTGGTGTTGGTAGCCTTGTGGTAGAACACGTTGGCGATGATGCCGTGGTGGTCGGGCACGAGACCAGTAGCGAGTGTGTAGTGGTTGGGGAAGGTAGACGAGGGGAACGAGGGCTGCATCACAGCCTGCACGCCGTCGTGTCCGAGCTTGTCGAGGAACGGCGTGTGGTACATCTGAGGATAGTCCCAGCGGCAACCGTCGAGAGAGACTATCACAATACGATGTTCGCCGGCAAGCGAGCTTGCCAGCGAACAAAGTAATAGCGAAAGGACAACGATTATCCTTCTCATATATATGTCTGTTATGAATTAGTTGAATGTGTACTTGATACCGATCTGCATCTTCCAGCACTGGTCGTAGTTGTGGTTGAAGTTCCAGGTCTTGGTAGCATACTCGCCGTTCACCTTCATCATGCTGAACACCGGTGTGTTGTTCTCCACCTTGTTCACCTTCAGAACCTGGCCGTTGTTGCAGCTGCCCATGTTCTTGGCTACGCCCCACTTCGAGTTGAAGAGGTTGCCTACGTTCATGATGTCGAGGCTGAGCTGCAGGCGGTTGCGTGTGTTGCCTATCTTCACGTCGAAGTCGTGTGCCCAACGGAAGTCGAAGCGGTGTATGAACGGAGCACGAGCGCTATAAGCCTCTGCGTACTCGCCCTTGTGGTTCTTCAGATACTTGTCCTGCTCTACGAACTTCCAGAATGCCTCGCGGTCGGCGTCGCTTACGAAGTTGATTTCAGAGTCGTTTCTCGGTATGTACATCAAGTCGTTCTTGATGCCGTCGCCGTTGATATCGCCGTTGTAGAGGAAGCTGTAGCCCGACGGAGAGTAGCCAGTGTAGAAGAGGCTGAAGTGATCCTTGGCATACTTGTAGCTTACGTTAGCGATGATGCGGTCTGGGATGACGTACTGTGAGTTCTGCACCTTAGAGAAGTTAGGACCGTTGATGGTGTACAGACCCGACCATGCAGAAGAAGCGTTGCTACCCGGCATACCCGACACCTCCTTCATCACGGTGTGTGTGTAGGCAGCCATCACGTTGAGGTTCTTCAGCGGCTCGGCTGTAGCTGTGATGTTGAAGGTGTAGCCGTATCCCTTGTGAGTGTTGGTGAGCACGCACGCATCGTTGATGTTCGAGTAGTATGTGAAGTTCTTCGGATAAACGAGGCGGTTGTCAGCACCGTTGAGGTGACCCCATTCTGAAGTGTCGTCCTTGATGTTGTAGTTCTTCAGCATCACGTCGGTGATCTTCTTTGTGTAGATGAACTCGGCTGTGAGTGTCATCGGGAAGCTAACCGGCACCTGATAGTCTACAGCGAGTGACGACTTCCATACCTGCGGCATCTTGAAGTTGCGGTCTACGCCGCCGATTGTTCTTGCCAGAGTGCCGTCGTCAGGAGTGATGCTTGCCGGCGCACCGAGCAGTTCGCGAATCTTGTCGCGGTCGGTTACGAGTCCGCCCTTGAAGTTGTTGAGCAGCGGGTCAGACGACTTCACTGTGCCGTCTCTGTTGTACTTTGTAACAGCGTTGAACGGGTTCTGCTGAATCATACCCGAGTTGCTCGGCATGTTGGTGAAGAATACCAACGGCAGACGGCCTGCGAACAGACCAGTACCGCCACGCACCTTGAGGCTCTTGTTGCCCAGCACGTCCCATACGAAGCCTACGCGCGGCGAAATCTGAATGTTGCTCTTCGGCCACATACCGGTGTCGATGTGCTTTCCGCCGAAGTCGAGTGCCTTGATGGCGTTGTTGGTCATGATGTCGTCGTCGTCGAAGGCGATGTTATCGAAGCGGATACCGCCGGTGAGCTTCAGGCGGTCGTTCACGTTCCACTCGTCCTGCAGATAGATGCCATACTGGTTGAACTTAACCTCTGATGCAGGGCTTGTAGCTCCGTTGTAGCCGTAAGCGAGACCCACGGTCTCAGGCGCAGCACCGGTGAGGAAGTCGTCGAGCGAGCGGTAGCGGTAGTAGCCTGTGCCGCCGCGCATGTATGCGTTGTTAGCAAGCTGATGCTCGAAGTTGAAGCCCGCTGTCACCTTGTGGTTGCCAGCATACCATGTGAAGTTGTCGGTAAGGCTGAGCACCTTGTTCTTCACCTGGTTGTTGTAAGAGAAGAGCTCGTAGCCGAAGCTCATATACGGCGAGAGGTCCTGCTTGACGGTACCGTCGGCGAGAGTTTCGTAGCCGTTCATGATGTCGACGAACGGGAAGATAGAAGAGTCAGAACCGCGTCCGTCCTTCATGTCTGTATATGTGAAGAGCAACTGGTTGGCGAACTTGTCGCCGAAGCGGCTGTTGAGGTCGGCAGTTACAGATGTCACGTTGTTCTCCATTGAGTACATAGAGTTAGAGAACGCCATTGAGTACTGCGAGAGGCGGTCCATGTTGCGCAGACGGTAGCCCGTGTCAGACGAGTTGCCGTTAGGCGCGTTCCACATCTTGTTGGCTGTGTGGTTGAAGCGCACTGCAAGATGGTGGTCGTTGGTGATGTTCCAGTCGATGCGACCGAGCAACTTGAGGTTGTGCTCGTCGGCGCCCCAGTTGGTGTAAGAACCCGGGTTGTAGCCGTACTTCTCCTTAAGGAACTGAGCGACGCGGTCGAGGTCGCTCTTCTTTGTACGAGAGATGTACTTGTCGATGTCAGCCTTGCCGTTATCAGACGGAGCCCAGCGGTTAGCTACGCCCGGCACCTTTGTATATTCGGCGTTGGCGAAGAAGAAGAGCTTGTCCTTCACAATCGGGCCGCCGAGGGTGAAGCCGTAGGTCGTTGTGCGGTTCTTGCCGCGCTCGCCGAGGTCGGCGTCGTCAACGCGGTTGCCGTGCATGTTCTCGTTGTTGTAGTAGATGTATGCCGAACCCTTGAAGGTGTTCGTACCCGACTTTGTAACGGCGTTGATGCCGCCGCCGATGAAGTTGGTCTGGCGTACGTCGTACGGCGAAACCACTACCTGCACCTCGTCGATGGCGTCCATAGAGATAGGATTGCCGCCGCCCGGGAGCTTGGATGTCAGACCGAAGTTGTTGTTGAGGTTCGCACCGTCGAGTGTGAAGTTTGTAGAACGTCCGTCACCGCCTGCGAAGCTCATGCCGTTAGCGTACGGCGAGAGGCGTGCGATGTCAGAGATGCTGCGGTTGATGGTCGGAATGTTCTGCATCTGTGTCTGCGAGATGTTGGTTGTTGCACCGGTCTTCTCGCCTGCGAACTTCGAACCCTTTGCGCTTACTACTACCTCGCCCAGCTCGTTCTGGTCTTCGCTCATGTTCACGTTGAGGTTGTAGGTCTCACCGAGCTGCAGCGTGATGCCCGTAATGTTCTTCTTGGTGTAGCCGATGTAGCTAACAGTCACCTTGTACGGACCGCCGACACGCATACCCTGGATGGTATAGCGTCCGTCGATGTTAGTCGCTGTGGCGTAGCGTGTGCCCGAAGGCTCATGCACAGCCTGCACAACAGCGCCGATAAGCGACTCGCCGTTGCTCTGAAGCGAAACTTTTCCTGATAACGCAGAGGTCGTAACCTGTGCCAATGCCGAGCTGACAGCTACTATCAGCATAGCAAAAGTAAGGAGGAACTTTTTCATATTACACAAAAATTTAGTTAGATGGTTGTTATTTCCTTTCGTTTTGCAAAATTAAACTAAATAAATGAGAAAGTTAATAAAAAAGCATTAATATTTTGTTTCTTGTCCATTATTAGTTAAAAAGAAAGCCCCGGCAAACGTTTTTATTTGCAGGGGCTTTCTTTTTTAGCCCAATAATCCCTTACGTTACAAGAAGGCGATGGTAAGACCAGCCATCACGATGCTCACCATAGACATGAGCTTGATGAGGATGTTGAGCGACGGTCCTGAGGTATCCTTGAACGGATCGCCCACGGTGTCGCCTACGATGGTGGCCTTGTGGTTGTCGCTGCCCTTGCCTTCGAAGTGGCCTTCCTCAATCATCTTCTTCGCGTTGTCCCATGCGCCGCCTGAGTTGGACATGAACACGGCGAGCGTGAAGCCTGCCGCCAAACCGCCCGTGAGCAGACCGAGCACACCGGCTACGCCGAGCACCAAGCCTACGACGATAGGTATGACGATGGCGAGCAGCGACGGGATGATCATTTCGCGCTGTGCGCTGCGTGTGCTTATCTCTACGCAACGGCCGTAGTCGGGCGTTGCCTTGCCTTCGAGTATGCCCTTAATCTCGCGGAACTGACGGCGCACCTCCTGCACCATCGACTCCGCAGCGCGACCTACTGCGCCCATCGTGAGGCCGCAGAACAGGAAGGCTGCCATTGCTCCGAGGAATGCTCCGACGAGCACCTTCGGGTTGATGAGGTTCACCTGGAAGAACTCTATGAAGTCTATCGTGCTTGCGTCGGTCGGGTCGAACACGTTACCCGCTGCGTCGAGATACTGCTTGCCGTTGTCCACGGCGCGTATCATCGCTATCTTTATCTCCTCTATGTACGAAGCCAGCAGAGCCAGCGCCGTGAGCGCCGCCGAACCGATGGCGAAGCCCTTGCCCGTAGCTGCTGTGGTGTTGCCGAGAGCGTCGAGAGCGTCGGTGCGCTCGCGCACTTCCTTGCCCAGTCCGCTCATCTCTGCGTTGCCGCCGGCGTTGTCGGCGATAGGTCCGTAGGCGTCGGTGGCGAGAGTGATGCCGAGTGTCGAGAGCATGCCCACGGCAGCGATGCCGATGCCGTAGAGACCTGTGCTTATCGACTTGGCCGAGAGCGACATATCGAAGCCGTTGGCGCAGAGATAGCTGAGCATGATGGCTACCGAGATGGTCACTACGGGTATCATCGTTGATATCATGCCAGTTCCTATACCTTTTATAATAACCGTAGCGGGACCGGTCTGCGAAGCCTCCGCAATCTTCTGCGTCGGTGTATAGCTGTGCGAGGTGTAGTATTCGGTAGCCTGACCGATTACGACGCCTGCCACGAGTCCGCTAATCACCGAGAACGAGAGTCCGAGCCAGTTCTCAATGCCGAGCAGGTATAATATAATAAAGGTGGCAACGGCTATGAGCGCCGCACTCACGTTGGTGCCCAGACCGAGCGAGTGGAGCAGTTCCTTCATCGTTGCGCCCTCCTTGGTGCGCACGAGGAAGATGCCGATGAGCGAGAGGAAGATGCCGATAGCCGCAATCACCATTGGCGCAATCACGGCGCGCAGCTGCATGTCTGCGTTCATGGCGAACGCCGTTGCGCCGAGCGCAGCCGTCGACAGGATAGAGCCGCAGTAGCTCTCGTAGAGGTCGGCGCCCATACCAGCCACGTCGCCCACGTTGTCGCCCACGTTGTCGGCGATGGTGGCGGGGTTGCGCGGGTCGTCCTCGGGTATGTTAGCCTCCACCTTGCCCACGAGGTCGGCTCCTACGTCGGCAGCCTTGGTGTAGATGCCTCCGCCGACGCGGGCGAAGAGAGCCTGCGTAGAAGCACCCATACCGAAGGTGAGCATAGTGGTGGTGATGGTGACGAGAGCCGTAGCCTCTCCGTCGTAAACGGCGTTAAGAACAACAAACCAGATGGCGATGTCGAGCAGTCCGAGGCCCACAACGACGAGACCCATGACGGCACCGCTGCGGAAGGCTATCTTCAGACCTTTGTCCAGACTCGTGCGAGCTCCGTTTGCAGTGCGTGCCGAAGCGTAGGTCGCGGTCTTCATGCCGAAGAAGCCTGCCAAACCCGAGAACAGACCGCCCGTGAGGAATGCGAACGGCACCCACGGGTTCTGCACCTTAAGCACATAAGCCATGAACGCGAACACGATGGCGAGCACCACGAACACGATTGTCACAACCTTGTACTGCTGCTTGAGGTAAGCCATTGCGCCCTTGCGCACGTGCTCTGCTATCTCTTTCATTCTGTCTGTGCCTTCGTCTTCGTTCATCATCGAGCGGAAGAAGAACCATGCCATTCCCAATGCTACAACACTGGCTATCGGGATAAGCCAAAATACTAATGGAATGTTGTTCATAACGTTTTGTTTATTAGGTTGATAATAGATAATAGTAGTTGTCGGTTTGCTTTACGATTGCGCATCGTAGCTTTACGATTGTTATTTCTATGAAAGATTTTGCAAATATATGAAATAAAACAACACGAATGGGAAAAATGCGGAGTTTTTTGTTAAAAATATTCTGTTGTAGATATAAAAACAAAAGGAGGGTGAGTCAAAACTCGCAAGCGACACGTCCCTTCGGGGCGTGTCGCTTGCGAGTTTTCTTAGAGAATGAGTTTGTAGACATGTGTCTGCTTGCCTGCTTCAATGCGCAGCACGTACACGCCGGGGGTGAGTGTTGAGTTTTGAATTTTGAGATCTGAATTTTGAGATGTTGGCGAGTCGCCTCTAAGGGGGTGCACTTGTCTCAAGTGCACCAACGTATTATAAGGTGTTGAGGTGTTGAGATGTTGGCGAGTCGCCACTAAGGGGGTGCACTTGTCTCAAGTGCACCAACGTATTATAAGGTGTTGAATGTTGAGATGTCGATCTCATTCCACATTGTTTTGCGTTTACGAATCGCTTTGCGATCTGCGCCGCCATCTGTGGGTTTACGGGTTTTGCGTTCGCTGTCTGAGCAGCGGCGAACAAGAAGCATACGACAGCCGCGAACACGGCAATCATCGACAGTTGATTAGCTTTTCTTTTCATTAGTGATGTTATTGTTGTTGTGTGAGGGTGCAAAGTTACTCACTCTTTTTCAAACAGATAGCCGTTTGAGCAGTAATAATTGTTAAACACCAGATACGAATACGTTTTTTGCGTATCTTTGCAGCAGTATCTTCCATGCCATTTGACATGGATTATCTCAAGGATAGAAGGTGTTAAAAACATTGGAAAAGGTCATAGAAACCCATTTCATAAAAAGTGCTCAAACGACAAAAAAGTGCTTATTTGACAATTCAAAAAGTACTAATACGACAAAAAGGTACTAATATGACAATTTTATATGAAATATTACAGAAAAAGTTTTGTAATATTTCGGGCACAGAATAGTATTTATTACCTTTGGAGAAGACAAAGATAATGAATTCAAGTTTATATGAGGCAGAAGAACATGCTCTACGTGCCTATAATATAATTTTGTGACGTGTAAACGTAATTTGTAAATATAAACACTATTTTAAAAACATCTTAAAAATGAAAAAAAGAGAAGAACAACCTCCTCCTTATTTGATAGAGCAGGTTGCAGGTAATTCTTATTCCTCGTGGTGTCCCAAGCGGATGCCAGCGAGAAGTTTTGTGCGATTTTTCCTTTGCCTTGTGATGCTGATGGCGTTCTCCGTGGAGAAGGCTTCGGCGATAAGGGAAGTAAATTGGGACAATAGTTGGATAGAGCAGCGATTTGATCCGGAAAAAGCCACGCTAACTCTTGATGTCCGCGTGTACCAGGACTGGGGTGGTTATAACGGAACTTTCTCCTGTGGATTCATGGAATCTGGTTTTTTAGATATCACAGTGGCTGGATATTCCATCAGAATCCAAGGTCACAATGGATGGAGAAGTCTCGATAAAAATTCAACCCAAGTCACCGGTATCGATTATAAATACGTGGATTGGCTTGGCTTGAAAGATGTCGGTGGTGGCAAACAGTCTTATTATCTCAGAATCAATGTTCCGCTGACACAAGATCGTATTGGTCAGGATATACAAGTGGAATATGATGGGCGTTGGCAGCGAAACGCTAATACTGTAAAAGATAATACATTTAAATTTAGTATTTCTGTAGATACCAGAGTGGGCTGTACGACGACCTCCGTTACAAAAGCCTACTATGGCGATAAGGATGGTAAACCAGGCTATTTTATCGAATGGAAGAAGGATGGAAAGGCAGACAAAAATTCTATTGACAGATTAGGAGATTTCATCCTTTGCGATACTAACGGCAATGCCATTGAAGGTGTTGCATCTCAGAGTGCTGCGGCTAACCAAAGCGGTACGTTCTTTATCCCAACTGACAAGCTTAGTCTTGACGACTCTCAAGAGTATAAGATAAAACAAGAGTATAAACCCAGCTATAACAAAGCTGTTGTCTTTCAGACGTTCAGCCGTGTTAAGGTGCGACCTGCCTATCCGCAGCTGAAGGAAATAGAGGCCAAGTACGATGTCGTTACGCGCAAGGTAAAAGTGAGCTGGTTTATAAGTAATGCTCCTACCTTGAATTGTGTTGAGGACGATATGTTACTCACCGTAAATAGCAAAGACAATGAGACTAACATTCCGCAACCTCAACTACCCTACGTAGAGAAAATAAAGTATTTGGGTGGAAAGACCGAATACAGCTATGAATTGGAAGTGCCTTTGGGCAAGAGCTACGATTATGAATTCGTAGTGAAGCGTTCGCACACATCAAACAATGAAGTGTGGAACAATGAGTTTAGTAAGAAAACCTATTTGAAAGCATCGGCGAAGCATCGCAATGTCACAGCCGGAAGCGTACATGCCTCATTGAGTGCTGATAACAAGACCGTAACGGTGACATGGAGTACAAATGGTGATGTTTGGAGCACGGGCACAAAGGCGGTGCTTACACGTGTGAACGTCACCAACAACACTGTTGACAACATCGAACTCACGAAGGAGGAATTTCTCAGTGGCAAGTATGAGGACAATATGGTTATAGCGTGCAACGAATATCGTTACCGCCTCGTAGTGAAGCCATCCGAGGCATACGGCACGCTGCCCGCGGTGGAAGCTCCGGAGGCAATCATGCCCACAAGCATCGGCAATCTTGTTGCGTTCACAGCCGGCAAGGGCTACTATTCAGACCGCATTGAACTGGCGTGGAGCAGCCATGGCAATTTTGAGCGTTTCGTCATCAACCGCAAGGAGCATGGCGCTCCCGATACCGACTATAAGCAGATAGCTGTTACAGAGGGCAACGAGGCTCAGAACGACTACTACTATAACGACGTGAACGCCGTTCCGGGCGTGGTCTACGACTATCAAATCAAGGGTCAGGTGATGTGCTCGGGCAATCTGCTTGAGAGCGACGAGGTGCTCACAGACGTGGGCTTCCGCACACCGACGGGCGACATCTACGGACGCGTGACGTTCGAGAGCGGACAGGCTGTGTCGGGCGCCAAGGTAAGTGCTGAGCCTACGGACGGTTCGGGCGTTCCGGGCAAGTCGTACGTGTTCAGCTGAGCGTCTAATCTTACCGTCGACAACGACCTGCTTCTGAATGACGCCACGCAGGCAGCTACGCTTCAGGCATGGGTGAGAGCAGACAAGGAAGGCACCATCATCGAGAAGCCGGGCATGTACAAGTTGGCGTATAAGGACAAGAAGATTGAGTTCTCGGCGGGCTCTCAGACGCTGAAGACTCCGAAGAAACTCAGCGAATACGTTTCTTCTGACCAGTTCGTGCATCTCTCAGCCGTGGCAAGCGCTACACACCTTTATATATATGTAAACGGACTGGCTGTGGCAGAAGCCGAGCGTACGGCTCAGATTGCGGGCAATAACAACAAGGTGGTGATGGGCGAAGGCTTCGAAGGAGCCATCGACGAGGTGCGTCTGTGGAACAAGGCGCTCAGTGCTGACACTATCGCAAGCGACTACAACCGCTACCTCGTGGGTAACGAGGACGGTCTGCAGGCTTACTACACCTTCGACTATTCGGTTGACAACGCCTTCTACGACATCTCGTATAAAGGCACCAAGTATAATATGAATCACGGTGTGGCTTCCAATGTGCAGGTCAGCTCGTCAGACATCCCTACATCTGCACAGCTCAGCTATAGCAGCTACACAGCTGTAGACGGTTCTTATCAGATTCGATCGCTGCCCTATACCGGCAACGGAACTACGTACATGATTGTGCCGACACTCGGCATCCATCAGTTTGCGTCGGCTAAGGAGCTGCGCCTCATCAACTCGCAGGCACAGAGCCACACCGTCAACTTCACGGACAAGTCGGCGTTCAACGTCTCGGGTAAGGTGATGTATAAGGGTGGCAATGTGCCCGTTGAGGGAGTGTCGTTCGCCGTGGACGGCGTAACCGTTATGGACGGCAAGAGCAACATCGTCAAGACCGATGCCCACGGACAGTTCACCATCAGCGTTCCCGTCGGACAGCACGAGGTGAAGGCGGTGCTTGCCAACCATACGTTTGAGAACGGCGGCAGGATTACTAATAGCGACGGCACCGACCGCAACTATCAGGACATGCTTACCGGCATCGAACTGTATGACGAAACAACCGTACGCTACATCGGACGTGTTGCCGGCGGTACGAAGCAGGAAGCGTTCCCCGTGGGCCACTCGCTCTCGAAGAACAATCTCGCTGACGACGTATGCATCGAGCTTACATATCAGAACGATGCCTATAAGATGGTAGCAACGCCTCGCAGCACCACGCTCGATCATTTCAAAGGTATATACGTAAGCAAGCAACACAACAACCGTGTGGAGTACGACGGCAATAAGATTACCATCTATCCTGATGCAGAAACGGGTGAGTTCTATGCCGACCTCATTCCAGAGAAGTATAAGATTAATGTGGTAGTGCCTGGTCACGAGAACATACCTGGCAATGGTGAAGACCTCAACCTCAGCAATGAGTTTGTGAAGCAGAGCGAGGTGAACGAGTATGTCGACTCTCTGTCTACGCAGGGCAAGTTTGTAAACTGCAGCGACACCGTCTTCTACAATAAGAAGCAGCAGTTCATCAAGCGCTACACGCCCTCTATCATCGTGAAGGAGAAGGTGAAAGGCAAACTGCAGGACTTCTTCGGAAAAGAAGAAATTTCCGTAGCTACCCTCGACCAGGCAAAAACCAAAATAAAGACTTACAATCCTGACAACGCTGCGCAGCCTTACACGCTCGGCATGCCCGTATACGAGCAGGGACAATACGTCACTTATCAAATCACCACAGCAGAGGTGTACGAGTATAAGGATAAGGACGGCAGACGTAAGGATGGCGTTAAGGAGGACATCGTGCCTACGCCTGAGGCTACGCTCTCATTCAGTAGAGGCGACCTTGCGTACGGAACACAGGAGAATATCACCACCGACGAGAATGGTGAGGCAGAATGGACATTCCAGGTTAACAACCCTGAAATGACCTCGGCTCTGCGCTCAGCCGCTATGGATATGACCTACAGCGAGAACAGCGAAAGCACATCTACGACGACCATCAATTGGAAGGGTGGCTTTGATGGCAAGGGCAACACCAAGGCTATTGTAGTGGGAGCAAAGACAATGGGCTCTGATTTCGTAACAAACGGACCGGACAGGGTGCTCTTCGTGCTGCGCGATCCGCCGGGAAGCAAATCTTATGCTTACCTTGAGAAGGGCGTAAAAGTTACTACTACAAGCACTTATGAAGGAAAATTCACAAACGAGGGAGTTGTTGACTGGCAGGCAAAGATTGGTGCCAAGACTATCACCTTCTCAGGGATTGGTGCCGGAGTGGTGATCCAGAACGATTTGAAGAACGAGTATTCAGTCGGTCTTTCTCACACTGAGACAATCGGTGGTACCAACACTGACACTAAGACGGTGACTACTACCACGCGCTTCGCGACAAGTGACGACCCGCAGTATGTGGGAGCCGACGGCGACCTCTTTGTGGGCTTCTCTACTAATATAGGTGTGGGCAAGACAGAGAACATCGGCGTTACTACACGTGATATGTATCTCGCCAATCCTACCGGATACGAACTCTATGGCTGTGTTACCCCTGAAAGCAACGAGTATCTGCTTGTGAAGACTAACGGCTTGGGACTCTCGCAGAAGTACGGTACATTGTTCATCTATCCGCAGGTACACATTGAGCAGGTGTTGCTGCCTAAGCTTGAGGAGGTGCGTAACAGTATGCTGCACCAGCAGTCGGAGGCAGCAGACTTCCAGGCTATGGCAGACAACACGAAGGTGCCGGTGTACGTGTCGAAGTTGGCAGCAGACGACCCCAACTATGGTAAGAGCAACAACGACAAGGTGTTTAATGGTGCCAATGCAGACACCCCTACTGATGGTCCAAGCTATAAGATTTATACACCTAATGGGCAGATACTGAAAGAAGACACTATCATGTTCCTCAACCAGTCTATCGAGAACTGGAAGACACAGCTTCGCAACAACGAGGAGCAGAAGGTGAAGGCAGAACTCATGCAGAACCATTCGTTCCATGGCGGTGCTTCATACGAATACTCTGAGGAATATGAGGTGGAACGCTCAGAGACTACGAGTTTCAACCTGTTGCTTGGCGTACAGTTCACTACTAACAAAGGATGGACGGTAAACAGCAGCACAGGCATGGTGGTAACTATAGACGAGAAGTTTTATACAGAGCAAGGCGGCGAGTTCACTACTGAGGAGACGGCACGCCACTGTAAGGGCTACGTGCTTGCGGAGGAAGGCTCCGACTATATCTCTATAGACGTATGTCGTGAGGCAGGATATAAGGATGGCGACCAGTACATCAACTACAAGGATATGAAGGACGAGGAAGGTCAGACCTTCTCTACGTTCATTTTCAAGACACGTGGCGGCGCTACGTCGTGTCCGTTCGAGGGCGAATACAAGACCAAGTATTACGAGCCGGGACAGCACGTGATAAATGAGGCTACTGTTCAGATGGAGGTGCCGGAGATAACCGTCGAGAAGGACTTCATCGAGAATGTTCCTTCGGGCAAGTCGGCTTACTTCACGCTCTATCTGCGCAACAACTCTGAGTCGCAGGACGACAACTGGTATAACCTTGTCATCGACGACAGCAGCAATCCTAACGGAGCACAGCTGCTTATCGATGGCGCACCGATAGGTAACGGCAGAGCATTGCTCGTACCGGCAGGCGGAACGCTGACGAAGACACTCGAAGTGCGCAAGGGTTCGGTGATGAACTACGACAATCTTCGACTGATGTTGCAGTCGCAGTGTCAGTGCGACCCCACCGACTTCCAGGGCGACATCTACGACGACGTGACGTTCAGCGTACACTTCACTCCTTCGGCTACAGACGTGAACCTGAAGAAGCCTACCGACAACTGGACGTACAACACCAAGTTGCCAACGGCGGAGGTGAACGGCGTGCAGAAGCATTACATGGACGTAGTGATTGATGGATTCGATGTGAACTACGACAACTTCCATCGCATCATGCTTCAGTATAAGCCGTCATCGGGCAGCGACAACGACTGGACAACGCTCATGAGCTACTACAACGACCAGGCTCTCTACGACCAGGCTGTGAAGAACGGCATGAACGCCGAGATGATAAAGGCTGCAGACGCCGGCACCATCAAGTATAGCTGGTTTATGGACGACCTGCAGGATCAGCGCTACGACCTGCGCACCGTAGGTACGAGCATGATAAACAACGCGGAGGTTTATAACTATTCTGCCGTACACAGCGGCATAAAGGATATGTACAACCCACGCCTCTTCGGTAGTGCGCAGCCGGCGAACGGCGTGCTCACCGTGAACGACGAGGTGAAGCTGACGTTCAACGAGCCTATAGCTGACGGACTCCTCACCGACAACAACTTCTCGGTGACAGGCATACGCAACGGCGCACAGACCGACCACAGCGTGAGCGTGCGTCTGGACGGCAAGAACGACGAACTCGTGTCGGAGTTCCAGCGCAACTGGATCGGCAAGAACCTCACTGTAGAGATGTGGACCCTCGCCGACAAGGCACAGGACGCCGTACTCTTTAGTCAGGGCAACGCCAACAGTGCGATAGAGCTTGCAACGACGAGCGACAACCGCTTGAAGGTGAAGGTGGCTGACAAGACCATCGTCAGCGACAAGGCGTTCGACTACGAGCAGGGCACATGGGCACACGTGGCTCTTGTATATAATAATGAGGGCAACGTGTCGGCTTACTACAACTACGAGCAGCTTATCAGTGCAGCTGAGGTGGGCGAGTACAACGGCGAGGGCGCTTATGTGTTCGGAGCCAGCGTAGACGGAAACGGACACTTCGCAGGCAAGATGCACGGCGCGCGCATCTGGGACAAGGTGCTGACGCCGGCACGTCTGCAGACCAACTCGCTGACCATGCTCTCAGGCGCCGAAAGCAATCTCATCGCTTACTATCCGATGTCGGAGGCTAAGGGCGACGTGCTTGCAGACAAGGCACACGGCGCAAACCTCGAGATGAGAGGTGCCGAATGGGCTAACCCTGAAGGACGCGCAGCTGCGTTCAACGGTAAGGACCAGTACCTGAAACTCTCTTCGGGCAGTTCGTGTGTCGTGGACAACACTATGGACTACACCATCGAGACTTGGTTCAAGGCCGACGAGGCTCAGCCGACGGCTACCATCATCTCTAACGGACGCGGCGACGGCGAGGACATGGGCGGTTCGCTCAATCTCTTCGCACTCAATCTGGAGGAAGGCCGACTGGTGTTCCACAACAACGGTGTGCGTGTGGCGTGCGACGGTAGCTACGCCGATAACGACTGGCACCATGTGGCTGTGGCTGTGAACCGCACAAGCGGACGCGCACAGATATACGTGGACGGCAAGCTGAACACTTACTTCGAGGCAGCCGACCTTGGTGGCATAGCAGCGGCTTACATACATCTCGGCGCTCGTGTGTGGACTCCTGCCGACAACCTGCAGCAGGAGAAGGCAGACAACTTCTTCAAGGGCGAGATTGACGAGGTGCGCGTATGGAATCTCTACAAGAGCGAAACGCTCGTGGAGAACGGCAACAGCAACCGTCTTGACGGTGCCGAGAAGGGACTCCTGGCTTACTATCCGTTCGAGACATACATCGAATGGCAGGGCGTGAAGGAACTGCGGTTCTCTCTGAAAGACCAGAAGCAGCAGGCCGACCCGACGCAGCAGGTGCCTGACGCAGTGGCGGTAGGCGGCGACGTCGAGACCAAGACCTCTGCACCCGTCAAGGCTAAAGGTCCGGAGAGCAAGCTGCTCTACGACTTCGTAGTGAACAACGACGCACTCATCATCAATCTGAAGGAGCCTTACGAGCGCATAGAGAAGACTATCGTGAAGTTCACGGTGGACGGCGTGCGCGACAAGAACGGCAACGAGATTCTCTCGCCGATAACATGGAGCGCATTCATCGACCGCAACCAGCTGAAGTGGAGCGACCGGGCTCTCACCGTAGTGAAGAAGCTCAACGAGGAGAAGACCATCAGGGTGAAGGCGCTCAACAACGGCGGTTCGATAGAACTCTTCACCATCGAGAACCTTCCTTCATGGCTTGAGGCAGAACCGGCAAGCGGCACCATCGACCCGACAGCGTCGCAGGACATCGTGCTGACTATCGACCCGAGTCTGAACATCGGCACATACGACGAGACGCTCTATCTGCGTGGCGACAACAACGTGGTGGAGGCTCTGCAGCTCACGGTGAAGGTGGAGGGCGAGAAGCCCGACTGGACTGTGAACGCCGCCGACTTCAAGTATAATATGTCTGTCTTCGGTAAGCTGTATATCAATAAGGTATACTCTTCTGACAACGAGGACATGCTCGCTGCGTTCAGCGGCGGAAAGTGCGTAGGCGTATGCAACAACCGCTACTACAAGCAGAACGATATGTATTACGCCATGCTCACGGTCTACTCTAACGACGTAAGCAGCGACAATCTCGAGTTCCGCATCTGGGACGCAAGCACCGGACAGACCTACATAGTCGAGAGCGAGAAGCCGATAAGCTTCGAGAACAACGCCGTAGTGGGCAGTCCGTCGCAGCCAGTGCTCTTCACGGCGAAGGACTATCGTGTGCAGAACATCACGCTGAACGAGGGATGGACGTGGATATCGACGAACATCGCATCCGACAAGCTCTCCGATCTCAACAAGCTGCTTGCCGACGGCAAGTGGACATCAGACGACCAGGTGAAGAACGAGCAGTACGGCTTCGCATCGTGGACAAAGCGCAACGGATGGATGGGACAGCTCACCGCCATCGACAACGACCAGATGTATCTCGTACACAGTTCGCAGCCGCAGAGCCTGCATATCTCAGGACCGGCGGTTGACCCCACCTCGCACAAGCTCACCATACGCGGAGCAAAGGCCGACGGCACAGCACGCTGGAACTACATCTCGTATCTGCCTTCAGACAACTTCACGCTCAAGGAGGCTCTCGCCGGCTACGACGCCAAGGAGGGCGACATCGTGAAGTCGCAGACGCAGATGGCTATGTACAGCGGCAATCTGGGATGGATAGGCAGTCTGACGTACATGGAGAACGGCAAGGGATACATGCTCCAGCGCCAGTCGCAGGACGACGCTCAGCTGCAGTATCCGTCGAAGACTTCTGTAGGTCGCAAGGCTAAGGCCGTGAAGAGCGCGGACGAGCCAACGGCTTACTTCCCCTACTCAGCCAACATGACGGCTGTTGTAGAAGTGGAGGGCGTAGAGCTGCAGCAGGGCGACCGCCTTGTGAGCTACGTAGCAGGCGAGCCGCGCGGCTATGCCGAGGCTATAGCTCTGTCCGACGGCAGAACCGTCTTCATGCTCACCATCGGTGGCGACAAGTCCGAGGCTGTTGACGTGACCATAGAGCGCGACGGCGACGTCGTAGCCAAGGCACCGAGCGCCGTAAGCTATGCTGCCAACAGCAATGTGGGCACCCTCAGCGAGCCGATGCGCATCAGCTTCCTCGGCACCGAGGGCGGACTCTACATCTATCCGTCGCCGTTCTACTCGCAGCTGAAGATACGTGCCACTGTCGACCGCGACGCCTATACAGATGTATACGTCAGCGACATGAGCGGCAAGCGTATCGTGGCATGGAACGACTGCAACGCAGGCGGCAATGTGGACATCACATGGAACGCCGGCAACACGGTTCCGGCTGGTGTGTATATCGTCAGCATCGCCGTAGACGGTAACGTCTACTCGATGAAGGCTATCAAGAAGTAATATTTAAAAAAAGAAAGACTATATGAAATATATAAAGTATTCGTTTCTCGCCGCATTGGGCTTCCTCTTCGCACAATGCACCGAAGAGGGCGACAAGACTTATCCGCAACAACCCGCTCCCCAGTGGAGCGTGGTTGAGGAGGACTTCGTAAGCGAGGCTCCAACATGGCAGGTGGCGTCTGCCACTCCTGCTTCCGCCCCGATGTGGCGAGCCAACTTCAGCGGCAACGATCAGGCGCCGTTGTGGAGCGACCCCGACAAGAGTGTCTATCCGATGAGCATGACTGCCGTAGTGCGTCTCTCGCCGGTGCTCGAAACGCTTGCCGCCGACGGCGACATGATGGCTGCCTTCATTGGCGGCGAGTGTCGCGGCGTGGCTAAGACGGTGATGAACGACGGCGTGCGCCTCTTCTTCATCCACGTGAAGGCGCCGTCGAGCGAGAACGGCAATGTGGAGTTCCGCTATTACAGTGCTGCCGCCAAGCGCACGTATGTCTCCGTAGCGTCCGACGTCAGATATGAGGTCGACAAGATTTACGGCACAGCCGACGCTCCCGCCTATCCCGACTTCGAGCAGTCGGGACCCTTCCCCGTACCTACCAAGGCATGGGTGAAGGTGGACAAGGCGAAGCTGCCGTTCACAGTAGCCGCCGGCGACGAACTGCAGGCGTTTGTTGGCGACGAGTGTCGCGGCATAAAGCACGTAGAGAGCGAGGCTGATATGCTCTACTGGTACGACATCCTCGGACGTGTCGAGGGCGAGCAGGTGATGTTCCGCTATTACAGCGCTGAGAAGAAGCAGGTGTTCGTATCTGAGCAGACCTTCGCCGTAGGAAAGCGCGCATCGGTGGTTGGAGCAGCCGACCAGCCGCTCGCGCTCACCTTCGTGCCGCAGGGCAGCATGACCGCCTATCTCACCCTCGATGCCCTCACAGCCGGCTATGCCGACAAGACGGGCGACCGGTTGGCGGCGTTCGTCGCAGGCGTCTGCGCCGGCGTTGGCGAACTCGTGGGCGAGCAGGACGGCAGACCGGTATACAAGATGGTAGTCAACGGCGTCAGCTCACAGGCGGCGTCTGTAGACATACGCTATTACAGCCATCGCAACAGCTACGTGTTCACGGCTCCTGCATGCCTCGCCTTCGCCGACGGCAAGGTGGAGGCTTCGCCCGAGCATCCGCTCACCCTGCCTCTCGTTCTCGCCGGCAAGCATCCGCTCAAGATGACAGCTTGCGTGGCATTGCCTCAGAACATCGTGCGCCAGGCAACGGCAGACGACCTGATGGCAGCCTTCGTTGGCGCAGAATGTCGTGGCATGGCAAAGGCAGAACAGGCGGAGAACGGCGAGTATGTCTTCCGCATGGAGATAAACGGCAGCATGGGAGCGGAGGAACCCGTTACGCTGAAGTATTATGCCGCACGCAACAAGTATCTCTATCAGGCTGTCGCGGCTTTCACGTTTGCCGACGGCACAAGCTACGGCACAACCGGCGAGCCCAGCAGACCTGCTTTCCTCATTGTTGAATAAGCTTAAAACCTATCTGTATATATGAATAAGAAAACTATAATAAGCATGGTGCTGGGGTGTATGTCGCTGCTCCCGGCATCTGCACAGAACGGATGGTTCGTTGAGGCGGGCGGAGGCGTGCAGACTATCTTCTCGAGCGATGCTGGCAAGCTGCACTTCGGCAAGCGTCTCACTCCTTCATACCACATCGGCGTCGGCAAGTGGATTACTCCGGCTTACGCCCTGCGCCTGCAGATTGGCGGCTATGCGCTCAACGGCATGTCCACATCCGAAGGACTCTATCTGCGCGACCCGCAGACCGACGGCTCTATATACGGTCCTCACGACCCCGTTATCGACAATGTGACGGTCCGCCCCGACGGCACCTATCGCCATTATCTGCGTTACGTCAACGCTCATGCCGACTTCATGGTGAGCCTCTCGCGTCTGCTATTCCGCAGCGCGGGACGCTTCGATGTGCTTCCGGCTGTAGGATTGGGCTACGCCCGCACCTTCGCCTATCGCGGCACGGCGGACGCCAACTCGCTCACAGCCAACTTCTCTATAGCTGCCAAGTACAGCGTACTGAAGTGCATGGATGTAAACCTTGAGATAGCTTCGGCTCTCATGCCCGACCATTTCGACGGTCGCATCACGGGTCGCAAGTACGAGCCGACGCTCGGTGCGACGCTCGGACTGACCTATCGCTTCAACGCCTCAAAGCCTTGCGCCAAGAAGCCGCGCTGCCATAAGCTCCGTCGTGAAGCCGTGGTCGACACGGTGTACGTGAAGGAGCGTATAGTGGAGCGTCCCGTCTTTAAGGACCGCATAGTGGAGAAGTCGGTTGCGAAGAAACAGGAAGCGTTCCGTCTCGCCTCGGTCAGCTTCGCTTGCGCTTCCGCCAAGCCCGAGAAGAAGCAGGACATAGTGTTTGAGAACATCGTCGAATATCTCAAGCAGAACCCTTCTGCCCGCATCCGTCTCGACGGTTATGCCGACAAGGCAACCGGCAAGGAGCGCACCAACCTGATGCTTTCCATACGCCGCACCGACAGCGTGCGTAATATCCTCATAGAGCGTTACGGCATCGCTCCGTCGCGCATCGAGGCACAAGGCATCGGCTGCAATGCGCAGCCGTACGAAGATAACGATCTTAATCGCGTAGTGATTGTAACAGCACTGCCCGAGTGATGCGTGTTTAGTAAAAAGAGAAAGGGGATATTTCTTCAGCCCCAAACACATTACCGCAGCGTGGTACTTCTGTTACCGCAATGCGGTAATGTTATTTTCACTACGCGGTAATGATATTTTCGCTACGTGGTAATCTTGTTTCCAGTCTGCGTTAATCGCATTGACAGGCTGGCAGATGGCTTGTTAAGGCTGGAGGATAGCTTGTTAAGGCTGGTAAGCGTATCCGCGATGCTAGTAGATACACTTACCAATCTTATTTTCCCTTTTTCAAAAATAAGCAATAAAAAAAGAAAAGCAAAAAAGCGAGTTCGTTGATAGCCAATTATTTACGGATTTTTTTACAAATTTTGCTTTTTCGAACCTTTTTTTTTATGCCACTATTTGATATAGTATTTACTATCAAAACGTGTTCCTTCTTTCTCTATATCAGTTCCTATCATATCGTATAGTTGCTTTCTAATTTCTTTTATGTCAACATCAGGGATACGATTGGCAATATCTGAAATTTTACTCATTGGGTGCATGCGTATGTCTTCTTTGATGAGGGCTTTGAGTACATGAGGCTCGATCGTCTTCAATGTTGTTACGATATTTGACTTTGCATTACGTAACAAAGTTGGATTGATTTGGAAGTATGATCCCTTTTTGACTCCACCTTTTGTTATCAAGTGACTTTTGTCCAAGTTGTCGATGTAGCTTCTCAGACGCTCCTCTGCGGAAAGTTGGAGTATCTTAGATAAGTCGGTGGCAGCCATACGCTTTTCCCTTGCAATGATACCAAATGCAATCTTGTTCTTTTGGGAAAGCTGATAATTGTGGTCAACGTAATCCATCAAGCGAACAACTTCTTTATCCGTAATCTCTGCACTTTGATAAACCGTAACTGTATTGAATGTTGAATCAATCTCTGGTTGTTTCTTGGCTTCGATGGCATCCAACTCATAAATTAAGTCATAGCCAGAACCCTCGCCTTCCATCAGCCCAAATGCAGTCAGTATCTCAATCATGTTAGGATTACGTCTATGTTTGGTATGAAGGATGTTGTCTTTGGTTACACCTAAAGGGAGACCACCTGGATTGGAAATGCTGATATAGCCCGGATGTACCTTGATGGTGATGTCATTGGAAATAGTTCTTGAACTATGAGCTAAACAATTAACAAGCAACTCTCTGATTAAGTTCTCGTTGTAATAGCGCACTTTCTTACGGAAGAGGCCATTAGGCATCTCATAGCTATAGGTCAACTCTACAGCCTTGTCCATAATGTCTTCCAAAAGTTCCTTTGGATTAAGCGTGTTGTCACGCCATTCCAATTTATTGGTTTTATTCTCCAATTCGTCATAAACAAGATATTCTACCGTGATAGGGTAGCAGATACGGCTGCGCTGTTTGGCGGTACCAATCCATAGAACTCCAAGATTGGTTAGCTTGTTGCCGTCAAGAAGGTGGTACTGTTCGCCAATTTCTATATCGTCGAGCTGCTTGATATGCTGCTTCACTCTATCAGATTGGCGTATATCATTAGCGAATTTAGAGAGATTCGTCTTATTCTCATCTTCCAATTCAAACTGTGTTGGTACAAGTTCCCATTGAAAAGCTCCTTTCTCTTCTCCTACACGTTGAATATCCTCACTACGTACAGGTTCACATTTGTCTGCTACACGGATATACATTTTTCCGTCAGATGTTGTGGCGTAAGAATGAAGTGAAGGAAAAACAGTGATGGCAAAGTACTGGCTGCCAGTTTCGTCCTCACAAACATCTCCAACGGCTAATCCCACATTGAAACAAAGACCACGCAAACGAGTAACAGCACTGTTAGCCTCTTCTTGAGGGATTATCTGGTTAGGGGCAGGTTTGCGAGTTTTATCCTCAACTCCAATCATTATTTGACCTCCTTGTGCGTTGGCTAAAGCCACACAAGTAGTGGAGAGTTCCTTGAATCCTTTCTCTCCAGTTCGAATCTTTTGCAGACTCTTGTATTCTATCTTTTGTTGCTCTGTATTCATATTATTTAATTCTTAAAATAACACCCATATAAAGTTGTAAGCATCTGCATGAATTCCATTGATTGTGATCCTTTTATTGTATATACTAAATGTACGTCGACGTTAGCTTTATTTATGTCTTCAATTTTTATGCCATATTCTTGCATATTTGAATAGATATTAGAAAAGCTCTCCTCATTATAGGTAACAATAAAAATATTCTGCCTTTTTATTTTGCCTTCAATAATGCCATAGAAATATGGCTTAAAATAGTCGGAGTCAGTAATACCAAAAGATTGACCAAAGAAAACAACATTTTGTGCTGTCTCTAAATCATTCTGCAAATTTTCTTTATTCTTTGTGTTGAAATTAGGATTATTTACTTTTATTATATGTGAAAGCAGTTCGCTTTGGGCAATACAGGAAGGCATCATGGAGTCAACTCCAAAGATTAAGTTCATAGGAATAAAATGACATAGCCCATGGTGTTTTGCCCAATCCAGTGGTACTGTTTCATTATGAATAAAGACAGGTTTTGCCTCTTTTGATAATTGGCAAAGATACCAAGGATTAGTATAATTGAATGTATACCAAATTGATTCATGTCCTTGGTCTGCTATTAGTAGTCTGTAAGCACATGAATTCTTGCTTATTTCGATTTTATCCAAATCGGTCAATTCTGGTAGATAGATTCCCCAATGTCTTGTAATCATAAGCCAAGCATCGTTGATGGATTGGGCAAATTTTTCACTTGGATTTTTTGAATACTCAATTAGTTCTTCACGTAGTTTACCCTCTATATCATTCCATTGATTATCTCTTATCTTTTTTATTAGTGGGATATCTGCAATAGAACGAAATTCAAAGGATTCGCGAAAAGCTTTAAAAGTTGTATTTAAACCTAAGTCTATGTCAAATCCATTTCCTAAAACCATCAAGTTGTCCATAAAATTTCTATTTTAATTGTCAAATCCAAATTTGTTCCATGCTTCGAGGACGAGGCGCTTGGTGCGGTATTCTCCGTACAGGAGTATCTCGTTGTCTTTCAGCATATGGAAGACTTCGTTTAAACTGCCTTTCTCCTGCAAATATAATGCTTTTCTTTGAGGTGTCACAATAAAATGCAAACTGAATTGTATAAAAATGTGCTCATTTGTAAAGAACTACCATGTCAGATAGATTGTTGAGGCTGTCAGAAGGATTATTGAGGCTGGCAGATAGGCTGGTAGATAACCCGATTATCGAGTTATCTGCCAACCTTTATTTTGCTTATATACAACGAGTTATACAGAAACTGGGAGATATGGCAGCTTTTTTCACGTACAGTGTTATTTATGCTTCGTACTATGTTATTATATGAGATGATGGGCATTGGTGGCGCAGGTGCATTGCTGTGTCAGCTGCGATGATGCGACCAGTGAAGTATCGGATACGGCGTAGCAGATAATTGTCAAATAAAATTGCAGGAAGCATTCTTCAAGTTAAATGAGAACAGCTACCTGCAATTTTACGTTTATATTATATTGAAGAAACCGTCATATTCTTCATCTACTATTATTTTGAAAGAACAATCCATTGTCCATTTTTATCACTTCCGCTACGTGTAATGTACCCTTCCTTTCTTAACGAAGTAAGTTCTCTTTTTAACGTTGCAAGCGAAATACCCAGTTTGTTTGCCAAATCTTCTCTTATTATTGATGGACTTTGCTTCATGATAGATAGTATAGTTTGTTGCCGTTCATTTACAGGCTCATTTACAGGCTCATTTACAGGCTCATTTACAGGCTCATTTGTTGGCTCGTTTTGAATATGGAGAGTCAATTTTACCTGCATAAGTTCGGGTTGCTCCAATAACTCAGGCTTTATCCAATGCTTTTCATTCCATGCGTTTAGAATGAGTGGGAAACCCGAGCCAAGGTTCTCGCCATAGCCTATCATGCGGAACATATTCTGCATACGCTGATTACGTGCCTTTGACTCGCCACCTTTGTAAATCTGCTCAATAGGCAGTTTCAGAAGTCCTGGATTGGTCAGAACAAAACAATCGTCATACTTTTCAACTTTCAGCACTCCATTCACCATAAAATCGGAATGAATAACCATATTTGTAACGGCTTCACGCACAGCCTTGGCTTGAAGCGTATCGTCTTTGCGCACTACACCTTCCATACTGAAAGGGTGAGGCAAATCACGTGTCAGTTTCGGAATGACCATGCGGATAAAGTTGAACAGGTTATTTTCCCAAGTCCCATCGTATGTCAATCGGTCGCTATAGCGTTGGTCGCCTATCAAATTGGATTTGTCAATGTAGTCCATTCGCAGATTGTCGAAACGTTCACGAACGGGCAATCCTTTGCCAAACATTAAGAGTCCAGCCATAGTCAGTCCTTCTTTTCCAGTTCTTCGGTCTCGTGTATAACCTCCAAAGTTCGTTAGAAACTCCTTATGTTCTGCCGAGTTCCATTGATGCTCTGGATGCAAGTTCTGAAACATCTGGCGGAAGCGTTCCAATGTTGGAATGTCAATGTCGTCCATTGTGTAGTATTCCAGCAACAATCCATCATTGCCGGCTTCATTGGTATCACGGAGCATCATTTTCAGCTCTTGCTCCGTACAATGATAGTCGCCTTCATGGTTGCGTTTGAAAGTTCCTCTTGACAGATTGTTGTTGATATATACAGGGCGGATTGTATAATCGGCACGAGGCACGTTGATGGCAATGATTTCCTTACCATCAAAATCTATTGTCTGTATATCGTCATCATGCAAAAGATTTACATTCACTTTCTCTTTGCTGTTGACAATATTCCACAAGTCCTTGCGAATTTTGTCGGCATCCTCAACACCAACGATTTCAAACCGCTTGGTATTGTCATGCTCGTCCATATGCTCTACCACACCCAACAGAATGGTTCCACCGTATGTGTTGGCAAAAGCTGAATAAGTTTCCCAAAGCGAATTTGGCACACCTTTCGTAGCTTTCTTGCATTCGAGCGTTACACGCTCACCATCAGACAGAAGTTTGTATATGTCATTTATTTTACTCATCACAATCATTCTTCTAAATCCATACATTGCAAAAACAAAGTATAAGATTTGGTTATTTATGCTGTATCCAAGGAGATTGCGTTAATATCCTTAAAACTTTCTCGAAATTTTGTTTCTGCTTTTTTGCATTGTATTTAGAGCCTTATAACTAACCATAACTTACTATGACTAACTAACCATAAAGTCTTGATTTTCAATACTCTTTGATTTTTAACACTTTCTGAGTGCTTTTTGGCAGTTCCCGATTTTCCACATATTTTTGCAGCGTATTTCTACCGTGGAGAATTTGCGGAGCTTTTATTTTGTCATATCGTGAACGTAGTTGACAAGGGTTTACGAGTGGTTACGATGGAGGACAGATTTGAAGCTGATAGACAAAAAGCGTAATATCGTGGACTGGGTTGACAAAGGTTGTCAATGGTTTACTTCCGTTTACTCCAATGGTGGAATACTCAAAGTATGTAGAACATAGCAATATCAAAGAGTATGAGACCGACAAGAAAATGTGAATTTTGTGGCAAGACATTCGTGCCAAGAAGCGGTATGCAGAAATACTGTTCCGAGGAATGTCAGGCAGAGGCAAAACGTCTTAGGAAGAAAAGACAGCAGGACTTGATTAACGGTATTGAGCCTAT
>OGWZ01000610.1_pt1 | contig 38653 bp, 29 predicted proteins | sample 1576141 | NCBI WGS metagenome assembly OGWZ01 (sample SAMEA3541512, study PRJEB24748) | human gut metagenome | biome: human gut; feature: human-associated habitat; material: faeces | place: China | collected 2012
CCAATAAAAATGTGAGGAGCGATTCTATGGAACGATTTATCTTAAAAAAGGTGCTGGCTTGGAAGAATTCTTCCTACCGCAAGCTTTAAATCTTAAAGGGTGTACGTCGAGTGGGTAAGACTAGGATTGTGAAAGAGTTCGGCAGACGCTATTATGAAAATACGGCTTACTTTAATCAATCCGAACTGTCGGAGCTGTTACCTTCCTGATCTCGTTCCGCAATCGGTATTACACCTACGTCCACGCTGTAGCCACGCATACGAAGTTCGTTATAAATTATATTCTCCATAAAGTGAGTCTGTTCAAACTGACGGAAATTGATTCTGGCATTGCGAAGTCCAAGATCGGAAAAGTAATATTTCTTTGGTGTTTCAATATATGATTTTCCTTTAATGTCATATCTTTGTGCTGATTCAATCAGGAAAGAATCCTCAAAATAATCCAGATATTTCTTAATGGTAGCGGAAGTGATTCTGGATTTCTTTACCGTCTTGAAAGTATTCTTCAATTTTTCCGGATTGGTCAGCGAACCAATGGCAGAGGAAAGGATATTCAATAGATCTTCCAGTTCTCCGATGTTCTTCACTCGGTTACGTTTGGTAATATCTCGAAGATAAATCTCATTGAACAAATTCTGTAATACAACTGCCTTCTCGTTTGCTCCCTCACGAAGAACAACCAGAGGAATGCCGCCATACAGCATATATTCAGATAATCCCATGTACTTATCACCGTTGTAATCGGTAGCTATATCTTTGGACAGGAGTTTTGCGTTACTTCCAGTCACAAATACATCCATATTATCTTTACGAAGGTAGTCATTCAGAACAGCTTCAAAATAAAAATCTTTGTGAATCTCCATCTTAAAACCTCCTTGCGAAAGATTTTTGCAACATGGTGCATTTTTCTATTCTACAATTATATTATATGTGTTAATCTAGATCCTTAAATATATCATAAAAAAAGACTTGAAGGTAACGTAACGTCATCTTTTATAATAGTAATTGTAAATTATAGAACTAAATTGCTGCATACAGACAAGATCGTGTACAGAGAGGAGAATTTTAGATGAAAGGAATCATTCTTGCTGGTGGATCAGGAACAAGACTTTATCCATTAACCATGGTAACATCGAAACAGCTACTTCCGATTTATGACAAACCAATGATTTATTATCCAATGTCAGTGCTTATGAATGCGGGGATCAGAGATATTCTGATTATTTCGACACCTGCAGATACACCGAGATTTCAGGATCTGTTAGGAGATGGACACCAGTTTGGCGTAAATCTTCAGTATGCTGTACAGCCAAGTCCGGATGGACTGGCACAGGCATTTATCATAGGAGCAGACTTTATTGGTGATGAGCCGGTGGCAATGGTTTTAGGAGATAATATTTTTGCCGGACATGGTTTGAAGAAGAGATTAAAAGCCGCAGTAGAAAATGCAGAAACAGGAAAAGGGGCAACCGTTTTCGGATATTATGTAGATGATCCGGAACGTTTTGGAATTGTAGAGTTTGATAAGAATGGAAAAGCTGTCTCTATTGAAGAGAAGCCGGAACATCCAAAGAGTAATTATTGTGTAACAGGTCTTTATTTTTACGATAACCGTGTTGTTGAATACGCAAAGAACTTAAAACCAAGTGCAAGAGGAGAACTGGAAATCACAGATCTGAACCGCATTTATCTGGAAGATAACAGCTTGAATGTGGAACTTCTTGGACAGGGATTTACCTGGCTTGACACAGGAACCCATGAATCACTGGTAGATGCAACGAATTTTGTAAAGACAGTAGAGCAGCATCAGCATAGAAAAATCGCGTGTCTCGAGGAAATCGCATATCTGAACGGATGGATTTCAAAGGAAGAAGTTCTCGAGGTTTATGAAGTTTTAAAGAAAAATCAGTATGGACAGTACCTGAAAGATGTATTAGATGGAAAATATCAGGAACATTTGTATTAAGAAAGGTGAGGAAATAAGAATGACGATAATTGTAACCGGAGGAGCCGGATTTATCGGAAGTAACTTTGTATTTCATATGCTGGAAAAATATCCTGACTATAGAATTGTGTGTGTAGATAAGCTGACATATGCAGGAAATCTATCTACTTTGGCACCGGTCATGGATAATCCGAACTTCCGTTTCTGTAAGATTGATATCTGTGACAGAGAGGCAATTTATCAATTGTTTGAAGAAGAACATCCGGACATGGTTGTAAACTTCGCAGCAGAATCCCATGTAGACCGTTCTATTGAGAATCCGGAAGTATTCCTGGATACCAATATCAAGGGAACTGCTGTTATGATGGACGCTTGCCGTAAATATGGAATCCAGAGATATCATCAGGTAAGTACAGATGAAGTATATGGTGATCTTCCGCTGGACAGACCGGACCTTTTCTTTACAGAAGAAACACCGATCCACACAAGCTCTCCGTACAGCAGTTCCAAGGCAGGAGCAGACCTTCTGGTTCTTGCTTATCACAGAACCTATGGACTTCCTGTAACCATCAGCCGTTGCTCCAACAACTATGGCCCATATCATTTCCCGGAAAAACTGATTCCGCTGATGATCGCCAATGCATTAGCTGATAAGCCGCTTCCGGTTTATGGAGAAGGCTTAAATGTACGTGACTGGTTATATGTTGAGGATCATTGCCGTGCCATCGACCTTATTATTCATAAAGGACGTGTCGGAGAAGTGTACAATGTCGGCGGACATAATGAAATGAAGAATATTGACATCGTAAAGATTATCTGTAAAGAACTTGGAAAACCGGAAAGTCTGATCACACATGTAACCGACCGTAAAGGACATGATATGCGTTACGCCATCGATCCAACTAAGATCCACAATGAACTTGGATGGCTTCCGGAAACCAAATTTGAAGATGGAATCAAAAAGACCATTCAGTGGTACTTAGATAACAAGGAATGGTGGGAGACAATTATTTCCGGCGAATATCAGAATTACTATGAAAAAATGTATGGCAACAGATAAGAATAGTAGGAGCGATAGTCGAATGAAAGTATTTGTAACAGGTGTGGCAGGCCAGCTTGGCCATGATGTCATGAATGAATTGAAAAAAAGAGGCTATGAGGGCATCGGTTCCGATCTTGCACCGGAATATGCAGGAGTGCAGGACGGAAGTGCTGTTACCACAATGCCATATGTTCCTTTAGATATTACAGATAAAGAAGCAGTAGAAAAAGTTCTCACAGAATGCAGACCGGATGTTGTGATCCACTGTGCTGCATGGACCGCGGTAGATCTTGCAGAAGATGAGGATAAGATGGGAAAGGTTCGTGCTATCAATGCCGGAGGGACAGAAAATATTGCAAAGGTTTGCAAAAAGCTTGACTGCAAGATGGTTTACATTTCCACAGACTATGTATTTGACGGACAGGGAACAGAACCATGGCAGCCGGATTGCACTGCTTATAAGCCCCTGAATGTTTACGGACAGACAAAGCTGGAAGGTGAGCAGGCGGTCAGCAGCAATCTTGAACGCTACTTTATCGTTCGTATTGCATGGGTATTTGGAGTAAATGGAAAGAACTTTATTAAAACGATGCTGAATGTAGCGAAGACTCATGATACGCTGAAGGTTGTAAATGACCAGATCGGTACCCCGACATATACCTATGATCTGGCACGTTTGCTGGTGGATATGATCGAAACCGACAAATATGGTTATTATCATGCGACAAACGAAGGCGGCTATATCAGTTGGTATGATTTTACTAAGGAAATATTCCGACAGGCCGTAGAGATGGGAAGAATAGAATATGCCGAGGATGCTGTGAAAGTGCTTCCGGTTACAACGGAAGAATACGGAGTTTCCAAGGCAAAACGACCGTTCAACAGCAGATTAGATAAGAAGAAGCTGGTGGAAAATGGTTTTACACCTCTCCCGACATGGCAGGATGCTTTGAAGAGATATTTGAAAGAAATTGAGTTCTAGGTAAGGAGCGGAAAAAATGGGACAGATTAAAGTAGAAAAAAATGCAGGTGGAATCGAAGGACTTTGCGTGATCGAACCAACCGTACACGGTGATGCGCGCGGATATTTTATGGAAACCTACAATCAGAAAGATATGGAAGAAGCAGGACTTACAATGACCTTTGTACAGGATAATCAGTCTTCTTCTACCAAAGGAGTACTCAGAGGTCTGCATTTTCAGAAACAGTTTCCTCAGGGAAAACTGGTCCGTGTTGTAAAAGGAAGCGTTTTTGATGTCGCTGTGGACTTGAGAAGCGGATCCGAAACCTATGGGAAATGGTTTGGAGTAGAACTGACAGAAGAAAATAAAAAACAGTTCTATATTCCGGAAGGATTCGCTCACGGATTCCTGGTGTTATCTGACCTGGCAGAATTCTGCTACAAGTGTACAGATTTTTATCATCCGGGAGATGAAGGCGGACTTGCATGGAATGATCCGGAAATCGGCATCGAATGGCCGGAGCTGACGGGAGAATATCATGGTACAGCAAGCGGCGAAGGTTATGCACTGACAGATGGAACCAAACTGAATTTAAGTGAAAAAGATGTATTATGGAAAGGTTTGAAAGATACCTTCCGATTTGAATAACAGGAATACTTATCCTCGGCATGAGTTGTGCCGGGGATTTTCATTTTATGAGAAAAATCTTAAAAAAAAGGAAAAATGTTTTAATTGAACCTTGTATGTGTTATAATCAGAGGTAAATGTTAAAATTTTGCTATATACAAATGGAGGAATTATTATGAATAAAGCTACATTAGTTGTTATGGCAGCTGGGATTGGAAGCAGATTTGGCGGTGGCATTAAGCAGTTAGAGCCGGTAGGACCAAAGGGCGAGATCATTATGGACTATTCCATTTATGATGCAATACAGGCAGGTTTTGATAAAGTTGTTTTCGTTATCAGAAAAGACTTAGAGGAAGATTTCCGCAGAATTATCGGAGACCGTATCGAGAAAAAAATCAAAGTCGAGTATGCTTTCCAGGAGGTGGATGATATACCGGCGGAATATAAAGAAAAGTTTGCCGGAAGAACGAAACCTTGGGGAACCGGTCAGGCCATTTTATGCTGTAAGGATGTAGTAAAAGAACCATTCCTTGTAATAAATGCGGATGATTATTATGGAAAAGAAGCTTATGTAGAAGCTTTTCGTGAACTGACGAAGGAAGAAGAAAAGTCAGACAAGATGCAGATCAGCATGGTAGGCTTTGTTCTTAAGAATACATTGAGTGAGAATGGCGGTGTGACACGAGGAGTCTGCAAGGTGGATGAGAACCAGATGCTGACCAAGATCGTGGAAACTTCCAATATCGTGAAAACAGAAACAGGTGCCGCAGTTTTAACTGATGGAAAGGAAGAAATCATTGATGCGGATACTCCGGTTTCTATGAATATGTGGGGACTTACACCAGAATTTTTTGGTATTTTAGAGAGTGGTTTTGCTGAATTCCTTGACAAACAAGAAGCAGGCAATCTGAAAGGAGAATATCTGCTTCCGACCATTATCGGAGATCTTCTGGAAAAAGATCAGGTTTCGGTAAAAGTGTTAAAATCCCATGACAAGTGGTTTGGGGTTACCTATAAAGAAGACAAAGACCTTGTCGTAAGAGAAGTAAAAGCTCTGATAGAAAAAGGACTATATCCAGAGAATTAAGGAAGAGGAAAAGAATAAATGGGTGATGTATTATATATAGTAGTTCCTTGCTACAACGAAGAAGCGGTTCTTCCGGAAACGCAAAAAGAACTGGGCAATAAGCTGGAAACAATGATTACAGCTGGTGCTGTTTCCGAAAAGAGCAGAATTATTTTTGTAGACGACGGATCAAAAGACAGAACATGGGAACTTATCGAAAAATATCACAGTGAGAATCCGAGAATTGGCGGTGTCAAGCTGGCACACAACAGAGGTCATCAGTTCGCAGTTCTGGCCGGTCTTATGACAGTAAAAGATCTGTGTGATATGGCGATTACCATGGATGCGGATCTACAGGATGACATCGATGTAGTAGACAAATTTGTTGAAAAATACAAAGAAGGCTGTGAAGTTGTATATGGAGTCAGAAATTCCCGTGCAACGGATACGTTCTTCAAAAAAACGACTGCAGAAGGATTTTACAAGATCATGCAGGCGATGGGAGTAGACATCGTATTTAACCATGCAGACTATCGACTGATGAGTAAAACCGTATTAGATGCCTTATCTGAATATAAAGAAGTAAATCTGTTTCTGCGTGGAATCGTTCCACTGATCGGATACAAAAGCGATACCGTAGAATATGCAAGAAAAGAACGTTTTGCCGGAGAATCCAAATATCCGCTAAAAAAAATGCTTGCCTTTGCTATTGATGGAATTACTTCATTCAGTATTAAACCAATCCGTCTGATCACAACTCTCGGTGTAGGAGCCTTATGCGCCAGTGCGCTGATGATTATCTGGTTTATTATCGGAGCAGTCAGAGGAAACACAGTTTCGGGCTGGGCAACCATCGTTATTTCCATCTGGCTTTTTGGAGGACTCATCTTATTAGGTCTGGGCGTTGTCGGAGAGTATATTGGAAAGATTTATATGGAAGCAAAAGGAAGACCACGCTTCAGAGTAGAAAAATTCTTAGGGTAGAAGTAGAATGCGGAAATTAAAAGAATTATGGGATAAAATCGGAGTCCAGTTTATTAAATTTGGCATGGTAGGAGTAAGTAATACGGTTGTTTCACTGGCAACTTATTATTTGTTTACATTTTTTGGTGTGCATTATCTCATCGCGAATGCACTTGGATTTGTGACAGGAACGCTGAATGCATATTATTGGAACAGCAAATTCGTATTTAAAGAAGAAGCAAAAGAGAGTGGCAATAAAAAAGAATCCCTGGTAAAAACCTATATTTCTTATGGATTCAGCTTCATCCTCAGTACTCTTTTACTTTATTTACAGGTTAACATCCTGGGAATATCACAGGCTGTGGCACCGATTATCAATATTATGATCACAACGCCGATTAATTTTTTGATGAATAAATTTTGGACATTTGCTAAGAAGGGATAAATGGAATGGAATATCAAAATACAGATCACACATTTGCAGTGTGTGCATACAAGGAATCGCCGTATCTGGAAAGCTGCATCAAATCGCTTGTAAACCAGAAGGTAAAAAGTAATATTATCGTTTGTACGTCGACACCTTGTGAGTTTATCGAGAATATGGCAAAAAAATATGACCTTCCTTATTATGTAAGGGAAGGAAAGAGCGATATTTGTGATGACTGGAATTTTTCTGTTGCATGTACAAAAACGAATTATGTGACAGTTGCGCATCAGGATGATGTGTATAATGAACATTATGTGGAAGAACTTTTGAAACATATTCCGGATGAAAAGATGTCGATCTTTATCGCAGATTATCTGCCTCTGAAAGGCGGAAAAGTCGGAAAGCGAGATATAAACAGTAAGCTCCGGAAGTTTTTGAGACAGCCTATGAGATGTAAAAAACTTGCTGCCTCAAAGTGGTGGAGAAGAAGGATTCTATCTCTGGGAAACAGCATCTGCTGTCCGGGAGTTACCTATAATAAAAGTGTGGTAGGACTTCCAATCTTTACTTCCAAGATGAAGTTCTGTATTGACTGGGATACTTTTTTGAAATGTGCAGAGATTAAAAATTCACATTTTGCTTATTGTGATACACCTATCATTTATTATCGAATTCATGACGGGGCAACAAGCAAGGAATTTATCGTCGATCACAGAAGAATCAAAGAAGATACCGATATGTTTAATAAATTCTGGCCTTCTTTTTTAACAAAGATCATTATGGTTTTTTACAAAAAGGCTTATGATACTTACAATTAGGAACAGACAGTTTAGAATGGCGGAGTAAGTAAATGAAAATAAATAGAATATTTGCAGTGCTGATGGCAGTAATTTTTATAGGAAGTCAGCCAATGGCAGTTCTGGCAGAAGATGTGCCAAATGAAATAGAAAATGTATCAAACGAAACAGAAGAGCTGCTAAATGAAACGGAAGATATAGCAAATGAAACAGAGAATGTATCGGATGAAGCAGAAACTGTTTCGGACGAAACAGCAGAGAGTGAAGGACTAAGGGATCAGAGCGGATTTGTGGAGAACAGTTTCCGTTATTCCAACGGTCAGCCGATCCAAAAGAGGTCAGCCGGTGCATATGCCATCAGTGATACATCGAATGCCTATAAAAAAATCAATGGCGTTTGCTATAATTCACAGGGAGAACCGGTTGAGGGAGCAATCGGAAAGGTCATCGACGTGAGTGAACACAACCAGGATATTGACTGGGAAAAAGTAAAGAACTCAGATGTCGATTTTGCAATTCTCCGTGTTGGATATGGAAATGATGTTTCTTATCAAGATGATAAAAAATGGCAGTATAACGTATCTGAGTGTACAAGATTAGGAATTCCTTTCGGAGTTTATATCTATTCTTACGCTGAGAATACAACGGAAGCCGAAAGTGAAGCGGATCACGTACTGCGACTGATCAAGGGATACAATCTGGCATATCCGGTGTATTATGATCTGGAGGATAACAGCCAGGTCAGCCTTGGAAATGACACGATCCAGAAGTTTGCTGAAACCTTTTGCAATAAGATCAGCAATGCAGGATATCAGGTAGGTGTGTATGCGAATCTGAATTGGTGGAACAATTACCTGACAGGCAGTGTCTATAACAATTGGCATCGCTGGGTGGCACAGTATAATTATCAATGTGATTATAACGGGAATTATGATATGTGGCAGTGCACCAGCAAGGCACAGGTGGAAGGAATCAGTACAGATGTGGATGTCAGCTTTTACTATGGCAATCTGTTAAGTGATGCAGATGTGAATACACCGGTTGTAGAAGTAGGTGATACCGACCTTATCAGCTATTGTGCAAATATTCAAAATGATGGCTGGACAGACTGGAAGAAAAACGGGCATGCCCTTGGAACAATCGGAAAGAGCCTGCGTCTGGAGGCACTGAAAATCCAGACAAACAGCGAAAATCTGGGAGTAAGTTATACCGGACTTGTGGCTGGGTATGGATGGACTGATGAAGTTCAAACCGGCGCAATGCTTGGCACAGAAGGCCAGAGCAGAGCTCTGGAGGCTATTAAACTTAATCTGACCGGAGATGATGCAGAGAATTACGATATTTATTACCGGGTACATAGCAGTAATTTTGGCTGGCTTGGCTGGGCGAAAAATGGAGAGAAAGCCGGAACAGAAGAGTATGGCTATGCGATAGAGGCAGTACAGATTGCTGTTTTGCCAAAGGGAAGCGCTGCTCATGGAGAAACGGCAGATGCGTATCATTTTAACGAAGAGTGGAATAAACCGTCAGTTAAATATACCGCCCATGTGCAAAATGTCGGTTGGCAGCCGACTTGCTGCAATCAGGAAACAGCAGGAACGATCGGGAAAAACCAGCGTCTGGAAGCTTTGCAAATAAGTTTGTCTGGTCGTGGATTTTCAGGAGACATTCATTATAGTACCCATGTGGAAGATATTGGATGGCAGTCAGAAGTTTCAAATGGAGAAACGGCAGGGACGATCGGACAGAATAAGAGGATTGAAGCAATAAAAATCTGGCTGACCGGTGAGATAGAAAAGGAATATAATGTGTATTACCGCGTCCATGTCCAGAACTTTGGCTGGCTTGACTGGGCGAAGAATGGAGAAATTGCAGGAACGGTTAACTATGGTTATCGGATGGAAGCAATAAAGATTGCTCTGGTTCGTAAAGACGGAGATGGGCTGACACCGGTAGGAACTTCCTCAAAAACCTTTGATACCCAGGCTGTTTACAGTGCCCATGTTCAAAATATTGGCTGGCAGGATGAGGTCTATAATGGAGAGACGATCGGAACCGTTGGTCAGGGACTCCGCATGGAGGCTTTGAAACTGGATTTATATAAGCCATTGTATTCGGGAGATGTTACCTATAGCGCCCATGTTCAGAATATTGGCTGGCAGGACTGGAAAAAAGATGGCGAGATATCCGGTACAGTCGGAGAAAAACTTCAAATGGAAGCGGTTAAGATAAAACTGACCGGTGAGATGGCGGATCATTACGATATTTATTATCGTGCACAGGTTGAAGAACTTGGCTGGCTGGAGTGGGTAAAAGATGGAAAAGAAGCCGGGACTACAGGCAAGGGATACAGACTGGAATCCTTGGAGATTAAACTTGTGCCGAAGACAGAAGGATAAAAAGAAGCATAAGGAATAGAAGAGACGCTGAAGTGATTTGCCATGAACTTCAGCGTTTCTCTGCCTTGAAAGTTATAAAAATGTTGCTACTCTAAGAATGTGGGTGCTATACTAAGACTGAAACAGTGGGGGATCTGATGAATAAGTAAGGAGAATACTATGGGAAAGAAAGCAAAGCAAATGGCTGCACTTTTTATGGCAGGTGCTGTGATAACAGGAATGACAGAAATGCCGTTTTGTGTATATGCCGAAGAAGAACCTCAGAAAGTCGAAGAAAAGCTGATAGAAACAGACGAATATGGAAACGTGTATGAAATAGAACCGGAAATAGGATTAGTTGAAGAAGACAAAAGTATTCGAATGGCAAGATCTTCTTCTGCCCAAATCGTCAATTTTAATACAAAAGGTGCTGTGGTTACAGAATACACAGAAGCAGAAACCGGCGCCCAGGGATATACCTGCGGTGCGTACGGTGCGGACGCTGCTTATCTTGGAACCAGCGATGGAAAAGTGCGGTTTATGCTTTCAGGCGTGATCGGAGAAATCGATCCGGATGAAGTACAGGTCGTAGATATTTCCCAGGTTGAATCCCTTAGTTGTTATCAGGTCTCATCCGGAAGACTCTATCATAATATCGTTGGAAACGTAACGAATAATGATTATAATGCCCGTCTGGACAATGGACCGGCACCAGAGTATCTTGCAGAGGGCACCGATTATTATAGTTATGACGGACATTATTTTTACACCTACGATAATTTCGAAAATATGCTGGAAGATTATCAAAACGGTGACCGTTCACATTCTGTGAATCCGTCTGCTCCATATTATAATTATTTTCAGTATCTGCCGCTTCGCAGTCAGAGCAATTATAGTGTAGATGAATTGAATTCCATCATCAATGCAAAGACTGATTCGGACTCTAAAATGTGGGATACCGGTGCACAGTTTGTGAAAAATCAGTATACATACGGTGTAAATGCCCTGATGATGGCAGGAACAGCAGCCCTTGAGAGCGGATGGGGAAAGAGTAGTATTGCAAAGGAAAAGAATAATCTTTTCGGTTTAAATGCTGTAGATACCTCTCCTGGAGAGAGTGCCAATAGTTACAAGGATGTCTCTACCTGTCTCAAGGATTTTGCGGAAACTTATATGTCGAAGCAATATTTAAGACCGGGATGTGGAACCTATAAAGGAGCCTATCTGGGTAATAAAGGAAGTGGAATTAACGTCCACTATGCATCCGATCCGTTTTGGGGTGAGAAGATCGCCAATTTGATGTGGAGCCTCGACAGGACAAATGGATCAAAGGATTATGGAAAATATTCCATTGGAATAAAGGATTTGATAAACAGTGAACATACCACGCTGAATGTCAGAAAAGAAAGCAATACTTCTTCTGATGTGCTGTATAAGACAGCTGCTCAGTCACAGTATGCATTTTTACTTTTGGATAATGGTGAAGCAGCGAATGGATTTTACCGGGTTCAGAGCGATGGTGTCCTTACAGAGGGAAGAAACGGAGTAGACAGCAGTACCGGTAACTATAATTTTCAGGATATGTATGGATATGCCAGTGCAGATTACATTTCACTTATTCAGAAAGGAAACGGATCTTCTTCAAATGTGAAGCCGCCTGAAAATAACAAGCCGGATACAGGGGAAGAGGTAGAGCCGGTAGCAGTCCCGGATGAAGTGAAGGATGCCTTATCTGTTTCGGCACACGTAACAAATCTTGGATGGTTAGATGAAACTGGAAATGGTGAAAAGGCAGGTACTGTAGGCCTTGGATACGCAATGCAGGCCATGAAAATGCAGATATCAGGAATTGATGGTCTGGGTATCGAATATCGTGCCCATGTGGCGGATGATGGCTGGCAGGATTATGTTGCAGATGGTGAACAGGCAGGAACAACCGGGCAGAGCAAAGCAATACAGGCAGTTCAGATTCGTCTGACAGGCGAAAAGAAAGACGAATACCAGATCTTATATCGTGCCCATGTGGCAAATGATGGATGGCAGAATTATGTCACAACAGATGAGATTGCAGGAACAACCGGAGAATCGAAGGATTTACAGGCAATCCAGATCGTATTGCTGAAAAAAGAAAAGGATGTAGATGTTGAGAATAAAGACCTCCTTTCTTACAGTACTTCTGTGCAGGATCTTGGCTGGACCGGTCAGGTGAAAAATGGAGAACAAAGTGGTACAGTAGGTTTGTCGAAAGCAATCCAAAGTATAAAGATTAATGCCAATCTTGCAGACCTTAATGTGGAATATTCAACTTATGTGCCAAATGCAGGCTGGCAGGAATATGCTGCAGATGGAAAGGAATCGACAGCAAATGACGATCTAAAAAGAATCGAAGCTATTAAAATCAGATTAAAAGGAACGCAGGCAGAGAATTACGATATTTACTATCGTGTTTATACAAGCAATTATGGCTGGCTTGGCTGGGCAAAGAATGATGAGGAGTCAGGAACTAAAGGTTATGACTGCCAGGCAGAAGCCATCCAGATCGTTGCAGGCAAAAAGGGAATGGATGCTCCCGGAAGTACAGAAAATGCATTTGTAGAGAAGGATCCGACCGTTTCTTATACTGCATATGTCAATGGTGAAGGATGGATGAGTCCGGTTGAAAATGGAGAAACCAGCGGTACAACAGGAAAGTCCTTGGCTTTAGGTGGAATCAAAGTTAATTTGCGTGATAAAGGCTACGCAGGAACCATTCTATATATGTCACATATACAGGATATTGGCTGGGACAGCTGGAAAGAAGAAGGTGAAGTAAGCGGCACCGCAAATGGCCAGAAGAGGCTAGAAGCTGTAAAAATCAGACTGACAGAAGAAATGGAAGAAAGATATGATATCTATTACCGTGTCCATGCGCAGAATTTCGGCTGGATGGGATGGGCCAAGAATGGAGAGTCTGCCGGAACCGAAGGCTATGGTTACCGTGTAGAAGCCATTCAGATTAAAATTGTAAAAAAAGGTGCACATGCTCCGGGAACAACGGAACAGTGCTTCAGCAAAAAATGGACCTCCATCGTCTATTCTGCTCATGTACAGGATATTGGCTGGCAGAATAATGTAAAAGACGGGGCTCTTGCCGGAACTACCGGGGAAAGTAAACGAGTAGAAGCAATCAAAATATCCCTGTCAGGTCAAAAAGCAGAGGGAAGTGTGGAATATAGTGCCCATGTACAGGATATCGGCTGGCAGAAGTCTGTAAAAGACGGAGCCCTTGCCGGAACCACTGGAAAAGGAAAACGAGTAGAAGCGATCAAGATTAATCTTACCGGAACGCTTTCTGAATCCTGTGATGTGTATTACCGTGTCCACGCACAGGATTATGGCTGGCTCGGATGGACAAAAAATGGTAATCCTGCAGGTACAGAAGGACTTTCAAAAAGAATAGAAGCAATTGAGATCAAAGTTGTTACAAAAGGAGATACTGCTCCGGAAATGGGCAAAGAAGCATTTGTCAAAAAATAAAAATACAGGAATCAATGGAAAGGTAGGAATATGAGAAAGTTTTTGAGAGATAAGAGCAGTCATATTATATTCATATGTGTTCTGCTTATACAGATCATTTTTATGATTTTTTATTGTGATATGAAAAAAGGATATTTTGTGGATGAGTTATGGTCCTATGGACTTTCTAACAGTTATTACCACGCACAGATCTGGGAAGATGGAGCATTAGATAATCCGGAAATCAGTCCGGATATGTTTAAGGAATATATGACAGTCAATGAGGGAGAAGCCTTCAAATTTGGATCTGTTATCTATAATCAGACCCATGATTCCCATCCGCCTCTTTTTTATATGGTTTTGCATGCGATCAGTTCATGCTTTCCGGGACAATTCAGTAAATGGTTTGGTCTCATTCCTAACTTGTTGTATTATGCAGTAACAATTATATTTTTGTATAAAATAGGGAAATTAATCAAAAAAGATAAATATTTTGCTTTCTTTCCGGTTTTGTTTTTTGGATTTAGTATTGCAGCGGTAAATATGGTGACATATATTCGAATGTATATGTTATTAACCATGTGGTGTACCATTTTCGCATATGAACATTTGGAAATGATGGCATCAAGAAAAATCAAAATGAAAAATTTGATCAGTATTTTGCTTGCTACTTTTGGCGGTGTATTTACACATTACTATTTTGTGATTTTTGCATTTCCTATGGTGATCTTTCAGATGATCTGGATGATCATGCGAAAAGACTTTAAAATGACCGGAAAATATGTAGTGAGCGGAGGCGTTGGCGGAGTTTGTGCTGTTGCGTTATACCCTGCAATTCTTAAGAATCTGACAGGTACAGGAGTGAGCCATAGCCAGAAAACACTTCAGAATATGCATAATTTTTCAGATTGGACGTCACGAATCAGAAAATTCTGGGTTATAGTCAGTGAAGAGATGTTCGGCGGTGTCTTCATGCTGCTCTTGATTGTCTGCTGCCTTGGAATTCTTGCATATCTTATCACACAGGTTTTGTGGGAAATGAAGCTGCAATATCATGCAGATCACTATGAAATTGCAGTGAATAATAAAGAACACACAAAAACTGTTTATGTAAAAGTAAAAAGAGAAACATATTTGATCTGTGATATAATACTTACTTGTGCTTTTGTATTTGTTATTTCAGCAAAAATCTCGCCATGGCAGGTGAACAGGTATATCATGAATTTGTTTCCTTTTCTGTCTCTGCTGTTTTGCTACCTGCTTTATTTTATCTATAAGTTATGGATAAAAAATAAAGCAAAGATTCAGATTGCAATGGTTATTTCAATGATGCTGATAGGAGGCTTGACGTATTATGTAAATGATCCTTGTTATTTATATCCGGAAGGAGAAAATAATATTGCAATCAGTAAAGAATATACAGATACAACATGCTTGTATGTTTATACAACGTCTTATATAATGATTAATGAAGGGTTAGAATTACAGAATTACCAACGTTTATATCAAATGTATTACAAAGATCTGGATATAAAAGTACCGGACGTTTCAATAGAAAATTCCAAATTAGTTGTATATTTGGATCGAATACTTGATAAAAAATATGATGATCTCGGTGAAAAGGTAACCATGGATCCTGAAAAATGCTTAGAAAAGATACAAAAATTAACCGGACTTAAAAATTCAAAGGAATTGTATCAGGATGAAAAGGCATATGTATATGAGTTATATAACTAAGCGGAGATTGGTTAGAGAACGGTAATATTTTGTGACAGTATTATGTTGTACAAATGGAGGTCGCTTATGAAAAAAACATGGGGATTGCAAAATTCCAGAAGTCGGATGATCGCACTGTTTATTGTAGATATCTTAAGTGTGATCCTGGATTCTTATCTGGCAATTATTTTGCGTTTTAAATTGGATAATATCTGGGTACCGGCAGAGTATATGTACAGTGTCGAGAGCTATATGGTCATCAATGTTATCACAACGGTAGTCATTTTTTTGGTACTTAATCTGTATAACCGGGTATGGTCTTATGCCAGCATAAATGAGATGCTTGCCATTCTTGGTGCAACAATGCTGTCAACGGTCTTTCAGGCTTTCGGTTTCAGTTTGTTGTATCTGCAGGTTCCGAGAAGTTATTATTTCTTCTATTTTATTTTGTTAAGTATCACAACGATCATCACTCGATTTTCTTATCGCATTTTGCATACTATGGAAAATGGATTGAAGAAATCAACCAGGCATAGCCGTAACACCATTGTGATCGGTGCCGGCGAAGCCGGAAATATGATCATCAAAGAATTAAAAAGCAGTAAATACCTGAATCAGAAGGTTGTCTGCGTGATTGATGATAATCCTTCCAAAAAAGGAAAATACATTCATGGAATCCGCATTGTCGGAGGAAGAGATAAGATTCAGGAAGCAGCAAAGAAGTATGATGCAGAAGAAATTATCCTTGCAATTCCTTCGGCAGGAACAAAAAATACCAGAGATATCTTAAGAATCTGTAATCTTACAGATTGTAAACTTAAGATATTACCGGGAATGTATCAGCTGATCAATGACGATGTAGGAGTGTCAAACCTGCGGGAAGTATCCATCGAAGACCTTCTCGGAAGAGATACTATTGAAATTGATATGGAAAGCGTTGGGCAGTATGTGAGAAATAAAAGAGTATTGGTTACGGGAGGCGGCGGCTCCATCGGAAGTGAATTATGCCGTCAGATCGCTTCCCACAATCCAAAGCTTCTTATCATTTTTGATATCTATGAGAACAATGCCTATGATATTCAGCAGGAATTGGTTCGTAAGTATCCAAATCTGAAGCTGGAAGTACTGATAGGTTCTGTTCGAAATACAAGTCGAATTGAAAGCGTCATGGAGCATTATCGACCGGATGTTGTTTTTCATGCGGCAGCCCATAAACACGTGCCACTTATGGAAGACAGCCCGAATGAAGCCATTAAAAACAATGTGTTTGGTACTTATAAGACAGCAAGAGCTGCGGACAAGTACGGGGTAAAGAAATTTGTACTGATCTCTACGGATAAAGCAGTAAACCCTACCAATATCATGGGTGCATCGAAACGTATGTGTGAAATGATCGTACAGACCTTCAGCAAATATTCCAGAACAGAATACGTGATCGTACGATTCGGGAATGTGTTGGGAAGTAATGGAAGCGTTATTCCGCTGTTTAAAAAACAGATGGAGGCAGGAGGTCCTGTGACAGTTACGCATCCGGATATTATCCGTTATTTTATGACGATACCGGAAGCAGTTTCACTGGTACTTCAGGCGGGAGCTTATGCCCATGGCGGAGAAATCTTTGTGCTGGATATGGGAGAGCCTGTGAAGATTGCTGATCTGGCAAAGAATCTGATCCGACTTTCCGGATATACACTTGGTGTGAATATGGAGATCAAGTATACCGGTCTTAGACCGGGGGAAAAGCTGTATGAGGAATTGCTGACAAAAGAAGAGGGACTACAGAAAACAGCGAACAACCTGATTTTTATCGGCAAACCTCTTGAGTTCGATGAAGTACATTTCCTCAGCCAGCTGCGAGAGCTGGAAAAGGCAGCAATGGAAGAAAGTCCGGATATTAAAGAAAAAGTTGCAGATATGATTTCTACTTATCATATCAGACCGGAAGATAAAAAAAGAGACAGTGAGGCTTTTCAGGAACTGGTCAGTTTAGGGAGGATCAGTCATGAAGGACCCATTGTAGATGAAAAACACAGTGGTATATAAAGTGGGCAGATTTGACAAAGATGCGAGCATTTGATATAATCTTTCCATCTAAAGAAAAGTGTAGTATAATATTTTAGTAATCAGAATAAAAGTTGGTGATTCAGATAGAACTAAATATCTGTAAAACCAACTTTTTTTGAGAAAAATAGTATTAAATCAGGTTAGGAGAACAATGGACGAGAAAATATTAACAGTAACTGTCCCAAGTTACAATGTGCAGGCATATCTGGAAGACTGTCTGGAATCCTTTGTGAATTCTGAAGTCATGGATGATATTGAAGTTTTGATCGTGAATGATGGTTCCAGCGATGATACTGCAACAATTGCGGAAAGATATGTTTCAAAGTATGAAAATACGTTCCGGTTGATCAATAAAGAAAACGGCGGACATGGTTCCACCATCAACACGGGAGCTCGTGAGGCAAGAGGAAAATATTTTAAAGTTGTTGATGGAGATGACTGGGTAGACACCAGAAGCTTCATCCGACTGGTGAAACTTTTAAAAGAAATTGATGCTGATATCGTTGCATCGAATTATACCTGGATCAACCATACGACACGGCTGCCGGAAAAGAGACAGGAATATCCGTTTGAAAAAATCGAGTATAACAAGCTCTACCAGTTTGAGGAGATTGTTGGTAAGACCATCATAGATATGCATGCCACGACTGTGAAGACGGAGCTTTTCAGGAAAGCAAATGAACAGATTGATGAACACACTTTTTATGTAGATGTAGAGTTTATTGCATTTCCGATTCCTTACGTGAAGACAGTATATTTTATGGAAGACCCTGTTTACCAATATCGTCTGGGACTTCCGGGACAAAGTATGTCCATTGAAAAGATGCAGAAGAATCTGAAGAATCATCTGCGGGTTCTTATGCGGCTCAATCAGTACTGCAAAAAAGTCGAGAAGACGGCTCCAAAGGCAAATCTGGAGTATATCAGGGAATTGACAGCAACAATCCTTACCAGTCAGATGAAAATTTATATCAGCTTTCCTCTGAAGAATGGTATGCGAAAAGAAGCAATGAAATTAGATGCATATTTTTATCATAAAAACAGAGAAGTGTATGATAGAGTAAAGAATCCGGCAGTGTTGTTTTTACGGAAAACAAGATATGCTGCATTCCCGTTAGCTGTACTTGCATTTAAAGGCCGAAGGGATTCATATTAAATTGGAGAAGAATAATGAGCGTAACAAGAGATAGGATAAATACATTTTTTAGATATAAAGATTTATTAAGAGAACTGGTAGTCAGAGACGTGAAATTAAAATACAGAAGAAGTTTTCTGGGATATGTGTGGAGTATTTTGAATCCGCTGCTGATCATGCTTGTAATGACACTGGTATTTTCCCAAATGTTCCAGCGCGGAATCGAAAACTTTCCGGTTTACCTGCTGACAGGTCAGGCATTATTTGATTTTATGAATAATGCAACCCATATGTCTATGTATTCTGTGTTGGATAATGGAGCTTTGATCAAGAAAATATATGTACCTAAATATATTTTTACCTTATCAAAAGTAACAAGTTCCCTGATCGACCTTATTTTTTCAATGGGAGCATTGATTCTGGTCATGCTGATCACCAGAGCACCGTTTTCACCATATATCCTGCTTTTTCCATTGGTAGTGATTCCGCTGTATATCTTTGTATGCGGATTGGGCTTTTTCCTTTCTGCTGCGAATGTTTTCTTTCGAGATATTCAGTATATCTACAATGCCATCACAGTAGCATGGATGTATGTAACCCCAATGTTTTACCCGATCGAGCTGCTTCCGGACTGGCTCAGAAAGCTGGTAGAATACTGTAATCCAATGTTTTATTATATCCAGTTCTTCAGAGATCTTGTTTTATACAGACATTTTACAACTCCAAGAATCTTTATTGGTTGCTGGGTAATGGCTTTTATCATGCTGTCAATTGGACTTGGTGTATTTAAGAAAACACAGGATAACTTCATTTTATATATCTAGGAGAAGGGCGAATGAGCGAAGAATATATTGTAGATGTTGATAACCTGACGATTCGGTTCAACATGGCATCTGAAAAGGTAGATAACCTGAAAGAATATGTGATCAAACTGATCAAACACGAATTGATGTTCCAGGAATTTCTTGCGTTAAAAGATGTCAATTTAAAAGTAAAAAGAGGAGAGGCGTGGGGACTGATCGGAACAAACGGATCCGGAAAGTCAACGCTTTTAAAAGCCTGCTGTGGAATTTTAAAACCATACAAAGGTTCAGTTACTACAAAAGGGACCATTGCACCGTTGATTGAATTGGGTGCCGGGTTTGATATGAATATGACGGCTAGAGAAAATGTGTTTTTGAATGGAACTGTACTTGGACATTCAAGAAAATTTATGGAAGAGCATTTTGATGAAATTATTGAATTCGCAGAATTGCAGGATTTCTTGGATGTTCCGATTAAGAATTTTTCCTCTGGTATGCAGGCAAGACTTGGATTTGCAATAGCTACCATGGTGAGACCGGATATTCTCGTGGTTGATGAAATCTTATCCGTTGGTGATTACCAGTTCCAGCAGAAATGTTATGAGAGAATGGGGCAGATGTTGAGTGGAGGAACAACTCTGTTATATGTTTCTCATGATATAAATTCTGTCAGACAGTTATGTGATCATGCTATTTGGATTGACAAAGGAAATGTTCGAATGAGTGGTCTGGTAGAAGAAGTAACAACTGAATATATGCATATGAATCAGTAAGTGGTGAAAAGCATGATATTACAAAAAATTGTATGGAATCAACAGTCTGTTGAGGAACCAGAATTATACTATAAATTAAAAAACGGAATTAAGTCAGAGAGTGGAATATTGCTTAATGCAGGTGGTGAAGCAGATTTCTTGACATATATGAATATTTTTTCTGCTGAAAAATGGAGAAAGTATACAGGTATTCAATCGGTTTGTGTGTCTGTTAATTTTAAAGGAAAAATAAAGGTTGTCATATATGCCTTATCCTGCAAGAATAAAAAAGTATGTTCGAAGATAATTATGCAATTTCCAATGGAAAGCAAAGGCGAAGATTCCGTGAATACTCCAATATTTGCTTTACCGGAGAGTGGAGTAGTAGGTGTATCCATAATCGCTGAGGAGGATACAGCCCTCTATGCAGCAAGTTATATGACTGATGAAGAGAGGGAAAAGAAGGAAGTTAAGATAGGAATAGGCATTTGTACTTTCAAACGTGAGAAGTATGTTGAGCGAAATATGAAAGTATTAAAAGAAAATCTGCTTAACAATGAGAATGCCTTATCTTATGGACATTTGTCGGTATGCATATCCGATAATGGCGGTACATTAGTAAGAGAAAAAATCGAGGATGAACATATTCGCATTGTTAAGAATAAAAACCTTGGTGGAGTGGGTGGATTTACCAGAACGATGTTCGAACATATGCGAGATGATAGTATTACACATGTTTTATTGATGGATGACGATGCTGTGATTTCTCCTGAAGCGATAGAACGAACTTATACATTATTGACCCTGCTTAAAGAGAAATACAGAATGGCAGTAATCGGAGGCTCATTATTAAGAGAAGATTTGCCAACTCTGCAGTATGAATGTGGTGCCTGCTGGAATGATGGTGATATTGTTGCGAATAACCATAATTTTGACATGACACAATTAAAAAATGTCGTGATAAATGAACAGATTCAAAAAGCAGAGTATACAGGCTGGTGGTATTCGTGTATTCCGGTTCCGTTTATTAAGGAAATGCATTATCCTTTGCCGTTTTTTATCCATAGAGATGATATAGAATATGGATTGAGGGCAAATGGGCAGTTTATTTTCTTAAATGGAATAACGATCTGGCATGAAGCTTTTGAAAATAAATTACCTGGTTTCCTGGAGTATTATGATGTCAGAAATCTGGCAATTACGAATGCAATCCATAATCCGCAGTTTGCTGCAAAGGATTTCAAAAAGATGCTTTTTGTGCAGGTCAGCAGTAATATCGGAAAATACAGATATAAATATGTAGATCTGAATTTGAAAGGTGCGGTTGATTTTTTAAGAGGTTTTAAGTGGTTTTATAATGCGGATACCTTATGCGTTCATGATGGATTAAAAAAATATAATTATCAGTCTATGCCGGCAGAAGAATTTATAGGACATAATGGAATCAAGCCGGAAGATCTGGATCCATGTGGTAGACCGGAGGCTGAACCACCGTGTAAATTAAAACGAATATTGATCATGTTGTCAATGAATGGTCATTTTCTGCCTGCATATAAAAACAGAGCGACAAAAGTAGCCAGACCAAATCCAAATATTTACGACTTGTTCCGTTGGAATGAGGTTGTGTATGCTGATGCAGCAGGAAATGCAATTTGTGTGAAGCGAAGTAGAATAGAATTACTGAAAGCATATATAAAAATGTTAAAAGTATTTCGATTAATAGATTTGCATTATGATAAGGTTTGCGAAGAATATAGAAAAAATCATTCGAAACTTGAAAGCAAAGATTTTTGGAGCAATTATTTAGAGTTAAAAGAAGCACAAAATAAGGAGATGTAAACAATGGAGTTAAAATTACAAAGTATTCTATTTCCAGATAAAGAAGAATATACAGATAACGCCGATCTTTTTTATAAGGGTGGATTAGGAATCCGTGATGCTGAAGAAAAATGTTTTGTATTTTCAAAATATAGTACATGTGACTTTGGAGCTTATTTAAATGCCTTTTCTATGAAAAAATGGAAAAAACACACAAAAATCGGCAAAACGGTGTTGAAGCTTGAAATTAAAGGTGACTTTGAGCTGGTTCTGTCCGGATATCATAGAATTGAGAATTCAGCAAAAAGAAATGTTTTGTTAAAGAAAGAATACCATTGCGATCAAAAAAAAGAAATTATTGTTGAGATTCCATCAAATAAGGACACATTGATTGCATTTGAGCTCCGCATGTATTCAGAGTGCTGTGTATATGGTGGCGGTTATTATGCTGAGGTAAATGAAAGTGATTTCAATGAAGTGAGACTTTCAATCGCAACGACAACATTTAAAAAAGAAGACTTTATTCGTAAAAATGTTAAAATGATCAAGGATGAAATTTTAACTCAGGATGATATCATTGGAAAAAATGTTTACTTGCACATCGTTGATAATGATGAAGGCCGAGTATTGTCGGCGGAAGAATTTGAAGGTCCGCATATTTATTATCATAGAAATAAAAATGTAGGCGGTTCAGGTGGATTTACACGAGGAATGATTGAATCTATTCGACAGAAACCAAAAGCAACTCATGTATTATTGATGGATGATGATGTTGTTGTTTTATCAGAAAGTATAAAAAGAACATATTTATTATTGTTACTGGCAAAAGAAAAATATAAAGATTATATTATCAGTGGTGCCATGCTTTGTTATGAAGAGATGGATGTTTTCCATGAAGATGTGGGATTTTTAGGAGCAGATGGAGGACAGAATTCTTCAAAAGGTCATGGAAAAATTGTGGAGATGGCTGAAATGCTTCAAAAGGAGGAAGCAAAAACGAAAAAGGCTGATTCCTATGCCGGTTGGTGGTATTGTTGTGTACCGGTAACAATGATCGAGAAAAACGGATTTGCATTACCATTGTTTATCCGTGTTGATGATACGGAATTCAGTTTCCGTAATAATGCTAAATTTATTACCATGAACGGTATTTGCGTATGGCATATGGGCTTTACTTTAAAGTTCAATTATTTCATGGAATATTATCAAGTATTCCGTAACTTTTTGATTGAAGAGGCATGTAATCCGTCCAGAAACAGAAGAGAACGTATCTGGAAACGTTTTAATGGTATGTTTTTAACGGAAATACTGCGCTTTAATTATGATGCTGCAGAAATCATTGTTGATGCAATCAGAGATTATTTAAAAGGACCTGCTTTTATTGAAGCGGAAAAATGTCAGGAACGATTAAAAACAATGTCCGCAAAAAATGCAAATATGGCAGATCTTGCAGAATTTGATGAATATGGGGTGGATATTGATTCTATTTATCAAACAGATCACAGAAGTCTGAAGGATACCATTCTTTATCGCCTGACTTTTAATGGACAGCTTTTCTGGCCAAAAAAATGGTTACGGAAAGGGCCGGCGGCGGTTGCTCATGACTGGTTCTATAATCCACAGAGACAATGCCTTGTAGATAGTGTCATTGCAATTAATCCAAATGCATATACTGCAGAAATCAGATATCTGGATAAGAAGAAATTCAGACAGGTCATGAAATACTATCTTGAAACAGTGAAGCGTTATAAAAAAATTCACAAAGAAGTAGATAAAGCTTATTATAACAGAAGAAAATATTTGACATCTTATAAGTTCTGGAAAGAGTATTTAGAATTAGAAAAGTATCAATAAAGATCTAAAATTTATGAAGAAAGAAGTTTTTTTATGAAAAACATGCATATCGCTTTCTCTCCTCCGGATATCACAGAGGAGGAGATAGCAGAAGTTGTGGATACTTTAAGAAGTGGCTGGATCACCACCGGACCAAAGACGAAGCTCTTTGAAAAGAAGCTGGCCGAGTATATGGGAACTAATCGGGTTGTTTGCCTGAATTCAGCCACAGCTTGTCTGGAGATGACTTTGCGTCTTCTGGGAATCGGACCTGGAGATGAAGTGATCACGACAGCCTATACCTATAGTGCCTCAGCAAGTGTTGTCTCACATGTGGGCGCAAAACTGGTTTTGATTGATGTGGCGAAAGATTCCTATGAGATGGATTATGAAAAACTGGCAGACGCTATCAATGAAAAGACAAAAGTCATCATTCCGGTAGATCTTGCCGGAATCATGTGTGACTATGATAAGATATTTGAAATTGTAGAAGCAAAGAAATCACTTTTCCATCCGGCAAATGAACTTCAGGAGAAGTTTGGCAGAGTGATTGTGGTGGCAGATGCAGCGCATGCATTTGGCGCAGAGCGAAAAGGAAAGAAATGTGGACAGGCTGCAGATTTCACAAGTTTTTCCTTCCATGCAGTAAAGAATCTTACCACAGCGGAAGGAGGAGCAGTTACATGGCGTCCAATCGAAGGTGTGGATGATGACGACATTTATAAAAAATATATGCTCTTTTCACTGCATGGTCAGTCCAAGGATGCGCTTGCTAAGACGCAGCTTGGCGCATGGGAGTATGATGTTGTGGCACCTTATTTCAAATGCAATATGACCGATATCATGGCTTCTATTGGATTGGTACAGTTAAAGCGCTATGATGCATTATTGGCACGTCGTCGGGAAATCATAGGAATGTATGATAAAGCACTGGAAAGTCTTCCTGTGAGTGTACTGAATCATTTTGATACAGATCATAAGTCCAGCGGACATTTGTATCTGATCCGTGTTCAGGGAAAAATGCGGGAAGAGTGTAATGAGATCATTACGAAGATGGCAGAGCATGGCGTAGCAACGAATGTGCATTACAAACCGTTACCGTTGTTATCTGCATACAAAAATATGGGATTTGATATTAAAGATTATCCAAATGCTTATGCTTTATTTGAAAATGCAATTACATTACCGCTTCATACGAAACTTACCGATGAAGAGGTAAAATACGTGACGGATGTATTAAAGGAATGCATCGGATAGGAATGCTGTATGAGAAAATGGGAAGAACTTCCGAAGTTTATGAGAACGGACGAAGTAAAAAAATATTATGATATCCTGATCAGACATGAAAAAGAATTAAAATTAAAACGTTATTTTGACATTCTGCTTTCGATGATTTTGCTTGTCATTTTATCACCGATCATGTTAGTCATCAGTATTGCAATCAAGCTGGATTCACCGGGACCGGTGATTTACAAGCAGGTGCGTGTGACACAGTATGGAAAGAAATTTCACATTCTAAAGTTCCGTACTATGGTGCAGAATGCGGACAAGATGGGAACACAGGTTACGATCAGTCAGGATTCCAGACTGACACGGGTTGGAAAAGTGATCCGTGGCTGCAGGATTGATGAATTTCCGCAGCTTATCAATGTTCTTCGTGGAGAGATGAGTTTTGTTGGAACCAGACCGGAAGTTGTGAAGTATGTAAAAGGCTATACTAAAGAAATGTATGCGACTCTTTTGTTACCGGCAGGAATCACTTCCAGAGCCAGCGTATGCTACAAAGATGAGGGTGAAATGCTGGAGCATGTAGAAGATGTGGATTATGCTTATATTCATGAAGTGCTTCCGGAGAAGATGAGTTATAATCTGGAAGATCTGCGCAAATACAGTCTGTGGAGAGATTTTATGACCATGTTTATGACAGTATTTGCAGTATTACGATAAGAACTACAGTATAGGAGAAATGTATGTTAGTATCAGTTTGCACGATTGCGCGCAATGAAGAAGAGTATCTTCCGCACTTGCTGGAGGATATCACAAAACAGGATTACCCGGCAGAGCAGATCGAAGTTGTGATGGTGGACAGCAGTTCAACAGATGGAACCAGACGGATTATGGAACGTTTTGCCGAAGAAAATCCGCAGTATCATAACTGCTTTGTTACGGAAAATCCGGGGAACAATCAGGCATCCGGATGGAATCAGGCAATCCGTAGTTCAACCGGAGATATTATTATCCGTCTGGACGCACATGGACGCATTCCAGAGGATTTTGTTTCCAAGAATGTGGAATGCATGGAAAGCGGAGAATATGTCACCGGGGGGCCAAGACCAAATCTTCCGGAGAAGGACACACCTTGGCAGAGACTTCTACTGAGCGCGGAAAGTTCGATGTTTGGAAGTGGAATCGCAGGTTTCCGGAGAGAGAATGAAAAGAAATATGTAAAGTCCATGTTCCATGCAGCGTATCGGAGAGAAGTATTTGAAAAGGTTGGACTTTTCAATGAAAATCTGGGAAGAACGGAAGATAATGAGATGCATTACCGGATCCGGCAGGCAGGATACCGCTTATGCTACGATCCGCAGATTCATTCCTGGCAATATGTGAGAAGTTCGATTCCGGGAATGATGAAGCAGAAATACGGCAATGGAGACTGGGTAGCAAGAACTCTTGGCGTATGTCCTGGATGTCTCAGCATTTATCATTTTGTGCCGTTTGCTTTTGTGATTGCGATTCTTGTGACATCCATTTTGGTAGCACTAAAGAAGCCATTTCTGGCGATTGCCATGTGGATCACTTATTGGTGTGGTGCAATCGGAATGGCAATTCTGTCTGTAAAAAATGAGGCGAAGCATATATGTCAGCTTTTGCTTCCGGGAATCTTCTTTTTACTTCATTTAAGTTATGGAGTGGGAAGTGTCGTCGGAATGGGAAAGATGATAAAAGATAAAATTACAAAGAAATAAAAGAGAGGATTTAGTATTATGAAGTATGATTATTTAGTAGTAGGATCAGGATTATATGGGGCAGTATTTGCTCACGAAGCAAAGAAAAAAGGAAAAACCTGTCTGGTAATTGACAAGCGTCCGCATATCGGTGGAAATATTTATTGTGAAAATATTGAAGGAATCAATGTTCACAAATATGGTGCACATATTTTCCACACATCCAACAAACAGGTTTGGGACTACATCAATCAGTTCGCAGAGTTCAATAATTACATTAACTCACCGGTAGCAATTTACAAGGATGAGCTTTACAATCTGCCATTCAACATGAATACATTCAGCAAAATGTGGAATATCAAGACACCACAGGAAGCAAAAGATATGATCGCAAAACAGGTTGCAGAGACTGGAATCACAGAGCCGAAGAACCTGGAAGAACAGGGATTATCTCTTGTAGGAAAAGATGTATTTGAGAAATTGGTAAAAGGTTATACCGAAAAACAGTGGGGACGTGCCTGCAAAGACCTTCCGGCATTCATCATCAAACGTTTACCGGTAAGATTTACATTTGACAATAACTACTTCAATGACAGATATCAGGGAATCCCGATCGGCGGATATACAAAGATCATTGAAAAGATGCTGGACGGAATCGAAGTAAAGACAGATACCGACTACTTTGAGTTCATCAAAGAAAATCCGGATATCGCAGAGAAGACACTGTTTACCGGAATGATCGACGAATACTTCGGATACAAGCTCGGAGCACTGGAATATCGTTCGGTAAGATTTGAAACAGAAGTGCTTGAAACAGACAACTATCAGGGAAATGCAGTCGTAAACTATACCGAAAGAGAAGTTCCTTATACACGTATCATCGAACACAAGCATTTTGAATTTGGAAAGCAGGAAAAAACTGTTATCTCCAAAGAGTATTCTTCCGAATGGAAAGTAGGAATGGAACCATATTATCCGGTAAATAACGAACAGAACAATAAGCTGTTTGAAGAATACAGAAAGCTTGCAGAGCAGGAAAAGAATGTGATCTTTGGTGGACGTCTTGGAAATTATAAGTATTATGATATGGATAAGGTAATTGAGGCGGCACTGGAGATGGTGGCTGAGGAATTATAAAAGGTTTGGATAAATCAGGATATGTTGCAAAGCATATCCTGATTTAAACTGTCTGTAAAGAGAGGAAATAAAATGAATTGGATAAAGTAAATTAACAATAAGGTAGAGGGAAAATGGATAAATTCATCTTATGAATTCAAATGTAATTTATCAGAAATATTTTTCTTGGAATTTTTGCCGTATGGCTGGTTTTGACTTACAGCTGGACAACGATGGCACATATTCCGTGGCCACCTTTTTTTATTTCTGTGTTCAGATAGGGATTGGACTGGTAGTATTGTTCCGGTATATGGTGATGAGACCAGTGGATATGAAGAAAATATTATTTGTATTTCTGATTATTGGATCATTTGTAATTGCAAGGAGATATTCTGGAGCTGATGCATTGCTTGAAACGAGATTATTGATTGCTGGTGCAAATGATATTGATTATAGAAAAATTTTAAAGGTATATTTGATTGTAGAAATTCCGATGATAATCTGTACGATGATTGTAGGATATACAGGAGTTATCACGAATTTGGTTTACCATAGGGGAGATCAGGTGCGGATGTCATTTGGGTTTATTTATCCTACAGATTTTGCGGCGGGTATTGTTTTTATGATAACAGTATGGATTGTACTCCGACAGGCAAGATGCACATGGATAGAAATTGGAATGATGATAATCAGTGTGGTTCTGTTTGAAAAATATTGTGATGTACGGAATAGTGAAATTGTAATGATGATTTTGATTATATGTGTTGTTTATTTGAAAATTAGAAACAAATTAGGTGCAAAGAAAGGAAAGGGATATATACCATCACTATTACTAAAAATTTTATGTCTGGTGGCACCATATGGTTTAGCTGGATTTATGATCTTAGTATCAAGATTTTATCGACCAGATATAGAATGGATGGCAAAATTAAATACTCTTTTTTCAACGAGACTTTCTTTAGGAAAAGAAGTTTTTGACAGGTATGATGTTCAGATATGGGGACAGGACATTCCAATGCGTGGAAATGGAGGATCAACAGAAGTGGTAGCAGACTATTTCTTTATTGATAGTTCTTATGTGAATATTTTGATGAGGTTAGGACTGGTGGTATTTATACTGGTTATGCTGATTATTTCAATTATAATGATCAAAAACTTAAATCTTCCATATATGTTAATGGCTATGGCAATTGTCTGCATTCATTCAGTAATGGAGCATCATATGTTTGAAGCGTATTATGATGTGTTTTTGATGCTTCCGTTTGCGAATTTTGATGTGAAGGATATCGGAAAAAGACAGAGAAAATGTGGAAATTGAGTGGGGATAAATGTTATGAAAACAAAAAGTACCAGACTGCAATATATAGATATAGCTAAAGGGATAGCAATGATCTGTATTATATTAGGCCATTTAGGAAATGCCAGTATTAATCGAATTGTGTTTACATTTCATGTTCCTATTTTTTTCTTTATTACAGGATATTTTACGAATAAGAAGCGCGATTTGAATGGTTTTATAAAAAATAAGGCAAGAACATTGCTTGTTCCATATATAATAAGCAGCATAGTCATAATCATTATTGGAACGTTAAAGGGCGTATGGTGGAATAATGCTTTTGATGAATTTCAAAACTGGTGTTATGCAGCTTTATATGGAGCAGGTGATACATATACAGAGCCATTCTGGATACCGGGAATTGGTGCAATATGGTTTTTGTGGGCAACTTTCTGGGGAAGTATTTTCTTGAGAATATCGTTCAAGTTTGATAAATATATTAGATTGTTATTTATAGTGGGTTTGTTTGCAGTAGGATATTTTTCAAGAAGAATATTTTGGTTTCCTTTTAGCATACAGGCAGGAGCATGTGCTACAATGTTCATTTATATGGGATATCTCTGGAGGGGCGCAAAGACTAAAATTAGTGAGTTGCCAAAGGAAGTGAAAATCTTTTCAGTTCTTTTTGCACTACTTACTTGGATTTCATTTATAAAAAATTTCCAATCGTTCTGGTTAGTGCATTGTGATATTGGACGAGGGATAATAGATATTTTTGGCTGTATATGTGCATGTGTGATTGTTATTTTAATCTCCAAAATTATTGAGTGTAGGACGAAATATATTGGTGGAAGTTTGGCATATCTTGGAAGATATAGTTTGTTGATATTGTGTGTGCATATTGTAGAACTTGATCTTCTTCCGTGGTGGCAGATAACAGAAAAATATGTTGTGAATGGAATGTCAGCAAATATTCAGTTGATTTTGATTATTGCTGGTAAAGTGCTTTTAGATTTAGGGGGTGCATTTGTTTTATCAAAGATTACTTTGGTTAGAAAAATTTTTGGCTTTAAAAACTAAGTGTAAGTTATTAAGCAATGACAGAATGAAACATTTTTTAGAATTTGTATTGCTTGTGAATATTGCAATTTTTTTATATTTATGCTTTACTACATTATGTATGTTTGTAAATACTAAGTAAAGGAAATGAAAGGAAAATGAAAAAACCAAAGATAATTAAAAAAATCGGCTATGGATTTTATTGTATTCTAATGATCATAATATCTGTTCTTGGATTTATTCTCTATAATCTGGGAAACTGGGTATTAGACACGTGGGGGCTGTTGTCTATCGATGAAATTATTTTTCATCTGAAAGTACCGCTTGATGGGACAAACTCAGATGTAGTACTGGATGGGATCAATGCATGCGTACCGTTGGCAGTATTAGTATTATTTTTATCTATTTTCCTGATTATAGGATTAAGGAATAAGCATGGAAAATGTATGATTGCGTTATTTCTTGTAGCTGTGATTGCATGTGGAAGTGCAGGAAGGGCGGCTTATGAAGTATATGATGAATTGGATGTAAAAGAATATCTGGTAAGTCAGAAGAAAGAATCGCATTTTATTGAACAGAATTATGTGGATCCACGTACAACGAAGATTACATTTCCGGAACAAAAAAGAAATCTGATTTATATTTATCTGGAGTCAATGGAATCCACTTATGCGTCAAAAGAAGATGGCGGTGGAATGGATTTCAACTGTATTCCGGAATTGACGACTCTTGCAGAAGAAAATACTAATTTTTCTCAAAGCGATAAGTTGGGAGGAGGATATCCTGCGTATGGATGCACATGGACGATGGGAGGAATTTTCGCTCAGACATCTGGAATTCCAATAAAAAATACAGAAGATATTAGAAATGTGAATGAGGATATTAATGATACATTAGCGGAGCAGACATCCTTTTCTTCAAGAGCAAAAAATTTAGAAGATATTTTATCAGAAGAAGGATATAATCAATATTTTATGATTGGATCAGATGCTACTTTTGGAGGAAGGAGAACATACTTTGAGAGTCATGGTAAAACAGAAATATTTGATTATACTACGGCTGTAGAAGAAGGAAAAATCCCAGAAGGTTATTGGGTATGGTGGGGGTATGAAGATCAAAAGTTATTTGAAAATGCAAAAGAAAAGTTAAGCGAAATAGGAACAAAGGACGAGCCATTTAATTTTACAATGTTGACAGTAGATACTCATTTTGAAGATGGATATGTATGTGAGCAGTGTCAAAATGAATTTGGAGATAATCAATATGCAAATGTAATGGCATGTTCAAGTAGACAGGTTGATGCATTTGTTAAGTGGATTCAGGAGCAGCCATTTTATGAGAATACAACAATTATAATAAGCGGGGATCATTTAACAATGGATTCTGATTTTTGTAATGATGTGAGTGACGATTATGAGAGAAGTGTATATAATGCATTTATAAATTTACCAGAGAATCTTGATACTTCTTTTGAAAAAACACATAATCGAGAATTTTCTACAATGGATATGTTTCCAACGACACTTGCAGCATTGGGAGCAGAGATTACAGGAGAGAAACTTGGTCTTGGTGTGAATTTATTTTCAGGTGTGGAGACTCTTACAGAACAATGCGGAAGAGAAAAATTAGATAAGGAACTGAAAAAGAAATCTACATTCTACGATATGCTGATTAACGATGTAGATATTAACATTTTGAAAAAGAAAAGAGCTGAAGAGGCTGAAAACCAGCAGGAGGAAAATACCGATAATCAGGACCAGCCAATGAATCAGCCAGATGCAGGTGTAGATACAAGTGGTATTGAAACGCCGGATGCATGGCAGGGGTATACGCAGGATAATTATCAGTATAATTATAATGACGGATCGAATGATTACTGGTATGACGGAGGAAATTCCTGGGACAATTCATGGAATGGAGGATATGATGATAGTACTTATGTAGAACCAACTCCAACGCCGGAACCGACTCCAGCTCCAACGCCGGAACCAACACCAGATCCAACGCCGGCACCGGATCCAGCGCCAGAGCCGACACCAACACCAGATCCGGCACCGGATTCAACACCAACTCCAGATCCCGGTGGAGGCGCAGAAAGCAATGCAGGCGGAACAACAGAAAATGTAAATTAGCGAAGAACTCCGGTTTATGCCGGGGTTTTTCTTCGGATAAATAAAGCAGAATGGAGTTGTCCGTAAATTGATACAATGAGAAATTCTACAAACAAGTAGACATTTCCCCATAAAAAGTGTAAGATAGAGTCTAAGAGTATTTATACTTACAATTAATATGGTTAGAAAGAGGAAAGTACATGAAGATGAAGTTTACGAAAAAAATAGCGACAATTCTTTTGTCTGTATGTCTGATCGTACCATGTTTTTCTGTGATGGCGCTAGCTGCAAATGGTGTGATATTCTTTTCTGATCTTGAGACAAGTGTCGGGGATGAATTTACGATCACAGGTACAGCAGTTGTCAGCGGAGATGTAATCGGAGACGCGACGATTCATATGACTTACGATCCTTCTTATATGCGATTTGAAGAGGGAGACGGAGTGAATGCAGACACGGATGGTAATCTGACATTTAAAGGTTCAGGTGACGGAAGCAGTGACCGGATTGAGTTCACGATGAAGTTCCAGGCTCTCCAGGAAGGAAGTACAAGACTTGAACAGGGAGATGCGACGGTTACAGACAGCGCTGGATCAAGTGTGGCATGTGAAGAAGGATATGCGGATGTTACGATCGGAGCAGGAGATCCGAGCAAGATCAAGGATGTTGCGAATGGAGCAAGTGTCACGATTGATGGTCAGGAGTATACCTTATCCGGTGATTTCTCAGACAGCATGATTCCAGCTGGATTTACAGCAGGAGAGATTACTTATAATGATTCGACGTATAAAGGTGCTGTGCAGGAAAAGACAGGACTTCAGATGGCTTACCTGGTAGACGGTGATGGAAAAGGCGATTTCTGGATGTATGATTCATCTGACAGCAGCTTCTCACCGGCAGAACAGGTTGTGATTTCAGATACTTATTCTATCGTAATTTTTGATGCAGGCAGTAAAGTGTCTATGCCATCAAAGTATGCAAAAGGAAATCTGGAGATCAACGGCAAGACTTTTGAAATCTGGGATGAACCGGACCGCGATGGTTTCTATGTATTATATGCAGTAAATAATGATGGTGAAGAATCCCTCTATTTATATGACTCTGTAGAGCATACTTATCAGAGAATGGAGACTCCGAAGTCTGCGACTACACCGGATAAGAAGAGTGCAAGCAAGTTTGACGCAATTTTAGAAAAGATTTCCGATCATCTGATCTGGTTTGTAGCAGCGGCAGCAGTTATCGTTATTCTTCTGGTAATCTTCCTTCTTGTTTCCGTTGTGAAGTTACATAACCGCAACAGAGAGTTGGATGATCTGTATGATGAATATGAACTGGACGATGAGCCGCAACGTAATCCGGTAAAACCGATCCAGCCTGTTAAGGCAGAAAAGAAATCACAGTTCAAAAAGAGACAGGATGATGATTTCGAAGATGATTATGACGACTTCGATGATGATTATTATGATGATGACTTCGACGATGATTATGATGACGAAGGAATAAGTGATGATACTCGTAGCGTTGATGAGTTTGATGATGACGACTTTGATTCGTTCGATGATTATAATATCAAGAAAGAAAAGCGTAAAAAAGGTGATACTTTCGAAATGGATTTTATTGATCTGGATTAAAGAGAAAGGCGGGGATGACGATTGTTATTCCCGCTTATTCTTTACAAAAAGTCCCATATTTGCTACAATGTAACGAAAAGAGTAAAATTTATTTTCGCAAAAAAGACTGGAGGATATAGATAAATGTGTGGAATCGTAGGATATGTTGGATCGCAGCAGGCGGCTCCAATCTTACTGGATGGACTGTCAAAGCTGGAGTATCGTGGATATGATTCAGCAGGACTTGCTGTTCGTAATGGAACAGAAGAGACAGAAGTTATCAAGGCGAAAGGCCGTTTGAAAGTACTGTTTGAGAAGACAAATGGTGGTGCAGCCGTTCCGGGAACCTGTGGAATCGGTCACACCAGATGGGCAACACATGGGGAACCGTCAGAGAACAATGCGCATCCGCATATGAGTGACGATGGCAATGTAGTTGCTGTACACAACGGTATTATTGAAAACTATCAGGAGTTAAAGAACAAGCTGCTCCGCAAAGGATATACATTCTACTCTGAGACGGATACAGAGGTTGCTGTTAAGCTGATCGATTATTATTATAAAAAGTATGAAGGAACACCGGTAGATGCGATCAACCATTCTCTGGTCCGTATTCGTGGATCTTATGCGCTTGCTGTGATGTTCAAGGATTATCCGGAAGAAATTTATGTGGCAAGAAAAGACAGTCCGATGATTCTTGGCGTAGGAGATGGAGAGAGTTTTATTGCATCAGATGTGCCGGCTATTTTGAAATATACAAGAAATGTATACTATATTGGCAACCTGGAGATGGCAAAGGTCAGCAAAGAGGAAATTACCTTCTACAATCTGGACGGAGAAGAGATCCAGAAAAAAATGAAAACTGTTGACTGGGATGCAGAAGCAGCTGAAAAAGCCGGTTATGAGCATTTTATGATGAAAGAGATCCATGAGCAGCCAAGAGCGGTTAAGGATACTCTGAATTCTGTATTAAAAGACGGAAAGTTTGATCTGACAGATATCGGATTAGCGGAAGAGGATATCCGGAGAACAAGCCAGATTTACATTGTAGCATGTGGTTCTGCTTACCATGTAGGTATGGTGGCACAGTATGTGATCGAGGATCTGGTGAAGATTCCTGTTCGTGTGGAGCTGGCTTCTGAATTCCGTTACCGTAAGCCAATTCTGGATCCAAATGGTCTGGTGATCATTATCAGCCAGTCAGGAGAGACCGCAGACAGTCTTGCAGCGCTCCGTGAGACAAAAGCGCAGGGAATCCGTACACTTGGAATTGTCAATGTAGTCGGATCTTCTATTGCAAGAGAAGCGGATAAGGTATTCTATACTCTTGCAGGACCTGAGATCTCTGTGGCAACAACGAAAGCGTACAGTACACAGCTGATGGCTTCTTACATCCTTGCAATTGAGTTTGCCAAAGTAAAAAATACAATCACTGAAGAGCAGTATGAAAATTATATTGCTGAATTACAGGCAATTCCGGAGAAGATTGAAAAGATTATTGAAGATAAAGAAAGAATCCAGTGGTTTGCAGCAAAGCAGGCAAACGCAAAGGACGCATTCTTTGTCGGACGTGGAATTGATTATGCAATCTGTATGGAAGGCAGCCTGAAGATGAAAGAGATCAGTTACGTTCATTCAGAGGCATATGCAGCGGGAGAACTCAAGCACGGAACCATTTCTCTGATAGAGGATGGAACGCTTGTGATCGGTGTGCTGACACAGCCGGAATTATATGAAAAGACGATCAGCAACATGGTAGAATGTAAGAGCCGTGGAGCATATCTGATGGGACTTACAACTTATGGCAATTACAGCATTGAGGATACTGCTGATTTTGTGGTTTACATTCCGAAGACAGATGAGCATTTTGAGGCATCGCTTGCAGTGATTCCGCTGCAGCTGATGGGATATTATGTATCCGTTGCAAAGGGACTGGATGTAGATAAGCCGCGTAATCTGGCAAAATCTGTAACGGTTGAATAAAGTGATGCAGGAAGTTCCAGCGGAATTTCCTGTTGAATAAACGAGATGAACGACATAAAAATGTGCCGTTCATCTTTTTTTTCATATTTTATCACACTTTCATCACAATTATGGGCTAAACTCTTAACTATAGAAAAGGAAAAGAAAGGAGTCTTGAATGATGGACAATCAGTACAATTATTACAGACCAGATTCAGATGAAAATAGAGGAGCAGGCAATCAGCAGGGATTCGGAGCAGGACCACAGAAGGATCCGAAGACTTTAAAGCCGAAAAAAGGTTACATGAAAAAAGTAGCACTTGTTGTAGGAGCAGCCGTATTATTTGGAGCAGTCGGCGGTGTGACGATGCAGGGAACCAGTTATCTGACTGGTAAGCTGCTTGGAAAGAATACAAAGAGTACCGTAGGCACAACAAAGACTGTATCGAACGCAAAGCTTACAACATCTACCAGTACAGTGACATCTGATGTATCAGATATCGTTGAAAATACACTTCCGTCAATTGTTTCTATTACCAATATGAGCGTACAGGAAGTACAGAATTTCTTCGGAGGAATCAGCCAGCAGGAGAGTGAAAGCGCCGGATCCGGTATCATCATCAGCCAGAATGATTCAGAACTCTTGGTTGTTACCAATAACCATGTTGTAGAAGGAAGCGATACACTTACTGTTACATTTAATGATGGTAACAGCGTGGAAGCGCAGATTAAAGGAACAGACTCCGCAAGGGATCTTGCAGTCGTAGCCGTTCCGCTTGATAAAATTTCAGACGATACAATGAATGCGATTAAGGTTGCAACACTTGGAGATTCAGATTCTCTGAAGGTTGGAGAACCTGCTATTGCAATCGGTAATGCACTTGGCTATGGACAGTCTGTTACAACTGGTATCGTCAGTGCAACCGGACGAACAATTGATGGATTTGACGGAGAATACATCCAGACAGATGCAGCAATCAACCCTGGTAACAGTGGTGGAGCTCTTCTGAATGCAAATGGTGAGGTAATCGGTATCAACTCTGCAAAGATCAACAGCTCGGCAGTAGAGGGTATGGGATTTGCGATTCCGATTTCTGATGCAAGTGATGTTATCCAGAATCTGATGAATAAAGAGACAAGAAGCAAGGTTTCAGATGAAGAAAGAGGATATCTTGGAATCAAGGGATACGATGTATCTGAAGAAGGTGCACAGATGTACAATATGCCGACCGGTGTTTATGTCAAAGAGGTTATGAGTGGTGGCGGAGCTGAGAAGGCCGGTCTTACAAAAGGATCGATCATTACTGGTTTTGAGGGAAGTTCCATCAGTGGTATGAGCTCTCTTCAGGAACAGCTTCAGTATTATAAAGCCGGAGAAGAGGTAACGCTTACCGTACAGATCCCGGATAAGAATGGTGAATATACAGAGAAAGATATCAAGGTTACACTTGGTAAAAATTCATAAAATGATGTGAACACGCCGTTTTATGGGAGTATGAGGTGTTCGAGGATTGCGGGAATTGCATAGCAATGGAGCAATCCGGTTACATCATAAAATACTAAAGAAAGATGGAGCTGTCGGTAAATAACGTTTTTTAGAGCTGACAGCACCAAACAAAAATATCCTGACAGTTACAGAGCTTTCTGGTTCTGCAACTTGTTCAGGATATTTTTATTTTGATAAATACTTTCTGTTTTTGGCCGCAAAAAATCCTTGTTTGGATTTTTTCAGCCGCATTTTTTTCTAGGCAGTTTTTCCTTCAAATTTTCTCAGTTTTTCGTATAAAAAACGATGATATTTATTTATATTTCTTCCAATAGCATACAGCATGAATTCTTTATATACCTTATCTGCCGAACGGTAATTAAAACGCCGGAAGTTCTCATTTTCCTTGATATCTCCAAAATGTCCTTCCGTCTGAATGGAACGTGTCTGGCGTTTCAGGATCCCGCGTTCACTCTGGATATTGGCATGCGATCTTTCTTTCAGTTCCTCCCATTGTTCATTGATCTTCATGACTTTGTTCTTTTCGGCATCTTTTTCCGCATCATACTTATACAGACAGCGCGCTTTATGTTCACATCCGCTGCAGTCTGCACAACCATATACCTCAAAGGTCTGTGTATATCCATCCTGCTCTTTGCTCTCTGTCCTGAGATGCCGCAGTTCACGTCCGTCATGGCAGATATAGAACTGTTCATCTTCAAAGATCCCTGTCCTCATGTTGTAATATTTACTGATATCTTCTGAATAAGCGCGTGTTTTTCGCTTTTCATGATCCTGCAGTTTTATATAACTGGATATTTCATTCCGTTTTAAATAAAGCAGATTTTTTTCACTACAGTACCCGCTGTCCGCAGTTACTTCTTCCAGAATACTCCCGAAAGCATTCTTATGTTTTTCAAGAACCGGGATCAGGGTATTATAATCGGTGCGGTCGCTGCTTACATATCCATGTACGATAAAATAATTCTCTACCGCGATCTGAACATTATATGCTGGCTTTAACTGTCCGTTCAGCATGTGATCTTCTTTCATACGCATAAAAGTCGCTTCCAGATCTGTTTTGGAATAACTGTTTCTGTCTTTTCCCATGATCTCAAAGCATTCTTTATATTCCATCAGTCGTTTTCCGCATTGTTCCAGTTCCTCATGCAGCTGTTGAAGTGCAGGTTTTCTTTTTCCTTTTCCGTAAACGAATTCGATTCCCTCGTTGTCTGCGATCATCGTGAGATTGTTCTGGAGTTT
>OGWZ01000611.1_pt1 | contig 38551 bp, 62 predicted proteins | sample 1576141 | NCBI WGS metagenome assembly OGWZ01 (sample SAMEA3541512, study PRJEB24748) | human gut metagenome | biome: human gut; feature: human-associated habitat; material: faeces | place: China | collected 2012
AAAAGTGCCTCCAGCGGGACTCGAACCCGCAATCATAAACCACTACAAGACCACTGATTCCAACGAATCAACAGCACTCGAAACCGACTGTGCCCACATTTTGCCCACATCCTGAGAAAACAGCAGACCACCCATACGCTCCGACAGGTCGTCCAGATCATCGTCGAACAGGTCGGCGTACACGTCCAGCGTCATCGCGGCCGACTTGTGGCCGAGCTGCCGCTGCACGGTCTTGACGTTCGCGCCAGACTGCACCATGAGGCTCGCGGCGGTATGCCGCAGGTCATGGATCGTCATATGCCCGCGCTCGATGCCGGCCCTGCGCAGTGCGACCGCGAACCATCCGTCGCTCCTGGTCGGATTCCAACCGTTCGTCATTGGCTCGTCCAACGGCTTGCCTGGAGCCGTGAAAAGAAAATCCGACGGGCCACGTCCGTTGCATTGCCTGGCAAGCAATGGCCTGAGAATCTGCGGGAACATGACGGAGCGTCCTTCATGGGTTTTCGGATCCGTCTCCACCATTTCGCTGGACAGTCTGGTGATGCTACGCCAGATATGGAGCCTGCATCGCTGCAGGTCAACGTCCTCGACGCGCAACGCGACCAGCTCACCCCACCTCATTCCGCACAAGCCCAACGTGAGCACGATAGGCTCACGCCAACCGCACTGCATCGCCACACGAGACAATTCGTCGGCCGACAGATAGACATGCTTCCGCACCTGCTTTCGCGGCAGCTCGATGCCGTCGCATGGATTGTCGTGGATGCACCGATCGGCCTTTGCCCTCTCCATGAGACTGCGGAGCAGATTCTCGGCGCGAATCGTCACGGACGCGCTGCGCCGTCCGGCCAGATCGGTGACCCACCGCTGCACTTCGTCGCGTGTGATTGACTGCATCTCCCTCATGCCCCACTGCGGCTCCACATGCACGCGCCAAGCGTCTTCCAGCGACTTGATGTAGCTTGGCTTCGCTTTGGTCTTCTTGGCGGCCAGCCACGGCTCCCAGAAGTCCTCCACGAGCCTGCGCCCGGCCTGTGGGTCGATGTAGACTCCGACGCTTTTCGCGGTGGTCACATTGGCCGCTCCCCACGCATCGGCGTCCATCTTGCGTTTGAAGCCACGCCTTCCGGTGGATGAGCCGTCGGGCTTGCGGTAGCGCACCTCGTATCTTTTTCCGGCTTTGGTGGCGTATTGGCGGATCGTGTAGGCCATGCTCTCCCCTTCGTTTGCGTGGCATCAAGTCTATCAATCCACTGATTTTTCCTGTGTTTTCTTGTGTTTTGACTTGCATTACTTTATTTACTGTGCTAATATAGTTTATATCAAGGAAAGGAGGTGAACATGACACCATCGGAGATAATCACCAGCATCTCGCTTCTCGTCGCGAGCATCGCGGCCCTCATCAAAGCAGTGACCGGACTCATCAAGGAGATGAGACGGAAACCGAAGAAGAGGAAGTGAGCAAGGGTTCCGGCCAGACCTAGGGGCCGGAACCCCATATCTCCGATTATGCCATGGGACATCATGAGAACGGAATCGATAGTCAGCGCGGTGTTCGCGCTCGGAACCGCCGCCAGCGCATGGTTTGGCTGGCCGTTCGCACTCACCGCCGGATGTGCCATCGTCAGCGCCGTCTTCGCGCTCATCGCCGGAAGGAAGGACTGACATGGCCGTCGAATACCTGAGCGTCACCGACGTGGCCAAGCGCCTCGGCATCAGCACCGCCGCCGTCAGCGCCTACAAGCTCCCCCAGCCGGACGCCACCATCGGACGCACGCGCGGCTGGCTCCCCGAGACCATCGACCAATGGAACGCGCAGCGCCCAGGACGCGGCGTCGGCGGAGGCAGGCCACGCAAACGCAAACACAAGACCGAATAAACACGAAAACGCCCCTCCCCCAGCTTAAGAGCTGAGAGAGGGGCGATGTTACATGTGGGCGCAAAATATTCCAACAGGATTTAAACTGCGCGATTTTTTCATGCGAGGTTTTCGATGATCCGCTTCTCGGAATCGCTGAGCGGCCATACCGTCACATCTTCTGCGGCCTTCAGTTCCGCGGCCTTCAGTTCCGCGGCCTTCAGTTCCGCGGCCTTCAGTTCCGCGGCCTTCAGTTCCGCGGCCTTGTCCTCGCTCAGGAGATAGCCACCGCCGAAGATGGCCTTCCTCACCGCCCTCTGCGAGTCAAGCGCCCGCGTGAACGCCACATCCGAAGCCTTGACGCGAAAATCCACGCCGGCATTGCCGACCTTATTAAGTCGCGTGACGGTCAACAATTCCGGCGGATACGCATACTTCGGCAGATGTTTCCTGCTTTTGTGCCTGACTTGTTTCACCGTATCGTTGACAAGCTTCGTCAGATCCGGTGCGGTGCGGATCAGGTCATCGCCGAAACTCGTCACGAAGCTGGTGTTGACGATAGCGCCGTTGGCGTATTCGATCGCGCAATCAGTGACCAGCATATGCGCGCCGTTGCGCGACGTGCTGCTGAAAATCGTGAGGTTCGGAGCGAACAGGAAGAACGGAATATAACGGTCACGATAGAACGCGCATATCTTCGATAGAATCGAGAACGGTGGATTGTCCACCACCACCTTGCCGCCAGAATAGTCGAAACTCTCGTAGTCGCCGCCCGGATAGAAGGGACGCACCACTTTGCTGGGGTCGATGCCATATTCACGGCATGCCCAGTCCTTTATCGTCTCATATACTTCGGGGGGGGTGTAGCAGTCGTCCGTGGTCTTCTTCGGCTTGAATTTCTCCACGAACGCGCCGTAATCGTCAATCGTCTGCTGTCTGATGCCCATTTTGAAAGTCCTAAAAATAAAGCCCCTCCTCCAAAATGGAGAAGGGGCAGATTTAAAAACAGGGTGCAAGAATTTCCACAAGCGCCACTGTTCGTTAAATTTTTCCACGCGAGTTTGATTTTCGAGCGCGAGTTTGAGTTTCACGCCAGAAAATTAATTGCGGCGGAGTGGATTGTATGCGACGCCGAGTCCGGCGGAGATGAAGCCGGCCACGGTGCTGATGTATCCGCCGATCGCGGCGTCACCGAAGGTCATGAAGCCAAGACCCACGCACGATGCGATCAGGCCGAGCACGTACACGACGGTACGCACCTGCTTAGAAAAGACCGGAGTGTACGCGTCCGGCTGCTGATTGTCCTGACCGTCCTCGCGTTCGTTGGTCAGATTATTGACAGTGGTCTCCAAAGTGGACGGTGCTGCATGCTGAGCCATCTGTCCTCCTCCTTAGAATCGTCCCTGGTTGAGCGCCGACTGCAAGGCGCGTGCGGTCGCGGGGCCGAAGCTCGCGTCCTGAGCCAAACCGTAATGCGCTTGGATGGCGCGAATGGTGGCCGGACCAAGCAGACCATCAGTGCCACAGCCCAAGCGACGCTGCACGGCACGGATCAGATCACTGCCGCCAGACCCGTAGCGCACCACCGAGCTGTCGATGGCTGGGCGAGCATAGGTGCGCCCGTCGGGCACCTGCTGGCCTGAAATGATGCCGTCCACGCTGGTGCCCATGACCTGCTGCCAACGGCGTACCGTGGCCGGACCGACATTGCCATCCACTGCGATGGCACCGGAATTGACGGCTGGAGCGGAAGACTGGGCGCCCTGGTATCTCAGATAGCAATTCCACGGATAGTTGTAGTAATTGCGGATGTTGGTTTCGCGGCCCGTCTGGTCGCCAGCCGCACCGTAGGCTGTGCCACGCTCCGAGATGCTTGCCTGCGCGAGCCTGCCACCGCCCAGATACACGGCCACGTGATGCACATCATTAAGCAGGATGTCACCAGCCTGCGGACTGCCATTCGCGGGCAGACGAGTCCAACCGCGCTTGGTCAGCTCACCGGAGAGGTTGCCGGTGTAGGTGGCCGAGCCGGTGTCGAAGCCCGCCTCCTTGAGACAGTGGATCACCAGACTGGAACAATCGCAATTACCCCCCGATGGGTTGAAGTTCCAGCGGTCGGACTGGCTGTAGCCGAGATTGGCGACTGCGCACCAGTAGCGCATACGATTGATGAAAGTGCTTACGCTTGCCATATCAGTCCTCCAATCCCTCGACGGCCTTGGCCGCGTCCTCCTCGGACACGACCTGAATGGTTTCGGGCGGCATGCTGTCGCCCTGCGGTGTCATTTCCGGCGTCATGGTCACATCGATCACGACCGCCTCCTTTCCGCCTCTTTCGAGGCAAACGAAAAGGCCACCACTGAAGTGATGGCCCTGAAAATCGGTTTCAGCGCATGTGAGCGCCGTGGTTGAAAATGATGATGAGTGCGAGGAGAAGCAGGTAGGCTCCTCCAGCGATGGCGAGGTGGGTCATTGCCGGTCCTCCAAGTATTTTTCGGCGGCTGAGATGATCCAGCATTGCGCGTCGAGTTTTTTGAGCTTGGCTAATTCGTATCGGACGGCCTCGCTGTGGTCGTGTGACTGGTCGCCGTAAATCAGTGAAATCAGCGTGTTTTTTATGGTGTCGCGGCAGAGTTCGTCCATGCGCTCGTCAAAGCGTTCCGTCCGCTCGCCTAATTGGCGGGTTTTAGCGAAATGCTGGGAAAGCACCGAATTGTAAGGCAATCGCTCGGGGTTAACGTGCGCATACAATCCGGTCGCGAGCGATTCGAGCGCCCCCGGCCAGATTTTCAAGCACAGTGTGATTACCGCGCACGCGCCGCCCACACCACCAAAACCCGCTAAAAACGTTTGAAACACATCACATCTCCTTGAAATCGTTTAATCTTTTGGCATGGTGTCGCCATCGAAATAATTGCCCGGCAATCCCAACGAGACGAGCTGCTGCCACTGGTCTTGAGGCACGCACAAGCCCTTGCTCAGATTGACCGTGCAATTGTTCAGACCGACGAGAATGCCGTGAGTGGTGCTGGCGGCGGTGAAGACGTAATCCACGCGACCATTCGAAGTGACCAGCCCACTATCGATTCCATTGGTGATGAGACGCAAGCGCGGATTGTCGCCACTCGTGGACAGCATGTAACAGACGACGCTCACATGGTATTTCACGCCCGCCGTCATCCCCGTGAAGGTGATGTCCGATGGTGTCGTGTTCGTCGTCTTGACGCTCACACCGTCTTTCGGCATGACGCAGTGATTAACGATGGGAGTCATGCCACCACCCCCAATGCGAGGGTCAGGCGCGCGGCATCGTATCCCCGTCGAAATATCCGATGCTGTCGAGCAGGGTCTTGTTCGCGAGATAATCGGCCTGCGTGCAGATGAGTATATTTGTCACGGTGACGGTCGGACTGCCTGACTTGACGGAATAATTCGCTGATAGCGGACCGGAATTGTTGACGTACGTCATGTAGCTGACACGTTGGCGTGCGCTGAATTCGCCCTGTGTTCCGATAATCGAGACAGTGCCGCCTGTGACGTTCATATCGAAACTGACCCAATATGTCATGCATCTCACGCTCGGAACGGTCGTGAGATGCACCCACTTGTCTGCTTGCAGGGTGATTGTCGAGGATGGGCTCGTGCATAGGTTCGTCACCATCATCGGACATCACCCGCCCGACGGACCGTCTTAATCGCGTGGCATCGTGTCCCCCGAGAAGAAGCCCGGAAGCCCCCCCCCACGGCTCTATCGTAAGTGTCGGCGGCTTCCACGCTCAATTCGCTGATGGCCATACCGGAGGGGATGGCCAGGCGCGTGTCATTGGCGATCGGGGTGAAGTGGATCGTATATTTCCCGACCGTCTGGGCACTTGGGTATTTGCTCGTGCTGCCGGAAAAGATGCCGATGCTTTTATTCGTCGTATCGTTGCTGACGATCCTGAACGTGCACACGTATTTCACGCCGACCTCGCACGCGAAAGGCAGGTCGATGTATTCGCCTCTGGTGTTGGCCAGCGTGCCACCGGTCATGTACTTCGATATGTCGCCGCCCTTTTTGACGACATGGAAGCCGGTGGGGTTGAACTTTGGGTTCAGCCACAGGTTAATCCTCTGCATTCTCGTCTCCCTTCACGCTTTCGAGCACGTCGGCGGGAATCAATTTCATGGCCGCGTTGAGCTGACTGGTCAGGATTGCGATTTGCTTGTTGAGAGTGCCGATTTGCGCGGAAAGCGTGTCGATGACGTCGTTCGCGTCGGCTGGAATCTGAGTCAAAATGTCTCCTTAAATACGAAACCCCCGCAATCCGTGTGGATTGCAGGGGTTGAAAAAATTGGAATGCTGGATTAGTCGGCGGCGGTCATCGTGTCGATACGAGTCACGGCTTTAAGCTCGTCGAGTGTCAAGGTGCGTCCGAGATTCGTCTTCACGTCCGTCAACGTGACGGACGTGCCCGTATCGTCGAACGTGGCCAGCACGCCACGCTGGTAGTCGCGCCACGATTCGGCGGTGCCGTCAGCGCTGGAAAACTCCAATCCGAGACGGCACAATTCCGCGCGCACCGACTCCTTCGGCGGACGCAAATCAAGCACGCCAGACGGCTCAGAGGGCGTCACGGCATGCACGGTATCGGTAGTGGTCTCAGTGGTCACATCGGCCATAATCAATCTCCTTATTGTTGGTTGTTTTGAGGTCGTGGCATAAGGGACTCATAGAATCTCTCCTCGCACTCGTCCAGATTTGATTGACTGGACTCGTCATTGAGGAAATCGTCCAATCCCTCAATGTCCTTGGTCACGGTCACGTCAATGCCACTCGACGGCTCCTCATCGGAGTCATCAGCGGACAGTACGGCAATGAGATTCGCGTCCGTCTCATTCGACATGGTGGGCAGACTCATGCCCTCACGCGCCTTATTGCGCGCGGCGGTCAGCGGGTCATTCATGACCTCGCCATCAGCGGCGAGCATGCTCACGTCGGTGGCGGAGTCGTCGAGCGCGCTTTCCAGGGCCTCATAAGCCCCAGTCCACACGCCCCTACCCGTGGTCGGGTCGTATCGGCTCCTATCCTCCTTGCCCTGCATGATCGCCGCGATCGCCTCACGCGTCGACGCGAGGCCGAGCAACGCCTTCCACGAGGCGATGGTCTCGCTGGAAAACACGAAATTGCAGCAGCCATTCACTGGCGGGTCGCAGCGGACGATGAGCAGTCCACTGTTTTCATCCTTTTCGAAAGTCGCAGACAAAATCACTCCAATCATCATTTGACAAGCCAGCCGAAAGTGTCGCACCACACGTCCACAGCGCATTTTTGGTCGGCGTTGAACGCTTTGATGCCCCACCCGGACTGTCCGCCAGTGTTCATCGTGTGAACGATAATGCCGGCCCACGTGGTGTCAGCGCAGGCCACGGCATAATATCGTCCGTATTTTGCCGGACTGCCGACCGAGAATTTGCTGTCGCCATATGAGCCGGTGACGAGATTCTGCGAGCTTGACCAGAGTTTCCACGCCACGGCACCCTCGAAAGTGTGCCGTCCATTCAGCCCGCCAAGATAACCGCCCAGATACACGTAGCCGGTGCTGATGTCCGAGAGCACACCGACCTCGCCGTTCGCGTCGGATGCGGTGCAGTATGCGCGGGCCTTCGAACCGTACGAGTGCACGGCGGCCTCGCAGAGGCTGCCGGTGTCGCTGCGCACGTTGAGATACGCGCTTGCGCCGGAGCCACCCACGCCTTGGAGGTTGAGGTCGGCGCCGCTTTTCTTGCTGTTGTCGCCCTCGTCCCAATTCGTGTCGGCCTTGAGGTACGCCTGCGAGGTGATGCCGCTGCCGGTGCCGCCTTTCGCGCGTGGCTTGGAATTGAGGCGAAGGAAAGCAGCAGGGTCGTTTTTAGTGACGTGTCCGCTCCACAAGTCCAGTCCGCCCATCGCACCGACCTGATTCGACTTGATGACAGAAGCAATGGCCGGATGAGAGTAAAAAGCCGTCGAACCGTTGTAAGCGGGGAATTCCAGGCCATCACCCACGAAAGTCTCAGTGCCGCCGATGACGCTGCTCCGATAATCCGGGCTGATACGCACCCTGTGCCCGCTGATGCGGGTTTGGAAAGTGCCGGTCAGCAGATTCGACTTGCCCTCACCGTCCAAATAGACGGTCTGATTATGGCTCGAATCCCACATCCGCAAAGCCGTGCTATTGAGCTTCATGCCCGTGTTCGCGGCCTCGGAGCTCTGGAAGACGGCGCCAGTAAAGACGTAGCCCTTGAATTGGCCTGCCGCCACCTTGTCGGAAGTGATAGTGCCCGCCGCGATCTTCACGGCCGTGACCGCATTCGCGGCCAGCTTATCGGTCGTGATCGCGCCAGCCACTATCTTCGATGCGTTGACCGAATTCGTCGCCAGCTTGTCCGCGTTAACCGCATTGGCCGCGAGCTTGTCCGTCGTGACGGCGCCAGCCACGATGTCTCCGGCCTGAATCTTGTGCGCGTTGAGCAACGCGACCGTCATATCTTCCGTGACCTTGAGCTTCGCAGTGGTGACGCTGTTCGCGGCGAGCTTGTCTGATGTGATGGCCAGTGCGACGATGTTCCGCGCCTGCACCGAGTCGGCGGCGAGTTTCGCGGCGGTCACCGCATCAGCCACCAATTTCTCCGTCGTGACGGAGTTCGCGGCGAGCTTGTCCACCGTGATGGCATTGGCCTTGACCTTCTCGGCGGTCACGGAGTCGGCGGCGAGATGCTTCGCGGCCACCGTGCCAGCAGCCAGAATGTTATTGGCCACGAGGTCGAACGGCGTGAAGCGCGTACCGTCCCATGTCAGCACTTCGATTACGCGGTCGGCCAACGGCACGAGCACGGAAGGCGAATTGTTCGGCGTTCCCTGCCAGTACGTGTAGAAGTCGGCAAGCATCGACGGCGAATTATTCTTCTCACCCTTCCAGCGAGTCCAATACTTCTGGGTGCGCCACCACATGTCGCCCGGCTTCAGCCCATCATGCGCGGGTTCGTCCGGTCCACGGTAGATCAGATTCTTGCCATCAGCCGTGGTCTGCGCCTTCTTGGCGGCCGCCTGAGCCTGATTAGCCTGAGAAGCCGCATTGGCCGCAGCCGTCTGCGCCTTGTCAGCGGTGGATTGAGCGGTCTTGGCCGCATCATTCGCCTTGACAGCCGCATTCGCGGCGTCAGTAGCGGCCTTGTCGGTCACAGCCACCCAAGCACTGCCATTCCAACGCTTCGGCGTGTTCGCGCCTCCAGTCGTGTCAATCCACAAGGTCGAAGCCTTGCGCATCGACGTGGCCGGTGCCGTGCTCTGGATGAGCACGTCGGCCTTGCCATTGGCCACGCCAGCGGCGGCAGCTGCTGCGGTATTGGCCTTCTGCGCGGCATTGGCCGCATCGGTGGCGGATTGTGCCGCACTGTCAGCCGTGGCCTTGGCTTGGATCGCCACACTGGACGCATTCGCGGCAGTGGTCTTGGCATTGGCCGCGTCCGTCTTCGCGGTGGAAGCGTCCGTCTTGGCGGAAGCCGCGTCGGACTTGGCGGACTTTGCGGACTCATTGGCGGTGTTAGCCAGCGTCTCAGCATTGCCAGCGGTCTTCTTGGCGCTCTCGGCGGCGGTCTGGGCGGCATTGGCGGCATCCTTGGCCTGCCCTGCGGTCGCGGTCGCGCTCTTCGCGGCGGTCTGAGCGGCATCCGCCGTTGACTGGGCCGTGCCTGCGGCGCTCTTCGCACTGTCTGCCGTGCCCTGCGCGTTCTTGGCTGCGGCAGCGGCATTCTCAGCAGCCTTCTTGGCGTCGGTGGTCTTCGCCGCATTGTCCGCGATATCCGACTTCGCCTTGGAAATCTCGTCCGCGTTCTTCTCGACATCGGCATAGCCGAGATGATTCCAATTCGAGCCATCCCAGACAAGCGTATCGATTACGCGGTCGGCCAACGGCACGAGCACGGAAGGCGAATTGTTCGGCGTTCCCTGCCAGTACGTGTAGAAGTCGGCAAGCATCGACGGCGAATTATTCTTCTCACCCTTCCAGCGAGTCCAATACTTCTGCGTCTTGAGCCACAGGTCCCCGACGATAAGATTGTCCTTCGGCTCGTCGGGACCACGAAACGTATGATTCTTGCTGTGGGCTTCGGCATACGCTTGAGCCGCCGACTCCTTCGCCTTGCTGATCTCGCCATTCGCGGTGGTCAGGTCGCTCTTGGTCTGCGCGATATCCTTCCGGGCCTGCGTCAGGTCGGCCTGCGCCTGCGTGAGCGTCTGATTCGCCGCGTCGAGATTCGACTTGTTGGCTTGGATGTCCTTCTGGGCCTGCGTCAGCTTCGCCGTATTATCCTTCAACGCCGTCTGATTGTCAGCCAAATCCTGCTGGATTCGTTTGACCTCTTCAGGCGAGACAGCCGACGCGACCGTCACCGAGGCGATGACCGACCAGTCGGACCGGTTGCCCGCATGATCGACGGAACGGAGCGCATAAGAGTGCTGTGAGCCAGCCGTCAGACCGGTGATGACGTAATCGCCCTGACCCGACTGGGTGGCGGACACGACCGTCATTCCAGCCGCGTTAGCGCCCTCGCCCACCTCGACATGATCGAAGTCCGATTCCATCGACACGCCAGTGGAGGTCCTGCCGTCCCAGTGGACGGTCACCACGCCAAGCTCGGACGACAATACCGGCTCCGACGGGACGGAGCATGGCGTCGTATCCGACTCCACAGTTGCCACCACAATGGCCGACCATTCGCCGAGCTTGTCAGAGTACGTTGGCACTGCCCTGACCCTGACCTCGATTTGCGTGCCGCAATCCAAGCCCCCGAAGCCAAGCTGTGTCTTATCCGTCGTGCCAGCCGAATGCCAGGGCGCGCCATCCACGTGCCTGCGCCACTCGACGGCGTAATTGCTGATTTCGATGGCGGTGTTGTTCGTCGCTTCGGTCACTGCAGACCACGAAGCCGTGGCCAGACCATGCGCGAAACCATCAGAACCTATATAGGCGTCGGTCTGCACGATCAATCCGAGAGGGGCCTTCGGCACGCGATGGTCACGGTCGGACGAGGCGGTCGTACCGCCTTCGCTGCCAGCCAAAGCGGCGCCACCGGTGATGCCCTTTATCTTCTTCGCCTGTCTGACGGATGCATCGTATTTGATGTCGTTCAGGGCGATGCTGGCGGATAGGCCCTCGCCCTGACGCATCGACAGGTCGATTTCCTGCACGCGCACCTTCTCCCCATGGGAGACGGTTGGCGCGGTGATCCAGTCGCCGGCGTGGAAGTCGATGAGCGGTAGATTATCCACTCCGGAAGTCACCAGATCGCGCGTGTACTGGCCACGTACCCTCGCAGCATCATCCAGAGTGCTCTGCATGAATGCTTGAGCGGTGTCCTTGTCGGACACGCCACCCTGCGAGCTATAGGATTCCCACTTGCCCCAAGGAGTCGGAGCAGCCGGATTGTCCATGCGGAAAAGCAGATTATTGTCACCCTCGACGAGGATCGTGGACGCGAGGTCGCTGATGCTTTCCTCATACGGGGCCTCGCCGATGTCACGTGCAAGCTGGAGTATGACCCGCTTGCTTAGATCACGGCTCAATGCGGTGCTGTCCACATTCCAAAGCTTGAGCGTCCTACCTGTGGTGCGCCAGTCGCAGCCACCGCCATTGACAAGCGAGCCGAGAATGGTCTGCAGGTCGGTGCCCAAGGAATAGTAAAGCGTGTATTTCCTCGCCCATGCCGCGCCGCCAGCATCCTTCGCGGTGTCGAAGCCGAGCGTCAGGCCGGTGGCCACGCCGCCACGCGCCTTGTTCTCGTCCAAAAGGGTCTTGAGAATCACACCCGGATTGGCCGAGTAGAAGGGCCTTTTGCCCTTGTTGTCGCCGTCCGTGAGCAGATGGGTGGAATCATTGTTCTCGGCCTTGCTCAACAGCCAGCTGATCGACTGGCCGGAATAGGTGACGGTGCGAGTGCGGTCATCGGTCTTGCCGGAGCGTCCGGTGATGACGAATCGCGCATTGTCCGGCTCGCGATAGCCGGTGCCGTCCGACACTTCCACGGCCACTTCGAGGCCGTCCGTAAGCTCGCGGTCGAAAGCCTGAGCGTCGCCGGACAGCAGGGAATATTCGATGCTGATTGCGCCATCGTCATTGTGGAGCATGGACGCGCTGAAGCTCACCGGCTCCGCCAGCACACCGATGCGCTCACCGAATGGACGATATGCCACGAGACGCGCGTGCAAAGTCTTTGCCATGAATCACTCCCAGGATTGCAAAAACCGGCAGGTCACCTTGTCGGCGCTGCCGGTCTGTTTGATTGCGAGGCGATAATCGCCGGACGAAATGTCAGGCCACACTTGCAGTGGCTCCGTGGTCCAGTCGATGCCATTCGACGCATCCACGCCACCAGACCAAGCGTCGGCGTTGGCCGCCGTCCACGCCTTGCGATTGGCTGCATCGACGAAAAGGTAAGGTCGTGAGGCGTCGCGTTTGCCGCCCCACATTAGATTCGTGCCACTCACCGGGTCACTGATCGTGACGGCGGTTGCGGCACCGAAGCGCAATACCAGCGTGCCGATTGGCGCATTGGAAAGCCATCCCTCGGGGATGGTGTCGAAAAGCTGCGAGGCGGAAGCGTTCGGCAATCCAGCCCACCGTGTCCAATAACCCTTATTGCTGGGCTTATCGACACTACCGGCCATGAGACGCCCGCCAGTCGCGTCCAAGGTGCGCTCCTGCCACTGCTCCCCCTGCCAATAAACGTCAGGCAATTGGAAGACGGCGGTGGCCGCGCGGTGGTCATCCCACGGAATCTCGTCACCGTCCGGCTGACATGACGTGCACACCGCGCTGGCGGTCATACGTCGCGTCCAGCCTGATACCGTGTCACGCTCCACGCGAGTCAGCTTGGAAGCCAAGCGGCACAAGCGGTAGAAGCGGTGCATCAAAGTATCCGCATCAGGGCCATTGGTGATGAATTTCAGAGTGATTTCCGGCGCATCGAAAACCACCGGACCAGCAGGAAGCATCACACCACTCCGACCATTCACACTGACGGAATTAATGCGCGGCGAAATGCTCGTGAAATGGGTGGTGCCGACAATCAGACTCGAATGCTCACCAGTCAAAGCCTGACCGTTGATGAGATAATCCGTGAGAATCATCGGCTACCACCCTTTTCACTTGTCACCATTGCGGCATCGCCGCCGTCTGCAGCTTCTGCTGCGTGCTAATGCTCGTCGGAGCGATCGCGGGATAGTTGAATGTCTGCTGGACGTATGTGGTGCTACCGCCGCCATTACTGAGATTCGCGCGTCCGGTCTTCGACATGTCACCATCGAAGCCGCCGTGAATCTCGGCATTCATGCCATTCACGGTGCGCTGCACGTCCTTCCAGCCAGCCTTGAGGCTCTTGTCAAAGCCCTGCATGATCGCCTGACCAGCAGGCTTAAGCATCACCTTGTCGTAGCTGAGCGGACCCTTGTGTCTGACGATCCAATCGCCGATGCCACTCACAAAGCTCTTCACTTTGCCGAAAGCCGCCCTCAGACCATTGAGCAGACCATTGATGATCGCACTGCCTGCGTTCCACAGCCACGTGCCAGCACCAGCGAAGATGCCGATAATCGCACTGCCAATGCCACCCAAAAAGCCGAGCACGCCTTGCACAACACCATGCACAATTTGACTAAAGCCATTCCACGCCTGACTCCAATTGCCATGAATCAGGCCGGTCACCAGATTGATGACGCCTTGGATGACATTGACGATGCCCTTGACAACCATCGTGATGCCGCCGATGATGCCCTGGATGAAAGGCAGCATCGCTTGAATGGTCGGCAGCAATGTCGAGCTGATAAAGCCGACGATCGCGGAAATGATGGTGGACACCAATGGCGCGAGAGCTTGAATCACCGGCACCAAAGCCTGAATCACGCTGGTAATCGCCTGCACCACCGTCGTAACCAAAGGCTCAAGGCCCTGAATCACCGGCGTGATGGCAGCCACCACGTCAGTGATGAGACTGCTGATCTGCGAGATGACCGGCATGAGCGCCTGAATCACAGCCGTGATGGCCGCGACCACCGCCGTGACAACCGGCTGGACTCCTTGGATGGCCGGAGTTATCGCCTGAATGACGGTGGTCACCACGGTCAGAATGCCCTGAATGGCCGGCACCAAAGCACCCACAAGCGTGGAGATTATCGGCGTCAGAAGCGGAATGATCTTCGCAAGCACTGGAATCAGCGCCTGAGCCAATTGGGCGAAAGCGTCCATCAGCGTCTTGATTGATGGTTGCAGAAGCTCCAAGGCCTGTTTGATGCTGGCGAAAACGTTCGTCAGCATCTCGCCGAATTCGCCGCGCAATTGCGGGCTCGTGGCGATAAGGCCGGCCAGAGCGCCAATCACCAACGTGATGGGACCGCCAAGACCGGTCAGTACGCCCCCAAGCCCTTTCAGCATGTCGCCAATCACCGGCACGCCACTCAAGCCCTTCAAAGCGCCACCAAGACCAGCCGCGCCAAGCAAACCAGTCACGGCGGCGATGGGACCGGACAAGCCGGACAATTGGCCCGCGAAGCCATTGAAATCGATTTTGCCGATCTTGTCGGCGACCACACCGAACACTTTCTCAAGCGGCGGGCCGATTTTCTGCGCCAGCTGAGCAATCTTGTCAAACAGCGCGGTGATGAGCGGTTCGACGGCCTGCACCATCTTGATGACCGCGCCGCCGACACCACCGAAAGCCGCGATGAGATCATTGCCGACCGAAGTCTTCAAACCCGCGATCTCATGCTGCAGGATGGTCATCTTGCCCTGCGGAGTGTCCGCCAGGGCCTTGTTGATGCCGCCGAAATTCGCTTCCAGGACCTTCGCGGCCATCGCGGCCTTCTCGGACGCGCTACCTTCCTGAAGGACTTTTTTCTGCGCGTCCGTCATGGTCACGCCATATTTGCTCAGCGCGGTAGCGCTGCCGGTCATGACCTTGCCGAGCAGATTCGCGATCTGCACGCCATCCTGAGCCGTCGCATTATAGCCCTTGTTGTTGGCGATCATGTCCGCCAAAGCGGGCGTCAAAGTCTTGACCTGATCGGCGGTCAGCGCGAAAGTACCCAACTGCGCCTGAGCGGCCTTCAAGGTGCCACCGGATATGACGCCGGTCTGTCCAAGCGTCTTATTCAGGCTGAGCAGCGACTTCTGCTCCTCATCCGTCCAATTATTGTTCTTGGCGACCTGCTGGAATTTCGCGGTCACCTCACCGGCCTTGAGGGCCGCATCCACGGCCTGCTTGCCGAAATTCGCCAGATATCCGCCAGCGGCGGCAGCGGCGCCGGACACGACGGTGGCCATGCCCTTAGCCGCCTTGCCGATGCCGGACACCGCCTTCGAAGCGAACCCGGAAGCCTTGCTCAAACCAGAATGCAACGCATTACCGGCCTTCGCGGCCGCATTACGCGCGCCCTCCGGCAAAGCATTCCAAGCAGCTGAAAACTTGCTTTTGATGTTGGACGTGACATCGCCAGCCGTCGAACTGATCTTCTGCACCGCCGCGTTCACGCCTGGAATCTTGCCGACAATCTGCTGGGCGGTTGACGTGAAGCCGGAAGCCATACGGCTGAACGCGTTCTTCGACTTGTCCGTCTCGGCGGCCAACTGCGTCTCAAGATCCTTGAGCCGTCCCTGCGCCGTTTTGAGATTGTCGGACGCCGCCTTGAGATTGTCGGACGCCGCTTTTTGCTTGATCTGCGCCTGCTCCAATTTGATGGCCGCAGCCTGAGCCTGAGTCGAATCAGCCCCATATTTTTGCGTGGCCGCGTTCAGCTTCTCCTGAGCGGCCTGCACCTGCACGGACGCGGCCTTGAATTTCAGCAGCGCGTCCGTGTTCTTCTGCGATGCTTGGGCCACGTCCTTCTTAAAGGATTTCAAAGCCTCGGAATTCAGCTCGGCGGCGCCACTGTTGAACCCGTTCTTGAAGGCGCTGCCGGCCTGCTTGCCCTGCTGCGCCCCGTTAAACCCTTTGGAAAAGGCGTTTCTCAGGGCGGAAACAGCTTTCCCGGTTTCTTTCGCCACGTTCTGGCGGAAGCCATTCATCTGCGGGAAAATGCTCACATGCGCGGACCCAAGCTCGCTACCGCCAGCCATGACAGCCTCCTCTATTCACTTGTTTTTTTGAAGCCGAAGATGCTGCTCATCGACGCCAAAGCCGCCTGACGCTCCTCATCGGTCACCTCGACATGCTTCTTCCCAGCCTTTCCCGGCGCGAGGTCACCAAGAATCGACGTGCCGCCAGCCTGAATCGCGGTAATGATCGCCGTCGCATCCATCGGCAGCACCATATGCGCGGCAGACATGCCGCAATACGTCGATGGATCCGCCGAAAGGCTCTCCCACAAGGCGATCGCGTCGCGGTAACGGAGCCTGCCGCCCAAGTCGGCCTGCAGACTCCATCCACGAGCCGCGAAATCAGCCCTTATTCGGTCGCCGTCTTCTCCTTGGAGGAGCTGGCAGAAGCCGACGATTTTCCCAAATCAGCGCCCTGTACCTTGGCAATGATTTCGCCATAAGCGTTGAGGATGTTCATCGGCACCATGACCGGCTCCTTCGCCAGCTCCTTGGCCGCATCCTCACCAGCGAAAGCAGTCAGCATGTCCTTCAACGTCTGGATCTGCTCGACATCCGACTTAATGTCGGACAGCTTCACGAAATCATCAATCGACAGCGCCAAAGGCAGCTTGTAAATGTGGCCATGCGGTGCCAAAAACCATACGGAGCCGTCCTTGATGAGATGCTTCACGTCCATCTGCGCGGCGACAGCCTCAAGCGCCTTGTCCTCATCCTCCTGAGTCCATGCGTTGAAGTCGGCGGCGGCGGGCATCACATTCTTGGTCATTTCTTCCTTCTTTCAAACGACTGTAAAAATTCCTTTACTTCGCTGGATAAAGAAGAAGAGATTCCCAGCACATGCGAAGAAAGGAAGAAAGAAACACATGCTAGGAAGAATCAATGTCAGTCGGTGACCGGCTGAGACTCGGAATCATCAGCCTGATGGCCGTCGGTATGAGAACCGGACGAAACAGTCGGAGTCACGAAAGATTCCAAGTACTTCGAATTGCCGGAATCGCAGGCGTCATCCTGAATCCATTCGATGGTCCAAGCGTCACCGGTGTTCTTGCCAGAAGTCTCCTGACCCTGCTCGTTGCCGGTCAGATTCACGACACCCAGACGGCGGCGGTGCGTGCCGTTCTTGAAAACGGTCTCCTTGTAGCAGAACCACTTGCCATCCTGAATCACATCGGTCACGTGATAGACGCCATTGGTGTCCGGCGTTCCGATGGTCATCTGGCGCGTGATGCTGTTATCCTCGGCCACGGTGAACTGTTCGGTCAGCGAAGCCTTGCCATTAACGCTGTAGCCAGGCTGATGGAACTTGATCGCATCATCGGCATCACGACTGTCCTGCGGCGCGCCATCCTCGGTGATAAGGCCGACGAAGCCGCCTTTGCTGAAAATCTCGTCCAAGCCGGTCTTCACGTCGGCCACGGTCGGCGCGATGAGATCGGCGGTCAGCTTCTTGGTCGCGTCATAGGGTGCGAAACGGTAGGCGCTTGTGACCACGATCTTCGCGGAGCTAAGGTCATTGCCTGCTGAATCAGCTGCCATATTTTGTCCTTTCAAACAAAAAGGCGTTGAAACCAAGTGTTTCAGCGCCTTGAAAATTCAGAAAAACTTAAATTATTGGAATTCCCCGATGACGGAGAATTCGAGAGTCAGATAGCATCTGGCGATGTTCGCGTCCTCGGCCACGAAATACGGACCATTGCACCCGTCCTCTTCGATTGCCGCGATCGGTGAACCGTCAAGTGAGCAAATCGCCGGGTCGGTGAGCATGCCGTAGATTCTGGACGCCAAGTCACGGCAGGGTTTCGGAGCGGCACGAGCCCCATAGCGCACGGTCACGCCGACGCTCCGGTCGAAGAGCACGCGATTCGACTGCGATCCGCCATCGTCACGCACCACGACGAGCGGCCGTGAGCCGTCGTAATCGTCCGGCTCACGATTCGAAACGATGACCGTCGAAAAAGACGGCTTAAGCCTGACTCGCAGAAAAGAGCAGATCCACAATTCGATATCCGGTGGCAGGACCATGGTCATGACTTGCCTGCCTTCAACGCCTTGCGGAGATTGCCGGTCTTCGATTCCACGAGCAGGGTCTTCGGATCAGTGCCGACCACCATGCATGTGGTCCGATGCGCGTGCTTGACCTCCTCGATCTGGAGGCCATCGCGATACGCTCCAGTATCAACCGGAGCATGCGATTGCGCATATGCGAGCGTCTTCTCGGCGGCACGACGGGTCATGGCCTTGACGCCAGCCGAATTCATCAGCTCGTCAAAATATTTGTCATTGAATTTGACCATCACACCCATCACATCACCCCCTGTACTCGGATAGTGGAATCTCGACCGTCGGCTGCCATGACACGAAAGCATTCGCGTCACGGCTCGGATAGCCGGACACCTCCCAGCACCTGCCGTCATCCGGCAGTGCCTGAATCCTGTCACCCGGCATGATGTCGAGACTCGGATCTGGAGACGTGAGGTAAGCCGTGCTCGTGGTCTGCTCGCGCAGGCCGTCGGGCGTGCGCGTGCTGCTGGAGCTGGCGAGAGCGCCGGTGAAATCCAAAGTTTCCGGATTGGACCAGTCCTCGCCAGCCTGTTCGCCGGAATACGGGTCATCGACTTTCCTCGCACGCAGTCGACGCCATTTGGTGGCGCCTGGCATACGCCATCCGCCACCGGCATTCATGTCGTCAAGCAGGCTCATGGCAATCCTCCAAGCCGGTAGGGTTTGAGCTTGTCCTTCTCCGCCTGCATGAGCGACACCACGTCGAAACTCGCGCTGGAGCCGTTGGTGGACTGCGAGGTGACGAGTCCGACCGGGCTCATGCCCGCTCGCTTCGCGGCGCTGATGAGCACCTGCTGCACGTCCGGCGCGTCATCGTATCCAGCGTGAATCTCGTAGCGGATGGCCGCGACGCCGACCGGGAAGCCACCGGACAGTGATTCCACCAAACCCGTCTCAGGGTCGTAGGCGTAGGCCAGCTTGTTGCCGTCGCGGTCGGTCAATGATTCGATGCTCGTCACATGACGTGCGGGCAGTCGGATCACCGTGCCGCCGCGAGTGTTCAGCGCTCCCGTCAATGCCGCGTTCGGCATGACATGCCAACCACATTCGCGGCGGATGGCCGCCTGCGCGGCCCTGAGCCGGAAGGCGGCGTCATCCTCGAAAGCCGAAGGGTCGGCAATCATGTCGGGAATCACATTCACATCACTCATGCCGACCTCCAATCTCAGCTCGTCTTCACAACGCCAGCAGCCACAAGACCAGCCACAAGCGCATTGACGCGCTTCGCCAAATCGTTGTAAGCGCCAACGAGCGCGTCGTACTCTGCCTTCGTCGGAGCGTCGGAAGCCGCAGCCGCGACGGAGGTGTTCGCAGTGCCGGAGATCGTGACATTCGCCAGCTTCACGCCACCAAGAGTGTTCTCGGCGGCAGCGGGAAGCACATACGGCGTGGAAGTGGAGCCACCGGTGACATTCACCGGCTTGTCCTTGTCATTCACGAAAAGCACATCCTCGATAAACACCGAGGCGTCAACGGCGGCCTTGGCCGCATCGACAAGTCGATACTGCTTCACAGCCGGTCACCTCACTTAGCGGCCTTGCCGAGCGTCACCTTGACGAAAGCCTTCGGATACTTGACCTGCAGGGCGAGACGTTCCTTCACTCGGAACGTGATCTTGTCGTTCGTGAAGTCGTTTTCGTGGCTGTTGGTGGATTCGACGGTCAGACCGCCCTTGCGGTAGATGGTGCCGCCGGCCTTGAACGCGCCGACGAGCACGGTGCCCTTGGTCATCGCCTCGGTGACGACGGTGCGCAGTCCCCACAGCGGCGGGTTCTGCATGATGCCGCCGTTGCCGTACTGGCCGGCGAAGAAGCCACCACCGAAATACTGGCCGTTCGCGTCCTTGGACAGGCGGATTGTCTGATAGTCGGCAGGGTTGATGACCACGGCGTCGGCGGAGAAGCCGGTCGCGGTGGCGATATCCGTGGTGGCCGCGAAGATGCGGTCGGGGTCGGAATCGTTGGCCTGCGCCTTGGTCTGGATTTCGCGGTTCAGAATGCCATTGAGATTCGGGTCGGTGCCATCGCCGGACAGGAGTTGAATCTCCTCCTGCAGCTTCAGGTTGTACTGGGCGTGCTGGTTGATCTCGGACACGACGAACGGCAGGTCTTCCGCCATATCGTCTGTGATCTTCCACCATGCGGCGACCTCGTGCAGGCTGTCGGACACCCAAGTCGGATCCGGCATGTGAATCTGAGGCTTCTGCGCGCCCTCGGCGACGGTGGTGGCGTTGCCTTCGAGGGAGCCGTAGACCGGATATTTGATGGTGGTGCCGCTCATGGTGCCGGACGCGAAAAGGTCGGCGATGACGAGCGGACGCTCATACGGCCATACGCCGTTCTGATCGGTTTCAGTAAGGAACGGCGCGTAGGCTCCGGACGCTCCACCTGTGACCTGAGTGTCGGAAGCAGCCTTGAATTCCGGAGTGGAGAACAAGCCTCCCTTGGTTGCGAGCACGCTCAAGCCCTTCTCCTGCAGGGACTTGACGTAGAAGTCGCCGAGGGTCTTCGCCTCGGCGCCCTTACGTTCGGTCTTGGACGTGCCGGCGAGCTTGTCGAGCCCTTCGCCGGCCTCCTTGAACAGGTCGATGCGCTCCTGCAGCTTCTTCGCCTCGGCGTAATGCTGCTTCAGCTCCTCCTGCTCCTTTTCGGTGATGTTATCCATTCCCTTGGCGAGGATGGACTGTGCCGCCTTCTTCTCGGCGGCGAGATTGTCCATGAGATTCATGGGCGCTCCTTTCGGTTAATTTTGCAGCGAGAAGAAGTCGCTGATGGTTTGGTATTCCTTGGCCCACTGCGGGTCAAATCTTTTCTGGTCTTTCTTCTTCGGGTCATCCGTGGAATCGTCCGGCTTATCGCTGGAATCATCCGTGGAGTCATCAGCCGAATCGTCGGGCTTGCCTGTGGGATCGGAGTCATCGGTGTCGTCGTCCGGCTTCTTGTCGGCGGAATCGATGCCATCCAAGACCTCGTGCAGACTGTCCAACGCGGCACGAAGCTTGCTCTCGTTGGAAGCGCTGATCGCACGCCCGCTCTTCACCTCAAGCACCTCGGCGCCCTGATTCGCGGCCACCTGCACAAGGGAAATCTCGAACAGTTTCACCTGGCGAATCTCACGGTATCCATCCCACGCGCTCTTGCCGTCCTGCACGAACGCGGTCTCCTCGGCGAGGAAGCCGATGCTCATCTGATGGATAAGGCCACGCTGCAACAGCTCGTATGCGCGCCTGCCTTCCGGCAGGTCGAGGTCGAGGCGGGCCGTGACCAGCAGGCCATGCTCGTCCTCCACCGCGCTCAGCGTCTCGCCGATGATGTCGGTCGGCTTGTCGTCCTTGTGCTGCCAGTGGATCGGAATGCCCGCGCCGGTGCCGCCGTAGTCGTTCTCCAATGTTCCGGAGAACGCGCCCTTGACGATCACGTCATCGTACAGGTCCTTGTCCCAAGTGCTGGCGTATCCGCTGAACACTCCCTCGCCTTGGCTATCGTCGAGGGACTTCAGCTCGAAGCCCTTGAAATCAAGCCTCATGATGTTTCCTCCTTGGTGAGCGCGTCCCATTCCATGCGGAATTGCGCGTCATACCGGTAAAGCCGTTTGAATTCGTCGAGCATGGCCTTGGCGTCCTCGCCGTTGACTGGATTGTTCTCCTGCGCGTTCTGCGTCTTGCCGCCGTCTTGCGGGCTGGGCTGGCCGCCCTCGCTCACATTCAATGGCGTGATGAGCTGGTCGCCACCTGGTACGCGCGGCATGTCCAGAATCTGACGCGCCTGATTCGTGGTCATGAACGGTCGTCCGGTAGCCGTGGAAAGCGCCTGATACTGTTCGGACGTGGTGCCACGTAGTTTCGCGTCAACGTTGGCCTTGATGTAGCAGTCAGGCTCGCCCACAGCCTCGGGAAGGCTCAGATTCAGCGCCTCTTCCAATGCCACGATGTATGGCATCAGCTCAACATTCCACAATTGCTCTTTGAACGCGCTGATGTTGGAATTGGTGCCGGTTCGGAAGCCGACGTTTTCCGGCGAAATCTGGAAAGCATTGCACACCGCGATATTGATACGGTCACGCGCCTCCAAATCGTTCACATCCACAGGTTTGAAGACGTTATCCAATGGACGCATCTCCATGCCATCCTTAAGGACGGGCCAGCCACCCTCACGACCACCATTCTGAATGAAATTACGCAATCCATTGGTGAAATCGTCGTAATCCTCCTGAGACAGCCACGGCATCTCCTTCGGCCGATACACGTAGCCGCCGGCCTGCATGCCGTTCTTGGCGATGTTGCGCCGATAGGCCGCCATAGCCTTCGCCTCGGCCAATAATGGCCGGAGCACGTTGGTCACGCTGTCACCGAATTGAAGGCCGGAAATGAAACCGACATCCAGATGCACGCGCGGGTCAGGCAGGTCGAAGTGCATGGCCCGCTGACTGTCCATCGTCAGCAGATTCACGCCAGTGATCTCACCGAAGGAATTGCCGGACAACTGGTAGCAGTCTGAAGGAATACGCCGGAGCGTGAAACGCCCACCATCCACGCCGAGCAGGCACAGCCACCGGTCATCGAGCAGCATGTCACGAAGCAGCATGCTGATGAAACGATAGCGTGTCATGCCAGGAAGCGGTGACGGTCTTTTCATCAGGTCGGACAATGCCCCACTGATGACCTCCTCAGCGTCACCATCGGCGTTCTTCCGATACACCTTGAATGGCAGCGAAGCAATGTTGCGGGTGATGAAGTCAATCACGACACGCACCGCATATTCCCTGCAGTAGACGCCGGAGGCACCGCCGTAGAATTCCGCGTCGGATGGCCAGCTGTCGCCGTTGGCGAGCGGAATACTCGTCGCCGGCGTCGGATGCGCGTCTGCCTCGGCCATCTTCATGCCGATCACTGCGGCGTTATTGTGGAGGAGCCGGTCAAGGAAGCCCATTCATCCTCCTCTCGAAGAATTTTCAGAATCTGATTTTCACGCCCACGCTCGGCGCATATTTCGGTGTTTCCGCTTCGACCTGCATGGTCTCCAACGCGTACAATGCTTCCGATTCGGCGATGAGGCCGCTGATCTGCAAAGCGCTCTTGCCACGGTCCCATACCTCGACCTCGCCAAGACGGCGGGTCACGGCCACGGAAACCTGCTGTTCGATGGCAGGCTGCGGAAGATGCCGCAGCTTTCCCTCACGCACACGATCATGGAAACGACCGCAGCACGCGCCCAACCGGAAGCCTTCGATGAGATGCACATTCCAGCCTTTTTCGGTGAGCGGGTCAATGAAATCGACAGCCGGACAGCCCTTCGACTGCACGGCAATCTCACAAATCGACGGCCAGCTCTCACGAAGCAGGTCAAGAAAATGCGGCACCCACAGCATGCCGTCACGACGAGCTATCAGCTCGACATGCGGGAGGCCATCGGCGCGAAGGCCAGCAGCGGCCACATATGTGGTCTTCCTATCGGCGCTGGTATCGACGGCCAGCACCACGCGATTATCGTCGGGGATGCGTGACGCATTATCAGTGCCATGCGCCCACAATTTCGGATTGATATAGGGCACGATGTCGGCCGTGACCCACTGGCACAGGACCTCGGTGCGGAAAGCGGCCTCGGTCATGCCGTCAATATCGGACCGAACCGACATGACGGTCATCGGCCCGTAGCCGAGCGATGGATTCGCCTGGCGAATAGCGTCGGCATCATCCACCGGACACTTGTCCGGAGCGCTCCATTCGAAATAGCCGAACGATCCATCCTGCTCGCCAGACATGAACACGTCGGCCGGATTGCCACCGTCGGCGCTCAGGCGCGTCCACTCGTCAACAAGCTTACGGCCCTTGTCCACCTGCTTGCGCAACGCCACAGACCTATAATCGCCAGCGTTGGAAATGCCCCACAACTGGCTCGACCAGACGGCCTTCGTGGTCTGGCTGACGGCATTCCAGCCATCATCATTATGCTGCTCACGCAATTCGTCGAACACGACGCGCGCGGCCGACTTTGCTCGAATGTTCTTGTCGGCGCGGACGATATATCTGGCCTTCGAGCGGGTGATTATCGCCTCCTCGCCGTTCGTGTTGACGAATTTCTGCGTCATCGCGGCGAGATCCGGAATCACCAGATCCGCTTCCTCATCGGTCGAAGGCTGAGGATTGCACCATTCCTTGACCTGATTGTACGGGCCCTTCGCATTGTCCAACGTCTGCGCGGCGCCAACCACGAGGAATTTCACGGGCGGCACTCGGTCGGGATGCTTGTTGGAGTCCACGAACAGCCACCATGCGGCCAAAACGCCCATAAGCGTGGTCTTGCCATTCTGACGGGCGACAAGCACAATCACCTTGCGGAAACGATACGAGCCATCCTCCAACAGTTCGAGCGCGTGGACGAGCAACCACTGCTGCCACGGGTAAAGGTGAACGTGCAGCATGATCTCCGCGAACGCGATCACCGCGAAACCATTGCTCGTCTCCTTTGTCAACGGCCTGAGCGGTGGCGTGAAGACACGCGGCAGGGTCACGCCATGCCTCTCATCGTCGATGGCGCCGAAAACCTCCAGATTCTCCGCCGCCATCGCAACCTCCTCAGCCGAAACGCTTCATGAAATCATCCATCGCGATAACCTTGTCGCTCTTCGACTCCTCGGCCTTCGGCTCAGGCTTCGGCTTCGACGGACGCCCGACCTTCGCAGGAGCGTCCAAGGTCAGGCCAAGCGACTGACAATACTTCAGGAAAGTCGGAAGCGACACGTTATCGAGCTTTCCGTTCTCATCGACAAAACCGGAGAACGTCAGATAATCGATACGCTCAGCCAACACGCGAGCCGCAGCGACAACAGCAGAATTCACAGCCTTGAGGTCAGCGTTCTTCAACGAACGCTCCAACGCCTCCGCCACATTCCGACTCGGAAACTTCGCACTCATCGAAAACACCCCCTAATCTGCCGTCGCGCGCGACCCGCCAACAATTTCACTCGTCGGGGAGAGGGAGACCAACCACGCGGGACGTCTTGCGCTCTGTCGTTGGTTTTACGATTTCACCGCCCCTACCCCTCGTGTTGGGCTCATGCTGTTGTTATCCATTGTCTTGAGAGTGTTCCGATTGGCGCTGGCGGATCTTGGTTGCCTCTCAAGCGGTTGCAGCTGGTGTGGCTCGGCTTGAAGCCTGCTGGGTCGAATTGGAGTTCGGGATGCTTGCTGACCGGGAACATGTGATCGAGATTGAATGAGTCATCTGTGGTGTTCTTGACTGCGTTGTAGTCGATTGGCATGCCGCACAACCAGCAGACTGCATGCTGTGCCTTGCATTGTGTGAAGAATGCGGCCTTGTCTTTTTCGAATTGTCGGCTGGTCTTGCGCGTTCTTCCTGGCATGTGGTCACCGCCTTGTGGTGCTTCGGGCTGGAGTCGAACCAGCGCATGGTGTGGGATGCACTATCTCTGATCACGGGCATTCGCAAAGAATCATGAAGCCATGGCCGGTTTGGTATCCGTCCTCTGGTATCTGTGCTATCCCTCGTGCTCTGCCACTGAGCTACCGAAGCTGATATGAATAATGGCCCAGCCCTTTCAGGCTGAACCATTTTACTACTGTACGACAGTATAGCATTTTAATTGTGACAGTCAAGCATGGCGGTTATTTCTCCGAGGTTGAACACGTACTCTCCTTTGTGTTTTGTCGGCGTGGCGTGGAGTTTGCCTCTGGTGAGCCATTGGCGGATCTGGTCGCTTGTGCAGTGGATGTCCATTTTGGAGAGGTATCTTGCGACTTCGACTGGTTTTCCGGTGTATTCGAGTTGCCAGAGTTTGTTGTCGCGGGTGGCTTTGATGGCTTGGACTCCGCCTTGCCATTTGCAGTGCGGGCATGTCCATTCGTCGGACTGTGGCGTGCTGGTGGCTTGGTGGCCGCATTGTGGGCAGGTGCCGATGATGACCATTGCCTCTTCTGGTGTCAAGGCCGTCTCGTTGCGTCGGCTGATGTGTTCCAGGGCTGCGTAATCATCTGCTGCAGTGCTCATGTCGAGGATGGTGCGCCGGTTGCTGATTATGGCGAGCCATGCTTTCCGCCAGTCGTATCCAGCGTATGCGGCGCGTATTTTGCCCGCCTGTTCCGCCAACCATGCTTCGCTGTCTGCGATGAGGTCTTGAGCGTGGGTGTCGATGGGTATTGGTGCGTTGCCTCGGCTTGGCGTGTGTGCTGGGGTGCCGATGCGGGCCTGTCGGAGCATGATGCTCCGCAGGGCGGGCAGTTGGACGTGTCCGAGTTGGCGGATCAGCTGCCAGTAGTTTTCTCGGCAGCTGGCGCAGAGCAGATTCGCGGCCACCGGCTCCATTGTCTTCCGGCAGTGCTGGCAGTTGGTCAAAGTCTGGCCTCCTTGTCGTGCTGGCGGATGATCGCGGCGACTTCCGCTTTCGGCACTTGCGGCACGAGCGGCGCGATCTCGTCAAGCGCGTAACCGGCCTGATGCCACTTGATGATCATGTCTTCGAGTATTTTCTTCATTTGGTGGCCTCCAGATATGGATTGTCGCTTGTGTGTGGCGGGAAGTCGCATTCCTGGTCTTTCCAACCGGCCGCGTAGCCTTCTCGCCATGCCTTGGCCATGCGTCGGTGGTATTCGGCGTCTGTGAGATGGTAGATGAGTTTGGGTTCTATCATTGTGTGTTCTGCTCCTTGTTGAGTCGTTCTGCGAGTTGGCAGGCTCGTTGGTCTGGCGTGGCGGTTTCCTTGTCGCGTCCGAGCGCTTCGAGCACGTGGGAACACTGCCACGTGTGCACGTGTGGTTTCGAGGGTGGTATGCCGCTCATTCTGGCCCGACGTTGGCACCAGCCCTTCCACAGGCGCGTCCAGTCGGCTATCGTGCGGGTCTCGCCATAATGACGGCTTAAGAATGCGTTCCACGCGTCCGACAGGTCGAGATTCGGATAATCGCGGATGATGTCGGCATTGGCGTGGGCCTTCTCCCTCACCAGTTCGAACTCGCTTACGCCGATTTCTTTGGAAAAAGAAGAAGAATATTCTTCTTTTTCTTTCTTTTGGTGTTCTGGTGTTCTGGTGTTCTGGTGTTTCTGGGATGTAACACCGTTACGCGATGCATGTAACGCCGTTACATCGTCGTTTTCACGATGCCTGGCGACGCGTTCGGCGGTCTTCTTGCGGGAGCGCAGCACCTGCTCACGACTGCGGTTGTGCTCGGTGTAATCATGGACCACGTAGCCTTCATCGACCTCTTCGAGCATGTTTTCCATAAGCAGGAGCCGCAGCTCCTCATCGGTGGCGCGGAGTACGTACCTCATGTCTCGACGGCTCACGTATCCATCCGTGAGATTATCGCCGCAGAAGCTCAGTATCATGCAGAAACGCGCCACTGCAGCAGGGCACTCGTCCATCAGTTCGAGCACCTTGCCGTTCAGATAGAAGCCGTTAACGAGCTGCACGTAACCGCGCCTTGCCATCAATCCTCCCCTCTTGTGATTCCGTTGTATTCCATCCAGATGGCCTCCTGCCGTGGCGTGGTGCAGGGCAGGTCGGTGTAGTTGGTGTTCGCCCAGCCGCTTCCCACGTGTGGTTTCGCCATCGCGTCCAGGGCTTCGGCGATCTCCACCAAGTCCGGCGGCGGGTCGAGCGTCACCATGACAAGCCGTCCATTACCGCCTGCCGGGCGGACACCAAGCGGTAGCCGCAGTAAGGGCAGGTGACGTAATATGTGCCGACGGTCTCGCCGCAGTGGGCGCACTCGACATATCGGATTGCCTTGCTCATTCGTTTACCGCCTTCCGTGCGATTTCGAGCATTTCCTTGGCCTGTCTGATATATTCCTCCTGGAAGCCGGGAATCTCACCGGCATAATTCCATGCGTCATCTTCGTCCTTCGCCACACAGTCGCTTTCGATGCCATCCCACTTCTTGCAGCTTCGCCATAGCAAGCGTTTTGCCACGGCCTCCACCTCAACGTCAGACGGTGGCGCTTCGCGGCCTCGAATATAGGCTTCCTGCAAATCGTCAGTATTGGCAGCGAAAACCTTCTTGCAGCCCGAACCGTCATTCCAGTACTCGGTCGGGTACACCTTTTCGGCTTCATCCTCTGAGATACTCAATTTGTCCTCTTTCCGTTAGCTTCGATCATGGCGTACAGCATTTCACTCGCCGGACGCCGCCTGTAGCTGTTCCGCTTGTCTCCATAGGACACGTCGTACAGGCATCTGAGCTTGTCCCCTTTGGTCGTGGGCACCAGCACTTGGTCGATGTCTCGCGGAATCTGGTGGCTCACGCGCAGTTCATCCGCAAGCTCAGGCGTGGTGACTAGATAGTTTTCGTCACCGTAGAACGTCAGCCCGTGACCCGATTTGAAATCAGCCATGCATGACTTGACTTCATAGCAGGAGAAAGTGCCTAGTTCCACACTGCTTGGTTCGAGCACGTAGCCGGGCGTGAAAGGCTTGAATCCGATGTAGTCGATGCGCCTGTTCCGTGGTGTTCCAAGGTCGAAGTTAACCTCGCTAGCCCAATAGCTCACGCGATTCTTCAACCTCTTCTCGACCAGCTTGGACAGCATGGCGGTGGTTTCAGTCCTGCTCATTTCTTCCTCCTGAAGTACTTGTGTTCATCGTGATGGAACAGGAACAGGTGAAGTCTCCACACCTTGACTGCCAACAGGCCCTTGAGTGTGATCGCATACCCGCCATGGACACGCTTCATGAGCTTCCTGTCGGCCAATGATTCAAGTATTCGGGGAAGCTCTTGGTTCCTTCGTTGTTGCCAGATGTAGTTCATCCCCTCAGCGATATACAGGCAACACATGTCCTTGTCGTATTGGCTAATCATCATTAGCCTCCCTCTCAAGGATGTAGACGTTCGTCGCGGTGACGGCGTTATCACGCAATTCCGTTGGCGGCATGATATCCACCCGCAGAATCTGCCAACCCTCGTTCAGCAACTCTTCAAACACACCCATATTCATCAAGGTGCGCTCACCGCCGTAATCACTCCAAAAAAGTGGGCAAACCTTGTACCGTTTATTCATTTCGCGTCCTCGCTTTGATTCGGCACCTCGTTGGGCATGTTGCCGGTGTAGCCGAGCTGGGACTGGCAATGGTCGATGACCTCCGCGTATGCTTTCGCCGCCTGACCTCGTATCGGGAAGTAGACGGAATCGTTTTCAGCGTCAGCCCACTTCTGCTCGCACCATGCGATGACCTCGTTCAATGTCTTGTCTTTCTCGGTCACGTTCGTAGCCATGTCAGTGCTCCTCTTCTTCGATTCGTATGGTGATGTGGTAGACGCCTTTTTCGGTGCTTGGCTCGCCTAGCCGGTAGTCGGGGCCTATCACGTAGTCGGCGTTGTCGTCTGGCCAGTAGCCTGACTGGGTGATCGCGTCCAAGATTGCCTTGACCATCGGCGCCGCGTTCTCGGGGTCGAATCTGCCGTGTGTCAAGGGGTGGATGATGGCGGTCACGTGCACCGGCCATTTGGTGGGCGGCTTGAGTTTGCCGCTGTTGATGAGACTGCGGTAGGTGAGGTAGGCGCATCTTTTCACGACGCTGGTGCGCCGGTATTTCGCCCGCCAGTCTCCACGCTTGTTCTGGGTCCACCAGTAGGCCTTCTGCACGTCGATGGTGGTTTCCTGCGTCATTCGTCCTCCAAAATCCAAATGTCGGCATCGCCAATGTCCGCGTAATGGTCTTCGCTTTCGGCCTCACATTCGGGGCATGGGATGGGGCGCGCCGGATACAGCGCGCACCCATGTTTGGGACATACCGGCAGCACGTCCGGCGGCTCAATCCACTCACGCATCATCAGAAGTCAGGCTCTCCAGCCGGAGCGCCCCACGGGTCATCGGCCGGAGCCTGCGCCTGCTGCTGGGGCTGCTGATCCCTAGCGCCACCGGCGAAACCACCCGCATTATTGCCCTGGAAGCCACCACCGTTGCCATGCTGCTGACGCTGCACCTGCGCGGTCGCATATTTGAGCGATGGGCCGATCTCGTCCACCTGCAATTCGACCACGGTACGGTTGGAACCGTCCTGCGCCTGATAGGGACGCTGCTGCAACCGGCCTTGAGCGATGACGCGCATGCCCTTGCGGAGCGTCTGGGCGCAATGCGAGGCGAGGTCGCGCCAAGCGGAACAGCGGAGGAACAACGCATCCCCGTCAACCCACTGGTTCGACTGCTTGTCAAAAACGCGCGGCGTGGCCGCGATGCTGAAATTCGCCACCGTGCCGCCATTGCGGGTCGTACGCAATTCCGGGTCGGCTGTCAGATTGCCGACAATCGTGATAACGGTCTCTCCGGCCATCACTCAGCCTCCTTCACGTCGGTTTCGGTGTCCGGCATGTCCGGCTCCATGACTTCGGCGGTCACGTCATCGGCTTCGTCCGCGTTATCGTCATCGAGCACCGGCTGGAACACGTCGCCGTAATCCGGCGTGGTGTCGTCACTGGCGGCGGCGGTCTGCGCCTGCACGGTCAACGGCAGGTAAGGTGCCGCGCGGCGGATGGCGGTCTTCTTCGCCATGGCCTCGTAATCGGTCTTCCACGGGCCGAAATTGCCGCTCTTGCTACGCGCCCTCGCCTGCTCGATCTCCTGCCTGTTAAGGACAAGGAAGTAGTGGCCGCCGTCCTTGAAATGCGCGACCATGTACACGTGGGTCAGCTCGCCGGGGTTGGCGCATGGCACATGATGCAGATCCTCGTCCAGACCATACGAGTATGAGAATTCGTCTCCCTGGTGCACGGCTCGGGCGCTGATGTCCACGAGCTGGCCGCTGCGTCGCGCCAAATCGATCATGCCACGGTAGCCCATGATGAACGTGGCTTCCATTCCGCCGGATTTCTTGTTGTAGAAGGGAAGCACGTAGGCTCGTCCCAATCCATCCACGTTGGACGGTTCCAATCCGAGCGCGCTGCAGGTCATGAAGCATGAGAGCACGCTTTGCGGCGAGCATTCCGCGAGTTTCGGCGTCTTGTTGATCGCGGACACGCACATCTGGTAGAGGCGGTCGGGGCTGATGTTGTTGCCGACCACGCTGGCGATGCGCGGCCAGCTCTTCTTCATCAGCATCTGGAGGTTTTTCTTCGGCGTCATTTCGACCATCTGTCGGCCTTGCGCCTGCTGTGCGATTGCTCCCATGATTTATTGCTCCTTTTCTTCGACGGTTTTGAATGCGAATTTGCGGTATGTGGTGGCTTTGACGGTGTGTTCCTTGCGTGTCGTCGGCTTGTAGGTGGCTTGCAAATTCCCGCACTTGATGCCGGTGTGCGAGCCGATGCGCAGAATGATCTGCTCCTGCAATTCCTTCTGCGCGGCCTTCAGGTCATGCAGCATTCCGGTGGCGCTCTCGTATCTTGCGAGCAGGTCGTACAGGTCGTCATCGTCGCTTTCATCCACGATGTCCGGCGTGGGTTCCGGGAACGCCTTCTGCACGTCACCGCCGGTCAATTGCGGTGGGGTGCCGGAAGTGACGAAATGCCAGAAGTCGGCTGCGGCCTTGTCGATCGCGGCCATATCCTCCGCGTCGGCCTGGAACGGTATCTCTACCGGCTCGTCGTCTCCGATGGCGGCGTAGACGTATCCCCATGTCCATCCAGTGACGAGCGCGTAGAATTCGACCTGAGCCAAGTAGTATGGCGGGATTCGGAGGTTGCCGTCCTCGTCATGCCAGTCCCCCGCTCGACGATTACCCGCCGTCTTGATCTCAAGGATTCCGAAGCTGCCGTCCTCCCCTTGCAGGATGCCGTCAAGGGAAGCGCGCAGGTATGGCTTTTCGCGGCTGATGAATTGCTTGTCGGTGCCGTCTGTGACGATCATTTCCGGATGCTGCGCGCGGAAACGCTTACGGAGCTCGTTTTCCAGGGCATTGCCCTTGACGATCGCCCACTTGTCGGAAATGTCCTCAGGTTCCACGCGGCCGGTCTTCTCAAGCCACAGATCGTAAGGCGTCTTGAAGGAATTCAGGCCGAGAATCGTGCTCATGTCCGAACCGCCCACACCCGCCTTACGGCTCTTCAGCCAGGCAAGATGCCGTTCGGCCTGCTTGCACTGCCGGAAGCGCTCGATCGTGTAGCGTTCCGTGTCCTTGAGTGGAATACGCTTCACTTCGCGTCCTTCGAGTAGTTGGCCTTAATGTCCATCAATTCGCCGGTGAGCAGTTTCGTGGCGAATTCGTAGACCACTTTGTCGTTGGCTTGGAACGCGGTTCGCTGCAAGGCGCTCACCGCGTCGAAGATGTCGACCAAGGCGTTTGCGATGATGGTGCGTGGCTCTTCCGGCTTGGCTTCCGGCTTCTGTTCCTGGACTGTGGTGGTGGCCATGATGGGCTCCTTCTTTTCAGTGGTTTTGGTGGGGTTGGTGGTGCGGTAGCGGCCTGTTTCCGGGTCTTTGCTGATGCGGCCTTCCTTCGCGAGGGCGAGCACGTGGTTGGCTATTGTGCTTTTGCTCTTGTGGAGCGAGTCGGCGATTTTCTGGATGGTCGGCACGTGGCCATTCGCGCAGAAGTCGGCGATGGTGTCGTAGACGGCCTCCCGCATTTCGGTATGCCGATTCGTGCTGGTGGCCTGCAATTTCGGCTTCTCCGGCTCCGGCGCGGATAGCGCCTGATAGTCGGCCAGCGTATCCTCATGCGGCTTCTCCGGCTTTGGTGGCAGGTCTTGTGTGACGAGTCCGGCCTTGCGCAGGGCGCGCATTTCCGTGACGTCGAGTCCTGCTTCGCCTGACTCGTCGTAGATGCTTTTCAGTTCGGCGAGTTCGTCGAACGTGTATTCGTGTTTCAACGTGTTCCCTTTCTGAGTCTTTCGATCAATCGCCTGTTTTTGCGAATGAGCTCATCAACGTCGATTCCTTGCTGGGTGAGGGTCGGTTTGCCGGTGTCGACGCGTGCTTTCCCGTCGCTTTTGACGTTTGGACTGCTTTGGATTCGTGTCACTGGAACGAACATGCCGTTTTTCATCTCGCCACCGTCCTCCGGTATTCGTGCGCCAAAGCCCACCGTTCGGCCACGGCGCGTTGGTATCTGACCTTGCGCCTGTCCTGATGGCCTTCCGGTGGTTCCACGCCGATTTTCAAGTACGGCGGGCCTTTGCCGGTGCTCCGCCAGTTGGCGAGGGTGCGCACGCTCATGCCGAGCATGGCGGCTAGTTCAGATGGCGTGAGCAGATCGTCACTCATGGCCATCGTGCGGGCTGTAGCGGTTGATGAAGTATGTCTGGCCTTTGCCGATGACCTTAGCTGTTCGGTTGATGGTCACGTGGCCGTCCGAATGGGTGATGGCGGTTTCCTTGATGCGGAACAGTCCCAAGTCCATGGCCTTCTGTGTCGGCACGTTGCGGTTCGAGCCGGTCTTGCCGAGATACCCGTCCTGTCGGAGGATCTCGAACATCCGGTTCTGGCCGATGTCCAAACCGTTCTGGCGTAGCATCTTCGCCAATTCGCCGACAAGGCACGTGCCGTCGGACGCGGCCACAGCGTCGGCGAACAACGCTTTAGGCTCCAACACCTTGATTTGCGCGTCCTTTTCAGCGATCTGACGATTCTTATGCTCGATGGTCTTCTGCGCGACGAGCACGGCCTTGGCGAGAATATCCTCGTCACTGTCGGTATTGGTGGTGTGGATGTATCCGCCGGTGCGACGGATCTGCGGCAGCACCTCATGCGTGACCCAACGCTGGAACCGCTTCACGAATGCCTGCGCTTCCGGTTCTTTCACATAGGCGATTTCACGGTTGAGGATTGAACGGTAAAGACCTGACTCGGTGAGAACCGTCATATTCTGCGTTCCATTGGGGGTACTCACTTCGTGTATACCCCTCTCGTCGTCATCGAGATTGCGGGCGAGGTTCGCGGCGTCGCGGTATCCGAGAATCTTGGCGATGTCGGATGCGACGAACACCACCTCGTCGCCATCGGCCAGTGCCCTGACCTTGTTGCCCTCGAATTCGAAAGGCTGGATTTCAGTGTTCATACCGTTTCCTTTGCTTGTTGGCGTTGTGGTGCCCCGTCCTGACGAGTGGATGGGGCTGAGTGGCTGGCACTGGTGTCGAACCAGTGCCGTCCTTGGATTCCGAGCGCCCCTTTGACCGTTGGAACAAAACGACCTGAACGTGTTCGCGGCCGGTGGCGCGGCCGACGGCGACTGAAAAACCGTCAGGCGTACTTGAAGGGATTTTGCAAGCACCGGAGTGCCTGCGTTTCTTGATAGAGAGAAGATGATTGGAATCTGTGGACGGGCGAACCGTCGCCCAGCCGAGTGCGCCGACAGTGCATGTAAGGCAGGTATCGTCGGCGCGTGGATAATAATCGATATTCAGTTATGTGTCCCCGCCAGCCGACATGGTGAACGTGGATGTCCGCAGAAACGTCCCTAATTTGGTTTGTTTTGTTGGACTGTCGGCTGGTGGGAAGTCTTTTAGTCGCGTGGCGCGAACCGCACGGTCAGCCATAGGACGGTCAGAATGTAGATGACGCTGACGAGGACGGTGGCTGACTGCGAGTCCGCCGTCCGCCAGGTGAAGAGCAGTGTCATGCTGCTCACGAATCCGATGATGGCGGCTGCGAACTTCAGACGGCGGAGCGTGTAGTTCGGTTTCGCGTCCCCCGCCTGCCCGCTGTCACGATGGTGGTCATGGCTGGTCATTTGTCTGCCTCCAGTCCTTTTCATCTTGTGTTTCCTGTCATTCCGTTGAGCGCGTATGCGATGCCTTCAATTTCCGCTGATGTGAAGTGCGCGAGGGTGATGTCTTGGATGCCGTCCACGAGGCTGGCGCTGCCGTCCTCATGGAAGCGGATGCAGAAGCCGCTTGATGCGAGCAGCAGGCATCCGGTCTCGTGGAGTGTCGGCGGTTTCGGCGGGTTGAGTAGTTGGCTGGTCATTTCTGCGCTGCTTCCTTGGCGATCGTGTCGATGATGACGTCCACGAGGCCGGGCACGTCGAGGTCGACGTATCCGACGATGTGACCGAGCGAACGCCTTGCTTCGATTTCGTCCCACCCGTCGGCATAGGCCGGACGGATGGCGTCGCCCTTGTTCTCAAATTCGCTGAATATCGCTTCGACGCAGGTCTTGCGCAGGTCTTTGGTGTAGGTCTTGCTGTCCATCGGACGCTCCTTTGGTGTGGCTTTCAGGCCTTGAATTGTTTGATGCTGTCGATTGGCTGGATGAGGAGCATGACGAGGTTTTCAGGTTCCATGTCGAGCATGGATGCCGCTTTTTCGATTTCGTCCGTCGAGAGTGGCGTGTGGCCTTTGAGCCTGTTGTTTACGGCTCTGATTTCAAGGCCCCATGCTTTTGCTAGGTCTTTTGGTGTCTTGTCGTGTCTGGCGAGTTCCGCTTTGAGGTTTCTGGTGGCTGTTTCCGTCAGACCGGCCATTCATCCTCCTCGATTCCCTGTTTGGTGAGGCAGGCGCGCCAGTCGTGCCAGCCGGGGCCGCGCATGTGGCCGCACGGGTAGTGGTCGGGGGTCTTGGTCTTCTTGGTGCTCAACATCTCGTTTTTCCTTTCGACAGTTTTTACTCTACGCAAATTCGTAGATTGAAGTCTATGAAATTGCATAGTTCTTTACAATTTGTACACAATGACTACGTAATTGGCTATAATGGAGGCATGGGTATGAAAGCAAACGAAGTGACCACATTCGCAAAACAGGTCATGCGAGAGTGCGTCAGGCTCCAAAAGGCAAGCGGCATGACCGTCAAAGATTTTGCCAAGGCCTGCGGCTTCGGCGAGGACTACTGGTACAAACGTCAGAACTTCACGCGCCCGCTCAACCTGAGTGACCTGGAACGCATCAGCGAAGTGACCGGCGTACCCATCGGAGACATCGTGATGGACTCCAAACGCCATGCCGTCGAAGCAGCCGAGAGGAAAGCGCAGGCAGGCGATTACGGTCTTGCCGCCTATAACGCCGCCGGCAAGCAGGAGGCCATCAATGGAGAGGCTGGGCCGGATTACGACGAGCCTGCCTGACCTGCCGATCGACCGGCGCATGACCTACGGTGCCATGCGCCGCGCGATCATCGGCCTGCCCGTCACCGTGTCCAGCGCCATCCTGCCGGACGGACTATGGGGCTGCTACGACAACGAAAACCACGTCATCCTCATAGACCGTCGGCTCACTTATGCAGCGAAACGCTGCACCCTCGTACACGAGCTATTACATTGGCGGCACGGCGACACGTCATGTGACCGTGTGGCACAGAGTCGAGAGGAGCATAGGGCAAGACGCGAAACCGCCTTGACGCTGATAGACCCACTCCACTACGGCATGCTGGAACAAATGTACGAAGGGAATTCGTGGAACATCTCCCAGGAACTGGAGGTGACCCAGCAGGTGCTGGGCGACTTCCGCCAAGTCATGGCCGAGCGTGTCAGCATCATCTGAGCGAGATAGAATCAAGGCAAAAAAGAGAAGGGAGTAATCATGGCGAAACGACCACAGCCCGCGCCGGGCGCTATCTATGAGTGCGATAGGCTCGCCCACCCACTGTTCTTGGCTATCCGGCTTTATGCGAATCGCTTGGAAGTGGATATGGGCACCACGTATCTGCACCGGTACAAGAAGACCGAAGCCTACAAGGTGAGCGACCTGCAAGGGGTGACGATCAAGAAGCGCACCGTCACATGGAAGTACAGCGCGCTGCGCTCACTACCTTTGGAATTCAAGAAGGCCGAGGACGCGCAGGAATTCTACAACTCAGCGAACAGCCTCTGATAGCATTAAGCCCCACGATTGTGGGGCTTTTATATTGCCTTATAAGCCTTTATAAGTCTTTATAAAGCTTATATCCGCTTCAGGCATTCGAAGATTTGCGCCGTCTGTGCCGCATCATCGGCGGCGCGATGCCGCTCGGTCTTGGCGATGCCGAAATATCGAATGAGGTCCACCACGCGATGATGGTCGAGCTGCGGCAGCAATGCCTGGGATAATTCCATCGTGTCATAAAAGCTCACGTCCGGCATTCCGGCACCGACCCTCTGCGCCCCCCTCGCGATCACTGGAATGTCGAAGCGCCGGATATTGTGGCCTATCCAAGTGTCACGCCCACAGAAAGCGTAGAATCTGGGCAATGCCTTGTCGATGGTGGGCTGGTGCCGCACGTCCCGATCGGTGATGCCGGTTATCTGCGTGACCTTGGCTGGTATCGGAATCTGCGGGTTGACGAGCTGGCTGTATGACGCTACCTTGCGTCCGCGCCTGATTCTCACGGCTCCCAGCTCGATGATTCGAGCGTTTCTGCCTAATCCCGTGGTCTCGATGTCGATGGCCACGTAATCATCCTCCACGCCATCATTCGTATCGACATGAGTGATTGGTGCCGTTTCCACTGTCGGAGCGTCTGAGCTGGCTTCCGGCGATGATTCAGGCGCATTCGTCGCTTGATGCTTATGGCGTGGCTCCGGCTTGAGGAAGAGATGCATGAAAAGCCATGCGAGGAATGCGAGGAGCAGAACCGTCATGATGCTTGTGGCCAGATCGTACTTCGGCGTGGTGATGGTGTCGTATATGCCGTAGATGCCGGAGATTGCGAACAGCACGGATAGCACGAGGTAAATCAGTTTCTTCATTTTTCCCCTTCCTTCTCTCTGCTTCAAGCTACCGCAGATGGGGATTGGACGTGCCGATTCTTTCTTCCTTCGGCGCATTGGCGCTCTTGTAAAAAAATATAAACACATGTATTACATGTATATAGTATATTTAAATACCCCTATGAGTTTTAAAAGAATATATATCTGTGAGTGTGTTTAATACACCTCATGTGGTATAGTATTCCACATAAGGAAAAGCCCTTGGCGTGAGGTTTGAAGAGCACGCCAAGGGCAGGAAACGGACTAGCGTCTCCACGTAAGATTTTACCTCTAGGCGTGGAGAGGAAAGCGATGGAAAAGATGGGATACCGCAACGCTGGAGCAGTCTACGAGCTCAGCCGCGCAGGAAAACTGCTCAAGCCGCGAGGCGGCAAGATCACGGTGCACACGATGGCGGAACTCATGCTCATCGACATGGCGCTCTCAAGCTATGACTGGGATAGAGAACACCAAGAGCCAATCCGCGACGCGAAGGCCAAGGGCTATCCATGCCGCTACTACATGAAGGGCTGGAAGACGCTTGCCGAAGACCACGGAATGATGGCACTCTCCCCAGAGCAGGTCATCGGCAAGTCGGAAGAGGAGGTGGAGGCCGCGATGAAAGCACGTGAGGGCACCGCCAAGGTCCGAATCGTCCAAGCATGGAAATTCCTCCGCGACCAAGGACTCATCAAATGTCTACAGCCCGCCACCCTCGGAAAGAACGCCGGATACTTGTTGCTGCTTGGCGGCGACGAGGAGAACCGTGCGGTGGAACGGTGGGCGCGCCAATGCCTCAACCTGCCGATGGTCTGGTGATTCCGTGCCCACATTTTGCCCACGTTTTATAGAGAAATGACGTGATTTGCAGTGAATTGGAGTGAATTAGGAAAGTCTGAAAACCGTTGGAAATAAAAGAAAAACCGCCATTTCTGGCGGTTTGAAAAAGTGCCTCCAGCGGGACTCGAACCCGCAATC
>OGWZ01000627.1_pt1 | contig 37972 bp, 24 predicted proteins | sample 1576141 | NCBI WGS metagenome assembly OGWZ01 (sample SAMEA3541512, study PRJEB24748) | human gut metagenome | biome: human gut; feature: human-associated habitat; material: faeces | place: China | collected 2012
GGAGAAACCGGACATCTGACCGGCGGTGGCGCTGGGATTCCAAAAATCGTCCACCCGCAGCAGGCCGCCGTTGGACACGGTGAGCTTCCCCGCCGTGCGGAGAATGGCCAGCCCGCCCCGGCTGAAGTAGTCGGCGTGGAGGATGGCGTTGAGGACGGCCTCCCGCATAGCCCCGGCCAGCCGTTCCCGCTCTGCGGGGTCCTGGGCCAGCAGGGCGGAGACGGCGGTGAGCCGCCGGGTGACCATCCCGTAGAAGGAGAAGAGGTTCTCCGGGGGCCCCGGCCGGAGGGTGGACAGGGAAAAGCCTGTGTCGGCCTCCTGGTAGGTCAAGCGGAACTGGGGGAACCCCTCCCGCAGCGGCTTCCGTTTGCCCAGGAGAAGGAGCCCCGCCAAGGTGGGGTGGTCCCCCCCGTCCTGCCCCCGCCCCAGGATGCCTGCGGCGGGGAGGAACTGGGGGTCGGGCAGGTAGTTCCAGGGGTGGTCTGGCTGGCGCATGGCCATGAGGGCCCGGAACTGCCGCAGGTCGGTCTGGGCCAGGTCGGCGGGGGTGCGGCCCTCCAGCACGGCCAGGTCGGCGGGGGCGTCCTCCCGGTCCCGGAGCATGGCCCGGACCTCCTCGGGGGAGCAGTGGTAGTCCCCCTCCCCGTCCCGGCGGTAGGCCCCAGTGAAGGGGCTGTCTCCGATGTACACCGGCCGCTGGTGCCGGTCTGCCCGGGGCACGGAGATCACCAGGATCTGCTTTCCCTCGACGGTGTGGAGGGCCACATCCTCCGGGGTTAAAATGTTGGCGCTGACCTTGGCGGGGTCCTGCACCGTGGCCCAGAATTGGGCGGCATACCCCGGCCCGTCGGGCACGCCGGTGATGTGGAGGGTCTTGTCCCGGTCCTCCTCCACCCCCAGGAGGAGGAGACCGCCGATGGTGTTGGCAAAGGCGGAGTAGGTCTCCCACAGGCTGTGGGGGAAGCCCCCGGCGGCCTTCTTGGCCTCGATGCGGTTGTTCTCCCGGTAGCGGGCGATGTGGTTTAGGTCGATCATGGCGGGCCTCCCCTCCCGGCCGGAACCGCCGGCCAGGTGTCTTTGCTTCCATTATAGGAAACGGGCTGGGCCTTGTCAATTTTCCCCAAGGCGGGGCGGGGGAGAAGAAACCCAAAGTTTTTTGAAAAAATGCTTGACAAATGGGGAGGGATCCGATAAAATAAAATTCGCTCCGCAAGAGACGGACGATTAGCTCAGCTGGTATGAGCATCCGCTTGACGTGCGGGAGGTCACAGGTTCAAGTCCTGTATCGTCCACCAACTTTTTTAGCAAGAAAGCACTGAAAACACACGTTTTCGGTGCTTTTTTGTTATTTTTTTGCAAAGTTGGCAGGAGGGAAATCCGGCGATTCTGCACCGAGGTCAACAAACAGGTCAACAACATCGCCGATTTTCTGGGCAGAATCCAACGCCAGGAAGCCCAAGAGAAAGGATGCTATCCATGGCAACGATCACCCCCCAAAAGAGGAAGGGAGCCCTTGTCTCCTACAAATTCCGCGTCTGTGTCGGCAGGGATGCGGCCAACAAGCAGATCTTCCGCTGTACCACCTGGCCGGTGCCCCAAGGTCTTTCCCCTGCCAAGGCGGCAAAGGCCGCCAAACGGGCAGCAGAGGCCTGGGAGAGGGAGACACGGGCTGCCTATGAATATGACCTACGCCATCCCCAGCAGGCGCAGGACCGCGAAACGTCCCGCCTCAGAACGGACTTTGCTTCCTTTGTACGACACACCTGGTTCCCTCTCTGCATGGAGGATGGGGCCCATAAACCAAAGACAGTCGCCTTCTATGAGGACACCATGCGGAACATCGTCGACTACTTTCAAGGCCATTCCCTCCAGAAGATGCAAGGGCTGGACCTTCAAAGATTCCTGGCATACCTTCGCACGGAACGGGGGTTCAGTCCCCAGTATGTGCAGCACCATGACCGCACCTTGCGTCGAATCTTCGCCTTTGCCCAGAAGCAGGGACTGATTCCAAAGGATCCCATGGACACCGTAGAGAAACCCAAACTGCCCAAACACCAGGTAGACGCCCTTTCGGAAGAGGAAGCCCGCACCTTCTTTTCCGCCCTGGAGAGCTGTCCCTTAGACTTTCGCTGTCTGCTGTACCTGATGCTCACCACCGGCCTTCGCCGGGGAGAATGCCTCGGCCTGCAGTGGCGGGACGTGGACACCACCCACGCGCTTCTCCACGTGGAACGCCATGTCACCCATACCACAGCGCAGGGCACGGTGGTCAGTTCCCCCAAGACAGCGGCCAGTGTGCGAGCGGTCCCCCTGCTGGACAGTATGCGCTCTCTTCTCCGTCAGCTCCGAACCCAGCAGCAGAAAAGCTTTCCCGATGTGGTTCTGGAGGAGAGCTTCCTGTTCCACGGACAGGCAGGGCCCTTTTCTCCCCGGGATCCCGACGCAGTGACCCGGCGTGTCAAACGCTTCATGAAGCGGCATGGGCTTCCAGACCTGTCTCCCCACGATTTAAGGCATAGTTGTGCTACGCTGCTGCTGGGCAGTGGGGCAGACATAAAGAGCGTGCAGGAGATTCTAGGCCACACCAACGCCAGCACCACGTTGAACTTTTATGTCAGACCAGACCCAAAGCAGATGCGGGCGGCAGCGAATAAGATGGCGGAGACGTTTCGGTTATGAAGAACTTGAAAAAACAGGAATTTTTGCAGGAAGAGGGCCACATCTCTGGGGGAGTATCTTTCCCCTAGAGACTGCGTCCCGTGTAAAACAGGATAGATTTTCTAGTATATTTTTCTTGTTTTTGCACATAGAGTGGTTCTTACAGCAAAATCTTGCGAGGAAGATAGGGAAAAGAAGTCCATAGCAACAGAGAAGGCCCCTGATGTCTGTGCAGACATCAAGGGCCTTTGGTCTGTTTGGGTTAGGCGGGTTTCCTCCTTATGCCGTCTTTTCGATGATGCTGCCCAGGGCAGCCACTACGACGGTCTGGCCGTTGGACACATTGTCGAAGTTGCTGTATGCCAAGGGAAGGGCACGAACGTTGAAGGTGTCGCCTTCGTAAATCTCAACGGAACCGATATAGTAGAATATAAAGTAGTTGAAATCCCTGTCATTTGCAAGAATCGTCGTATAAGTATGACCATAAGCATTGTTCTCAAACACCTGTGTAGCGGTAAGAGAGGTCTGTGTGAACAGCGTTTCTAAATAGGGTGCTGTGTTCTTAGCCAATTGAACATACCCAATGGAGTCATCCGTGAGGGAAATGGCTTCTTGGATGGCTTCATCGGTTTCACAGGGGAAGAGATTCTCGTGGCTGCTGATGAAAGTAGCAGATGTCTCGGCCAACGTAAAGTCATTGAGAATGAACTGGGGCACCGTAGCCACCAACTCGGACAGGGTCGGCGTAAAGGCTCCATTCTCATAGGTCCCTGTTTCGCTCCATTCTTTTTCAGCGTTAAAGACACAGGTTCCTTGCCCCTGGAAAACGCCATTGACAAACTCGCCGTCATAGTACCAAGAGGTCCCTTCCTTGTTTTGGGTATCAAACCGACCGGTACCATTGGGGATACCATCCACCACTTCACCAGTGTAGGTTCCTGTGTTTTCTATATCCGTGAGTGCTAAACCTGTGCTGTCCCAGTCCTTCATGGAAAGGGTGAGTTCCTGGTTTTCCACGGTCTCTGTTTTGGGCTCGGTGGAGGTGGTGCTGCCTTCGCAGCCTGTAAACAGGAACAGGGAAAGGCAGCATAGAAGCAGTGCAGTGATTTTTTTCATGGGGATCTTTCCTCTCTGTATGATTTTTTGCGGGGGATAGATAGGGGATGCTGGGATGGGAAACCGGAAGCAGTGAAAGATGTGGTGACGTTATCGTTCCTCCTTTGCTTTGCGTATAACAGCCATTCCAGAAACAGAGACAGCAACCATGTTAGAGGCCATGGAAAAGTACTCATAGTGAATACCAACCACTCGTATCCCTGCATGGCCCAGCACGGCAGCCGTCATATAAGACACGACTCACAAACTATAGATCGGGGCTTATTGTAGGGTTTCCACCGAGCAAGATGACAAACTTCATATTAGAGTCAACCAATTTATGATTCTAACAACCCGGTGTCTAAGGAGAATGACCTTTCCGCAGTCTGTAGGGTCCGGACTATGTGGTGGTGAAACCCCAGTGGGCCTCGATTTCTACTTCTTGGACGGGTACCAAATTGCCGTTAAAACGGATAATGAATAATAACAGATCTAAAAACTGAGAACCTCTAGTAGTGGCCGGTCTATAGAACCCAAACAACGAATAGGCTGTGGCTATTCGACCTTACCACACAGCGAGTTTTGCAAAAAATCCGCGACCGTGTCGGCTGCGCAGACGCATGTCCCCGCCCCGCATCAGCGAGCGAATCTCTGCATGTGCAACGCGCTTTTTCTTCGCGTTCCTGCAGTTTGGACATCTTTTGGGGGCAACCCACCCCTTGGCATCAAAGTGCTTTTGCTGTCGCTCCGTGAAGACGAACTTCCTACAACAATCCTGGCAAACTAAAATCTTATCTTTCCGCATAGCTCAACATCCTTTCAAAGAACAGAGAGACAGTATTCATTTCTAGAGCTGTCTCTTCCCTCTATATAGGGAAAAATTTTCTAAAAAAGGAACAGCTATTCGAGAAAAACTTGCACAAAAATTCTTTTTCATATTTGTGTATACTGCCATCTTCAATCGGAGGGAGCGATGGGGTCCGCGTTTATGGCCGCTAAGAGTTGACTCTTATCTATAATTTTAAAAAATTATAGAGTTTTAGCGAGCTATTGTAGTTGCCGCCTCACTCGACTCCCAACGCTTTATATACCGCATCCTCTGCGCTTTGATAGAACACAAGATTGAAGCAACCAACAAGCTCTGCGGGAACAGAAGCCAGGTCGACAGCGGAAGAAATGGGAAGCAAAACCTTCTTTGCTCCGCTGTCCAGGCAAACTTGCAGGGTATTGGCAAGTTCCTCTACCTTCATCATCGTTCCTGCAATGCTGATTTCCCCTAAGACAGCAAGGCTGCTGACGGTTGGCTTTCCCAATGCAATTGAGGCCAAGGCAATCAAAGTGGGTAAGGCCAAAGTTTCTGTCATACCGAGTCCTTGTAAATCTTGGTAGTTGACAATGTAATCTTTGGTTGTGGTGCTAATTGCTCCGCTGATCCTATTTCCATTGGCTTTGAGATAGTTGAAAGCGGTGTTGGTTGATTCTTTACATTTAGAATCCGATCCTAATCCAGTTCGTTCAAACTTTCCATTTCCAGGCAGCATTTGTGATTCCAAACGGAAACAACCAATCATCCCGGACTTTCCGTGGGAAATCGTATAGATTTGGCCTGGATTGCACATCCCTTCCGGAATCAATTTGCCGCCGCCTTGTTCCGGAACTGACACATAGTGTTCCTCAAAGCTCTCTGCGTCAATATACGAAAAATTGACATCATAGAATTCCATGCCGCCTAATTTTTTCAGCTGCTCCTTCACCCGGCGCCGCATTTCGAGGGAAATCTTTAGAATCTCTTCTAGTTGCTCTTTGGTGTATTCTCCATCTGGATACATCAGCTTGATAAGGCCACCTACCATTTTTCGGACGGCGATGGTATCTCGTTGATTTAAATTTTTCCCCAGACGAAAGTGCTTATCCAGGGCATCCCCGTACTGTTCCTTTCGGAGCTCGCGAATAAACTCCGCCAAGTAGTCAGTGATAAAGCCGTAGTCATCCGTAAAGTGTTCCGGACGGAATTTGGGGATCTCCCATCCAGGAATATAGCAGTGCATACGGTCCAAAAAAGCGGTGTCTGTTCCCATCTCTGGCGGAAATGGCTCAAAGAGGTTAGAAGTCTTCAGCAACACATCCACACTCTGGTTGATGTTTCCCACGAACACCATGGAGGCACTGGCAGACTTTTCCTCTTTCCCTCGCGCAAAGGAACCAGACGCCATATAGTCTTTCATAATTTGGATGCCATCTTTGTCCTTAAATTGGATGCCTGCCACTTCATCGAATGCCACACAGTCCCAAAGGCCAACCAACCCTACGGTTTTCCGTCCCATGTTATAGAACAAATTGGCTACGGTCGTCTGCCCACCAGAGACCAAAATGCTATTGGGGGAAATCTCTTTGTAAATGTGGGACTTACCTGTGCTCCGAGGTCCCAATTCACAGAGGTTAAAATTGTTCTCTACCAGAGGAAGCACACGGGCCAACAGGAGCCACCGTTCCCGCTCGGTAAACTTGTCAGGTTCCATGCCCACGGAGCGCAGCAACACCTTCATCCATTCCTCTTGGGTAAAAGATTTCCGCCCTTGTTTTAGCTCCTCAATGTCGACATGCGGCATTTGAATGGGGGTCAGCTTGTGGATACGGATCGGGGAAGCCTTTTTGTCCTCCTCGACGTACTCATATTCCAGCTGCACAATGCACCAGATCCCACCGCAAAGCAGGCGGTCATATTTGGTGGGATATTCTTCCGAAATAGGAATGTTCTTGACACCCAGGTTAGAAAACTCTGCCTCATACCGGTCTGTTTTGATGTTTAAGTTGACGGTAATCTTATCAATTACTGTATAGCTTCCTCTCTGGCGGAGCACGGAAAGGATCTTCTGGGCTTCATCCGGTCGCACGTAGTTTTCCGCGAGAATGCGTTTTACATTGTTGACCCCCGTATCAATCACATCAGGGTCATCCGAGCTGCAATACTGCCCCAGCAGAAATTCCAAGACATAGACAGGCACATTGGCCCCCTCTTTGATTTTCTTGGTCAAGTCTTTCCGGACAATCCTGCCGTCAAACATTTGCCGCAACTTTCGGTTGATCTCTGCGTTGGCATCCTCTGGAACCGCAGTTTGTGTATGGTCCTGCATCCTAACATCCCCCTTTACAAATCAAATCCGAAGTCATCCGCAAAGGCAACGTCAATCTGGAACCCAACCTCTTCCGGCACATCCGTCCCATTGGCAATCACCAAGCGGTATTCTTGCTTCCTGTCGTAGGTCCCCGCCTTTAAGTTAAAGCGAACCCGAAACACTCGCTCGGAAGCATTGGCACTGGTACGGTCTGCGATCACCGTCTGTCGGTCGCTGACTACCACACCTCCGCCGTCCGTCATATAAATGGTATAAGTACAGGGCTGTATCTTGTCTCCCACAGGTTGTTCCTGGAGGAAATCCAGGGAAAACAACAGGTTTGTGATTTTGCGGCTTTCGCTGAGCAGCTTCAACCCCGCGTTTTTTACTTCCACGTACTGCTTGCTCTTGCTCCGCAAATTCTTAAAGGCAATCACAGGGACCACCATCTCTTGCAGACTCACGCCGCCATGTACGTAGTTCTCTCCCCCACCGGAGACCTTGATCCGTGTTGCGTCTCTGGGGGTATACCCATTGAGGGGGAACCCCTCCAGCACGCCGGTCCGTTGTACGGGAAGCAGATGCTCTGCCTGAGCCTCCGGGGATGTGAGGGCATATCGCCTACCGATTTCATAGATTGTGCCAGTCATGACCTCCCGGCCCACTTTGTCCCCTTCCGTCAAAGGGCGGTAGGTATACAGGAAGCCGTGGTCTGCCGTGATCAAAATGTCTGTCCCCTGCATGTCGTTGACAATCACCCGCACTAGGCCGGCCAGTTCTTCCAGGGCATCGGTACAGGCTTCAAATACCTTTTGCTCTGTAGGAGCCTTGTCTCCGATGGCATCAATGGTATTGTGATAGATATATACGACTTCTTTCCCCTGGATCAGTTCCCGTCGCTGGGCTCGTTTCATGCCAATAATATCTCCATACTGTACAGCAACACTGTTGGGGTTGCTGGCGCATAGGATCTTTTCCCGGTCTGCCGTAGTCCGGGTAGGCATTCCATCGACGAACACATGCATGTCTTCCGTTACAGACAACGTTTTACCCGGGAGCAGCGCTGCCATGCCGAACTTGGTAATGGACGGGAACATGCTCTGCACCGCCTCCAGCTTCACCGTCCCCTTGGTGGTGCGGGGGAGGGACTCACTCAGTTCCTCCGCCACTTCAAATCGCAGGGCATCGGAGAGGATCACGAACACCCGGCCCCCTTTCCCAGTAAGGGGACGGACATAGTGTGTGTAGAAATCCCGCTGCCTGCCAATCTCTGAGAGGTACCCCAGGTGAGCCAGCTCTTCTTCGGCCGCAGTGGTCCAGCATCGGGTCAGTTCTTGGAGGAACCAGTTTTGGTAGAGCCCTTCCACATAGTCCGTGGCCCCCTTGAGTTTGTCCTCCAGGACTACGTTGCTATCTTTGAGGGAGGCCCCGAAAGCGGTGTGAAACTGGCGGTAAAACCGGTCCATTTCCCAAGCGGTTTCGGTATATAGCTTCCAGACAGCTTTGGGCTCTACGAGGTGGAAGCCTTCGCTGTGGTCTCGGTAAAAGGCCTGCATCTTGGCAATGGCATACAGACATTCGTAATAGGGCGCGAAGGAAAGGTACCAGCCCGCCGTGCGCTGGTGCTCTGCGGCCTTTAGCATCCCGTCGATTTTCACCACCTGTTCTGCTGTCTCTTGGAAGAACCGTTTCAGGATACTCTCGTGGATGGCGGGGAAGATATCTCCGGTGAGCAAGGTCTCCACCTCCAGCTTGTCAAAGCGTTCGGGCAGACGGAGTTCCTGTTCCACCGATCGGCAAAGTGCCCAAAGGGCGTCCCGGTCCCCTCGCTCTCTCCACTCGCTGACCAGACTGTAGCAGTAGGCCGTGTTGGACTGGGAGACGAACCGCTCTAACCCTTTCCAAACCTCCATTGGCATGGTCTGGGCCTGGGCTGTCAGCAGGACGTGGGCGGCAAAAAAGCCCAACGGCTTGTCTTCCTCCTGGAGATAACCAGTGTATTTCCGCGCAAGCTGCCAAAAGACCTCGATGTCCCCAAACTTTTTGATCTGGTTCAGGGGTGCATTGTCTTCTTCCTCTAGGCCGCCAGACAGCACAGCCTGGAGGACATCCTGGGCTGTGCTCCCTTGCTTCTTCTGCCCGGCTAAAACGGCCAGAATGGCAATGTGAAGCTGCAAAGGAGTCTGGTAGGACTCCCGCCCCAGGCGGCGCAGCTTGTCCACCCGCTCCTTGTTGGCGAAGAAGGTGGCATACCGCTTCATGGTCTTGCGCAGGGGAGGGCTGGGCTCGATATGCAGGTCCTCCATGAGCAGAGAGGTATAGTCTGCCCGGAAAGACTCGCTGTACTTCTCCATGTCCAACAGCCAGTTGTCCTGGGGTTGCGCATAGGAGAAGGGATCATAGATCAAATAGTTTCCCTGGGGATCATCGTGGAGCAGCAGCTTTTTTATCGCAAAGTTGTTGCTCCCGGTGCGCTTGACCACGGTTACGCCGGGGAGGTCCAGGCTGTCCACCAGGTCCGCAAACTCCCTGTCCTCATCGTGCCAGAACAGGATGCGGCGCTGGTAAAACTCCGGCAAAGGCGCCGCAAAGCGGGCCTGTAAGGTGGATTGAATGGATTCTGTGGACATGGGCATCCCTCACTTGATCTTCGCCAACACATCCCCAAACAGGGCATAGTTGTGCTTTACCCCATCGTCCAGATCAATGGGGATGTTTTTGTCAGCCAGGTGGTGGATCTTCTCCTCGTATTTCTGGATCTCCAGGGACTGCTCCTGGAGCTTTTTCTGCTGCTTGGTGAGCTTGACCCGCGCGGACCCGGTGGCATGCTCCAGGTTCTCGGTGAGGTGGGCCAGCTGGGTGCGGTAGCGCTCCTGCTGCTCGTGGACGTAGTCGGTGCGCATCCGGGCCAGGAGGTCGCTCTGGTACCGGTGCAGGTAGATGAGCGCTTTAAACCCATTCTTCTTGCCCGAGTCAAAGAGCCAGTAGATGGGCCGCTTTTGGTAGGTCTTGCAGTGGTCCTTGTAGAAGTCGTTGAGGAAGTACCGGCGAATGACCTCCCGGGACGTCCCCTTGCCCTCCAGGGCATCGGCAATGAAGCGGAGGTTTTCCTCCAGGGTGTCGCTGCCATAGACCGTTTCCACCCACTTCACGAAGCGGCCGGTGATGTCGTCGTCGAAGTAGTCGTCATCGCAGATGGGGATGATGTTGTCTGGGTCAGGGGGGAACGAGGCCTCCACCCACTGCCCCTCCACTTGGATGTATCGGTATTCCTTGGAGGAGGATGCGCCTGCGCCCTCTTCCCGGCGAAACGCATCCTCAAACGCGCCTCCGGCAAAGACGAGGCCCTCCCGTTCCAGAGCATAGCGGCCAAACATGCAGCCCACGGCATAGGAGAGCAGGGAGACGATCTCATCCCGGAGGGTGCGGACGTAGCTGCTGCCCTGCATGCTCTCGGGGACCTCCTCCTTGGTGCGGAAGATCCGGTGGACGGTGACGTCCTTGTCCGCCACCTCGGGGGTGAGTTCCTCCTGGAGGCCGTAGATGTCGATGAAGATGCGGTTGAGCGCCTCCTCGTTGGCCTTAAGCTGTTGGAAGCGGGATTCGCACTCCGCTTGCCAGGCGGTGAATTTGTCGGAAATTAGTGTTCCCATACCAAATGTCCTCACTTTCTTCTCAAAAAGGTGAACAAAATTTCATAGACTGGCTTGCACATACAATCGGAAATGCCAAGGTTCATGTCATATACATCTGCGTGTGTATTTCCAAGTACATCCTGCGAGTAAATTGTAATTTCTGCAATTTTATAATTTTTACGTAAGAAGTGATTCCATCGTTCTGCTTTGCATCGTAGCGTTTCCTCATTTTCGTATAATCGGTAGCTTATTCCATGTATGATATACTCGATATTAAGAGGTAAATCTATTTTCCTCTTAGAATTCGCGTTGAAAACGCCTTGATTTTTATAGTCGTCGCTTTCAAATGTAGAGTTCAAAATTTTGTCAGGAGCTCCACCGATCAAATCACAAATTATTCGATACCACTCACCTTTATGATAGTCAACCTTAATGGCAAATGCAGTTGCAGCACAGTTTGAAATGTTTTCAAAAACAAGACGGGGGGGCACCTGTGGACTAAATTCTACAGGTTGCTTTTCTATATTCGGTGTATCTTGAAAAGCAAATTCACGCTTGAATTCTCGATAATAATAAATTGTCTTATTTTTTGGAATAATGATTGGACGTTTTTCAATTGAAAACTGCTTTACTGCCACGATTACGGCGATTAGTGCACATACACCCCCCAATATAGCCCCGATATACCCCATCACATCATGTGCATCTACGATTTTCAAAGCGGTGAAATCAGAAAAATAGTTGCTGAACAGCCAATCTATAATTTTCGGTATAAAGACAACTAAGGCTATAATTACCCAAATAACAATCCACCTAGTCCACTTCTTTTTGAACATAGGCATTTCCTCACACCAACGGGTGCCGTTTAAAATCCCAGGAGGTTTCACTTATATCCCAATCTGTGTTTGACATTTTCACGTTATCCATTACAATATGAATGATTTTCTTTTCTTGGCTTTCTAATATCTCCCCCAAGTAGGGGAAATTAGCAACCACGCCAGAGCTGCAGTTAATTGTAGGGTTGATAATTTCGGATATATTTTGAATTATTTTTGTATTTAACAATCCAAATAAAACATAAAAGTTCGCTTTTCTAGGAAATATTGCAGGCCCTGCATCTCCAAAAATGAAACCAAAAGGTCTATAACGAAAAGAAATAAGTGAAGATGTAATAAGAGACCACGTAATAGCCCTGTGAAAGTAATAGTGAATGTTTCTTATTGTAGATCCAGGGAAGTTCCTTAACGATGTGCCATTGTTTTCCCAGTTAACCACATATTCATTATTCCCATACCAACGTCTAAACTCGCCGCCCTTATGGTAGGGAAACCATTTTGCCCCGCTACCTTTTGCTTCATAGCTATCTTTCGCATTAAGTTTAATTTTTTCGAATGTAACCTCATACCATAGGCGGAGAAATTGTCCATTATCACCGGTTGTCATTCCCATGCAAGTATCAGCAACATCGGAAATTAGATTTCCGCAAAAAGCCCGAATCATATTCTCACTCACCCAATACGCCACCGGCGACCCAGGGATTTTGGAGAAGTTGGCCTGCTGGGCCTCGTAACGGTTCTCCCCTGCCAGGAACAGTTCCTCCTTCCCCTGCTGAGTGGTGGGTTCAATGAGGCGGCAGTAGGCCCCTTGATATCCTTCCACATGAGCCCTGTGCAGCACAAAGCTAGTGGTTTGCACCACCTCGCCGCCAATTTCCTCAAAGGCCCGGGGGCCCAGGTGAGCCATGCTCACAATGTCCACAGATTGGAGCAGCTTCGTCCGCAGCTTTTCATAACTGCTGAGGAACATCCAGGCATGCTGGGTGATCATGGCCTGGTAGCCGTTGGGCCGCACCATCTCCTCGCACCGCTCCATAAAGCAGGCGAACAGATCGCCCTTGCTGTCCGGGTAATGCGCTTTGACAAACTGGTTCAGGGCCGTGTTGCCGTTGCTCACCGCCATATAGGGTGGGTTGGTTACCACCACATCGTACTGCTGGGCCAGCAGCCGCCGGAAATTCCAGGCATTCAACTTGTCCTCATAGTTTCCGTCAAACAGGGTTATCGTCTCCGGTCTCTCCGGCTTGTCCTCCAAAGCTTCCACCATCAGCAGTGCTCCGTATTCCTTTCCCTCGGCGTAGCCCTGGGGAGAATACAGGTTGGGTTGAATCCCCCTGGTGAGGATGCGGCGGTCATACTGCCGGGCCTTCATCATCACGGCGAAGTAGGCCAGCTGGGCGGCCCGGTCGTCGATGTCCAGGCCGTAGAGGTTGTTTTCCAGGATGCTCTGGGCGGCGTCCCGCTGGCTCCACCCCTGGCTCTCGTACATCTGCATCAGCACGTCGAAGGCGTAAACCAGGATGTGTCCGCTGCCCATGCAGGGGTCGATGAGTTTTAGGTCGGTCAGCGCAGGTCGGTCTGCCTCCAGAGCACCCAGCTGGGCGCGGACGGCGGGATCCTGCTCCGCCTCCGGCAGATAGTACTTCCACCCCATGCGCTCCGCCAGTTCCTGTTCCCGTGCGGCCCGGTCCGCTTCCGCCATCTGGTCACTGGCCTCTGACAGCTGCTCGCGCACCCACAGCCGCCCCAAACTGTTCTCCACCATGTACCGCACAATCCAGTCCGGCGTGAAGAGTTGGGTGGCCGCGGGGATGCGCTCCTTAGTGATCTTGACGTTCTTCTTCAGCAGCGCAAAGGTCTCATCTTTCAGCGCTGCGTTGTAATATTGATACAGCCATCCAATGATCTGCACCTGATCTGTCCAATCCTCCTCCGGGATGTCCGCCACCAGATGGCCCAGCACGCTGTCCGGCCGGAGGATGTTGTTGGGGAAGAGGAGCTCGGTGTAGCTCCCCATCCGTTCAAACATCTGGGGCAGGGCTTCGTTGAGGGCGTTGCACTGGGTGAGGAGGAGGTAGCGGTAGAGGGCCTCGGTCTGGTTCTGCTCCAGGTACTGGGCCACTTTTTCCCGGTCCAGCCCGGGCAGGTCTAGATGGAGCACGTCATGGAGAATCTCCGGCTTAAAGGCCCCGCTCCCGTCGGAGAACACCCGGACGTGGGAGGGAAGGTAGTTGTTCACCTCCATGAACCGCAGGGCGATAAAGCGGTTGAACCAGGTGTAGGCCACCTCCTCCATCACCTGGTCATAACCCTTTTGGGCGATGGCGTGGAGCAGGTCTCGGCGCTGCTGCTGTTCCTCTGTCGTGAGGGCTTGACCATTGACGGCGGCTGCACTGGCCTCCCCGGATCCCTCGGCGGTGATGCCATACTGGTAGGCCCGCTGGGCCACCTGGGAGAGGAGTTCCTCCCGGGCCCACATGGCGAAGGTTTGGATGGCTTTCTTGTTCATGGTGATTCGCTCCTTTAGCTGATCTGCACGCCGTCACAGGCTTCCAGGGTTTGGTAGAGTTTGTCCCGGATGCTTTCCACGTATTTGTCGATGTCTGCCTTGGTTTGCAGGCGTTTGGCCGCGCACAAATCGTACCGGCGGACGGTGGCAATCTTTTTGGGCTTGGGGGCCGGTTGGGGGGCGCTGGGCTGCTTTGTCCCTACCGCTGCGGGCTTGGGGGGCTCCGGTTCCGGCGCGGGGGCGGCTAGGACCTCCATCCGCTTGCAGATGTTGTCCTTGTAGGCCAGCAGCTGGGTGGTCATGGCGTCCAGGTCGGTGAGGGCGGTGGCTGTCTTGGCCACGGTGCGTTTGTTGGCAAAGTGGTCATCGGCTTGGCGGAGGAGTTGGTCGGCGTTGCGGGCCTCCCCAGCCAGCTGGTGGACGTCCTCCATACACTGGCGGATGATCTCGGCCACTTCCTCCTTCTTCTGGTTCAGGAGAGCTTCATAGGCGGCTTTCACCTGGGATAGGAGCTCTGGCAGCTCCCCGATCCGCCGATAGGGCTTGGGCATGGACAGGATCTCCGCGATGGTTTTGAAGGTGTCCTGGGTATTCAGATCGGTGGAAAAGTAATCCCGCTCCTTGCTGATGCGGTTCATCTGCTGTATGGCACTGTCATACACGGGGCGTTGGCTCTGGAAGAAGGCCTCCACCTCTTCCAGGTCCTCGCTGCTGTCCAACAGGTCATCTTGCCGCTGCACCATGCGGGTGAGGAGGGCCACATTGTCCTTTCGCTGGCTGAGCACATCCTGCATCAGGTCCCGGGCCTGGGTGACCAAGTCTTTGTCCGGGTAGCGGTGGCCTTCGTAGGCCTGGAGCAGCTTTTGGTAGTGGGCCAGCTTGTCCTCAAAGGTGGCCAGCACATACTGGATCAGGCCGTCTTCGTCCTCGGGAATGCTCATGGCCCCTTGGTACTCCCGAAGGAAGGCGATGCTCTTGCGCATGAGGTCCTCCGAAGGGGCGATCCGGCGGGTGACTACGGCCTTATCTACCTCAGACTTTTTCCGCAGATAATCCACCAGCCGTTTTTCCTCCCGGTTCACAATGGCCCCGCCATACTTGATGGAGATCTTTTGCTGCGCAATGAGCCGGGCCAGGAGAGCAGCGATGTCAATCTCCTTCCAACCGAAGGGGATGGCCTGGTAGCGGCGCTGGACATCTCCCACAGAAATGGTGGGACCATTGGCCTTCAACTCCAGCCACTGGCTGATCTCGTTGAGGGCATCCTCGTTGTTGGCGCCGCTGCCAGCGATGCCGGCGGGTTCCTGGGCTGTGCCGTTGAGAATGGCTAAGATGTCTGCATCGCTCTTGGCAAAGCGGTTGACCATGGGGAGCTTGTCATAGACGCTCTCCACCAAGCTCTGGAGGGCTGCGTCCAGCTTGTCCTTGGCATGGGCCGCTTTGAGGTCTAGTACTTCGCCGTGCACGACCACTTGCGCCCCTGCGATGGCCTTCTCCAGATGGTCCCGAGCCTGGGTCTCTAGATTGCGCGCCTCGTGCTGGCGTTTGCGGATGATGTCTTGAATGTTGTCCGGCAATTGGCTGACATTTCGCTGTTTGACGTAACGGCGAATCTTCATGGCCTGCTCCAATTCCTCAAAATAGGGCAGGTCGTTGGAGAGGACGAGAATGGCTTCCTTATTTACTTGGGAATCCATTTTCAGCTGCTGTTCTGCGGCGCCATAGTAGTCTCCAGCTACCGTGACCAGACGCAGCCGAATGCCTCCACTGGCAGAACCAATGAGGGTCTCGTCTATGTATTGGTCATAGGGGAAGTCATACTCCCCGTGCTTGTATTTCTTGGCGGGATAGATCTCTCCGAACACGGTACTGCCGATGCTCTGGGTGATTTGTGCCGTATCCACCGAGGTGTTTTTGATTTCCATGGCCACATCTTGTTCTTCGTCGGTGAGGAAGGCATAGGTATCCCCGTTGCGGGAAATGTAGTTTTGGGAGAGTAAGCGCTCCAGCGATTCCGCGACAGAAGTACGCAGGGAAATCTTGTCGGTCCGGAGATCCTCAATCATCAAGGTTGCAATGTTGTCGATGTTTGAAGGAATGTCGTCAATGTACCGGATCAGGTAGAGGAGCTTCAGGATGCTGACGTCCTGCTGCTCGATGCCATCCTGGTTGTCGGCCGCAGTTTGGCAGCGATCGATCACCCGGCGAATGGCGCTTTCCAGGAAGGTATGTACGGTGTCATAGAACAGGCAGAAGGGGACCAGTGCATTTTCATCCTTATCTTGCACTTTTTGGGCGGCCTCCTGGAAACCAGAAAGCATTGACCGCTCGCCCCCAGACAGGTGCTTGCCGGAGTTGCCATGCTTTCGAATCTCCTGGAGCACATCTTGGATGATGAGGAACTGATAGGGGACAAAGGGGAAGGTCGCCGCGAACTCCTCCCCGTCGGAGAATCCCTTGACGTCCAGCACTTGATTATTAAAGGTATAGAGATTTTTGAGGACGGCATGTTCCTTATCATAGACTGTGTGAAGGAGATGATCGGCCTCCTCCGTTTTGGCAAGCACACGCTTTTTGATCACCTCATCCACCGACGAGGAGGAGAGGCTCAGACGTGTGTTGAACCGGCCTTGGATCTTAGAAAAGTCATCCCCGGTGATGTGAACCACGGAGTCAATGGCTTCCTGACTCGTGACCATGACCCAAACCTTTCCCATACAGCGGGTACCGATCTCTTCTACTAGGGATTGAAGGTTGATCATCAGATCCCCGTCATCACCAATGTACTGCCCCACTTCGTCTACCATGAACAGCAGCCGGAACTGCTTTCCCTTGCTGTCCACATACTTCTGAATGTCCGCAACAAGCTGTGCGATGCTTAGCTCCTTGGTCTCCTCTCCGTTGAACCAATTGCGAGCGGCTTGCTCACTCATGCCAAGGACGGATTGCAGCACTGCTACCACGTCATCCTCGAAAAACGCAAAGGAGTCGCGTGCTTCTACCCAAGGTGCACCGTTCACCTGTTCAAAGGCAGCGCGGAATGCCGCGGTTTTTCCTTGCTCTTCCAAAAATTGTTCCAGACGTACGACCTTCAAGTCATCGCCATAAAAGCCACAGTGGGTATAAAACACCTTGGCAAAGGTGCGCAAAACTGCGGTTTTGTCTTTGTTGCTGGGGCCTTCAATGTCAATATTAAATAGGATAGACTCAGTGGGAACCGACACACTCTTCACTGCCTGCGCGTACATCATGGCATCGTCAAACTTATCAGCAAAGTAGTCGATGGCATATTTCCCTCCAACCTCGGCATTGCTAAGCAGATAGGAAAGCATTTTTAAGAAGTGAGATTTACCGCTTCCAAAGAAACCGGAAATCCACACCCCAATTTTGTCTGTGGGGGTATCGATTGCCTTGGTATAGTGATCAAAAAACGTCCGAAAATGTTTCCGTAATTCTTTGGTGATAATGTACTCACTGAGTTCCTGCTGTAAGCTGTGTTCATCGTCCTGTCGGACTTTAATCACGCCATTGATATCCCGGTTGATATCTTTTTCAAACATGGTTTGGATTTTCATGGTCTTCCTCCATTACAGCAAATTGAATGCACGGTAATAATGGCCTTCCTCGAAGGCGCCAAACAAACTTAGCGTCTGCCCATCGAAGGTTCCTGGATAAAACATCACAATAGGAATATCTGCAAAAAGATGCTGCATGCTGTCTAGGATTCTATGGGCACGCATAAAGGGGTGTACTTTCCCAATCCCTGTCAGGAATAAAACGTCCTGTCCCCTCACATGGGGGGAATACTCCATGCGTTTTAAGAACGCATCTGGCGTTGCAATTTTTTGCAGCTGACCGAGGAGATACGCGGATCCCTTCCGATCCTCAATTCCTTCAATGGACGTTAAGATCCGTTTTTCCTCTAGCAACGTGAGGAAAATTTCATAGAGGTCATACTCTAGGATGCGATACGGTGGATTGGCCTCTTTCTTCAGCCAATGAATGTACTCTTGTATGGTCATTTCCTCTTTGGGATCGTAGCAAAAGACATGAATCCCTACCTCATTGCTCAACCCTTGATTGGCTAGAAAACTGGGATCAGAGATTCTGCCCTTGATCTGATCCAGCTTCTGTTTGATGGTCTCCACAACGGCCCTCCTTACTTCAGACAATGAAACGCAGGCAGAGCATCCTCATCCCCATTGGCGCGAATGCCCTGCTCCAGTTCCGGGGACAAGATCACACGGTTCAGCGTATTCGCCTGTATGCTGTCCAGGTATTCTGTCTCCATCAGGGAACGTACTAGGACACTCTTGATCTTTTGAACCGTTCCCGCACTCCAAGCGGCTACACGATCGTTCTGCTCTTGTAGACGAGCAAAAAAGGCATGTAAATCCTTGCGAGAAAAGGAAAAATCTTGATCCTGGAACTTCTCTCCGATCACCTGCAACATAAAGTCCCAGATCAGAGCGTTGTACCGCATCATGGCATAGAGGTTGATCTGTTTGGCCACTGGGCTAGGCCCGTAAGCAAGTTCTTGCCGCAGCATGTCATTGTCCAACGCCTCCAGCCGCTTGTAGCATGCCCTGGCAATTCGGGACACTTCTCGCTCTGTGGGGTATTGAAATAAATTGTTGGCTTTTATTTCGTCTATCGCTTCAGTCATTCCTTTTTTGGCGAGATATAGCTTAGCCACAGTACGTATCTCACGGAAAAGAAACTGTTCTGCGGTTAAGCCACCATAATAAATGCGTATCCTCTCCACAGTTTTCGCTCCATTTTCCAATCTTGAAAAACCCGCAAAACCTTTACTATGCCAATTATTGATTTCTTTTCATGGATTGCTCCGTGTTCTTTACATTGTCACAGCTTACTTTTCCCAAAATCTCCGCAGACTCCCGATAGTACCGGTTGCTTTTCTGCTTCTCTTTGGCGATGTCTGCGTTGATTTTTAGCAGCAGTTTTTCAATTTGGTCTGCTTTTGCCCGGTTTTTTCTCTGGTGAATCACTTCCTTTTTGAAGAAGCTGTAGCGGATCTCACCCAAGTAACTGAACCGAAATTCCCCCACGCCTTCATAGGTGGCGGTGAGCTCTCCCAAAGTCCAGGACTCTGGGTTTAAGTAATATAACGCCTGAAATTGCCGGAACTTGAGTTTGGGCAGGTCCCGGTTTTTGGCGGAGGGTCCCTTGGCCCAGCGGATTACCACCCAGGAGATGAGGATGGTAGAGAGTAGAACGGCAAAAATGAGGATGGTTTGCAAGGTTCCTTCAAAATGGCGCATGGTAGATTCCCTCTTTCCTTCTCACAGCCGAGGTTCCGTTTTTTACTGCGGTAAAGCGTATGAAAATCCCATTTTCAATATTTATAGTATATCGTTCTATAGGTTCGGAATCAATAGTCTATGTAAAAATCAAAAAAATATCAATAGTATATCCTCCAAAGGAGGGAATACCATTGAACCTTTCCAAAATCATTGGCGAAAGACTACGGGGATACCGCAATCAACTCGGATGGAGCCAAGAACGACTGGCAGAACGGGCTAATTTGCATCCAACGTATATCGGACAATTAGAGCGGGGCGAGAAAAACGCCACGATAGAGAGCATTTCTAAGGTCAGCGCTGCGCTAGATATCTCCCTGTCACAGCTGTTTGAAAACATTTCTCCCTCCGCCTCTGCGCAGGATATTCCATCCAGATGTTACGATATTATTCAAGCACAGCCCACGAAAGAGCAGGAGGATTTACTTCTTATCTTGGAACAGATTGTGTACTATAAGCACAGAAAATAAGTGATGATGGCGCGGTGAATTTCAAGTGCCATGGGATAACTATAGTATAGTAAGCTGTATGTTGTCTTTTCTGGATGCATTGAGCAAGGGATGCGCTTCTGTGGTAATCTGAAACTCTTCCCGATAGGGACAGAAATCGCCCTTTGATATAGAACGGGTTGTGTTCTGTATCAAAGGGCGATTTCTCATCTTCTATTATTTGGGGAGATCTCGTATCATCCCCGCATGCTTCTGGTTACCCCAGGTTACACTACCATACATACTTTTTCCAAGGCGCGCAGAAGAATAAATATTGGTAAAGGTGTGTTGTGTGGCGTAACCTGGAGTAACTCTCTTAACAGAGTCAACTCTGTTGCGTAGTTTTCTGTTTATCCTCTCGATTCCCTGACGAAAAACCTGGAAGTTGATACCTTTCGTTGAGATTTAAACATAAACCAAGCCATGTCTTTTTGTTCTGAGGCCGGATTTTCTGAAATCCCATGCACTCCATAGCGGCGTTAAAATCGTTCTGTCGGCGAATCATCTCGCCAGAATGCTCTGCCCAATTTTGATAATCCCGGTATAGCTCCATAGCTCCAACACGGGCATTGGGATCCTGAATGCATCGATCCTCCACAAAATTGAGCAGCCAGTTTTCTTGTTCCCGATAATTCTCTGTCGCTTGTCTGACTGCATCGGGGATGGATAAACGATATCCCGAATCAGAAAAGTGCACGGCACCTTCTACTGCCCAGGCGAGGATTGCCCCGCCTGCGTGCTCAATGAGAAACTGAGCGTAGTTGGGAATTCCATCCGCTTCCGGAATGGTTGCATTGAAGGGAATCACCAACAGCCGACGCCAAGTGCCTTCATCCGTAGAGGCCACCTTAGGCAAGTGATTGGTAAACAGCACTAAGGTGTGAGTCGGTTTAACGGTTTCCGGTTGCTTAAACTTTTCTTCAATCACCAGCTTATCTGTGCTGGAGATCTGCTTTAAGGTGGACACGGAAAGCCGTTGGGATTCCTCCAGCTCCCCTGTTACCACTAAGCGCTTTCCCCGCAGGGTGGCAAGAGCGGCCCCTTTGTTCGAGCGGTCGGTCGAAATAACCTTGATATCTATGCTGCCGGCGTAATCACCGAGGACCTCACTGAGTGCATTGAAATAGGTGCTTTTTCCGTTTCTCCCACTTCCGTAGGCAATCACGATTCCTTCGTGATATACCTCACCAAAGAGAGACATCCCAGCGATCTGTTGAAGGAAATGCTGAATGCTCCTATCTCCACAAGTAATCGTGTCCAAGAAATCAGCCCAAACGTCTGCTCCATGGTGATCCATTGTTGCTGCTGTGATTTTGGTGCAGTATGCGCCAGCCTCGTGGGGGCGAATGGTGCCGGTACGCAGATCCACAATACCGTCTGGTGTATTGAGCACAAAGGGATTTGCGTCCAATTGGGCCGCAGGAAGAGCCAAAGCTGGTTTAGATAGCTCTATCATATTTTTGAGGCGGGATGCCCCTCTCGATGCTTTTGCATGGGATAGAAATTCTTTGGATTGGGAAAGAACTTTCTTCTTCTGCGCCTGGTCCATTTCATCCTTGGAATCTCCACTCGCATCATAGGCAGCAGAGGCCCTTGCATACTCGCTATGGGCGGTTTGATTTCGCTGGATAGCACTGTTGAGCATTTCTTCCGAAAGCCTGATTGCACATGCCATGGCACAATAGTCGTTCTGCTCCCAGACCTGATCGTTCCATTGAAACCAGCCCAAAGCGCCAACCCAAAGCAAATTCTCTTGATATACCTTCGTAAATACCTCTGCATTGCCTGCGTCGGAATAGTCCGGCGGAATAATACTGGGCAGTACTTCCTGACGATACCCCGGTTCATACCGTTCAATACTCTTTGCAATGGAAGCAATTTCCGCCTCTGAGAGAGGGGACATGCAGAGGTCCGCATTTTTTTGCTGCAGTGCCGCATGAATTTCCTCTGTGGTAGCGCCCTTGCCCCGGAGGGAACATCCATAACGGAAGAGCGTGTCATTTCTTGTCCCTACAGGAATTTTTTCCTCGGGATTCCCCTCTGTTTTGCCCGGGGTAATAGATGCTCTCTTCCCCTTGTGCTTGGATTCCATAAGATCGTGAAGCCAATCCGGCAATGGCGCAAGGGGGGTATCTTCCGGGAGATGGTTGACTTCCCATTCATAGCGCCGCCCACTGGCTGGATGGATCGAAGGGGGTGCAATCACATATCCTCCGGTTCCCCGATAATCCAACCCCGGCAGAAATCCTGCCGCTACGGTAAGGTCTGGGTCGTCGCATTGGAAATAATAGTGGACACCGCCTCCACCAGTTAAGCACATCCAGGTGTCTGGCAGGGGGCCATATTCTTCCTCTAAGTGGGAGAGGGTCTCATCCCCATATTTCCCAGCATTGTGGTCGATGTCCACGTCTAGTACAACAATCCCATGGCCTGTGGCAATGGCGATATTGTGGGTACTATCCTCATCCCACCACTGTTCAATTTGGGTGAAGTCATCGGTTGCGTCTTTGTATCCATGTTTTGTAACCGGTTTCTTCCCTTTGCAGGGAAAAACCTGGAGTCCAAAGTCTTCGGCGTAACTTTTTGCAGATCTTAACAGTAAACTTCCGTTATTAATTTTCATAAATGTGTCCTTTGTTATTAAATTTATCTGCTGATAGTTGCGTGTCACCATGTGAATAAAACAATGAACGCACAAATTTTTCCTATAGGTGATCATAAGGAAGATGAAATTGGCAGATATTTATGTGAAGTTATTTTCTGTGAAGCACATTCTTTACTGCATGATAGTATACACCATTTTGTATAATTTGTCAAGATTTTTGATGCTGCTGTTTGTTCTATCTTACCAAGGCTGTCGTGTTACGAGGATGCCCTACGCTAGGGCGTTCTCATAGCATCCACCGATCATTTTCTTCACACATGCTGAAAAAATTTTTTATTTTTGGTTTTTTTATTGCTCCTCCAGAAGAGAGAAAACGCTGCTTTTTCTACGCAGATATCAGCAGGGGCAACATATTCTCCTAGACACCCCCTAGGGACAGAAAAATTTTCATGACGCGTGGACCGAAGCCTCTCTTGGGTGGGCGAAGGATCATAGCAAGCAGGACGCTAGGATACTTGTGACATATGGGCGTATCGATTCCCTGATTACGTGCTTCCCAGACCGTTCTACCCCCTGCCCCCTGTGGTTTCCTGGGTTTCATTGGTTGGATACTGTCCCCCCAACCAAGCAAACCCTTCAAAATTCTCCCCCTTTTTTCGCTCACTTTTCCCAAGAACCCCCTTACCTACCAAGGAAAACACCCCGCATTTTAGGTCAACAAACAGGTCAACAAACCGCGTCAAATCGCCTGCATCTCCACGGTTATCCCTTGCATTCGTCCAGGAACTATGCTATACTCCCAGGCAGGGAAACCCAATAAAACCAGTGCTTTTCTGTGCGATTGGTTCACGGACGATTAGCTCAGCTGGTATGAGCATCCGCTTGACGTGCGGGAGGTCACAGGTTCAAGTCCTGTATCGTCCACCAAAAAGCTCCCTGACCATCAGGGAGCTTTTTTTGATTTCCTACGGCTTTCGTTTTGCCGGTACGCTGGAGGAGGAATCCCAATGGCACCAGCTTCCAAACCAGCTCACAGGCCCACCACGCGGATGTGGCTCCTGCTGCTCCAGGGGATGATCATCGGCACCGGGGCCATCCTCCCTGGGGTCAGCGGCGGGGTGCTCTGCTTGGCTTTCGGGCTGTATGAGCCCATGATCCAGCTGTTCACCCACCCCCTGCCCACCTTGCGGCGGCACCTGCGTCTCTTCCTCCCTCTGATCGGCGGGGGACTGGTGGGGTTTATCCTTCTGGCCCGGGTGGTGGAATACCTGCTTACCGTCTCCTCGGGGCCCACCATGACCCTTTTCGCCGGGCTCATTTTCGGTACCATGCCTGCCCTCTTCCATAAGACCGTCCGGGGGGAGGAGCGGAAGGCGGCCGCCTGGGTGGGGTTTGTCCTCTCCCTGGCCCTGTCGTTCACCCTCTTCCAGGTGCTGGACGAGGGGCCCAAGGACGCCTTCCTCCAGCCGGGACCGGGGCTCTTCCTGTTCTGCGGAGCGGTGTGGGGGCTGAGCATGCTCCTGCCGGGGCTGAGCTCCTCCTCCGTCCTCCTCTTCCTGGGGCTCTACCAGCCCATGGCCCAGGGGATTGGCCATTTGGACTTGACGGTGCTCCTGCCCATGGGGGCAGGGTTTTTGCTGACCATCCTGCTGCTGGCCCGGTTGGTGTCTTGGCTGCTGGAGCGGTACTATGTGGGCCTCACCCGGGTGCTGCTGGGGTTTGCCCTGGCCTCCACCCTGATGATCCTCCCCACCTCCTTTGCCGGGCCTGGGGCCCTGGCGCTGAGCTGCCTCACCTTCGCCGGGGGCTTTGCCCTGGCTTTCTGGATGGGCGGCAAGGCAAAATCATAATGGATCCATTCCCCAAGGGGGCGGGCGTTCGGCAGACGCCTGCCCCCTTGGTCTGGACAAGGGAAGCGCCCCCAGCTGGGAAACCAGCTGGGGGCGCTTCGTTGGAAGAAAAGAGGTTCCGTGAACGTTATGCCTGGGCGAACAAGTCGCTCATACGCTGAAGAATGGTGGCCACCTGTGCCCGAGTGGCGGTGCCCCTGGGGCTGAGGGTGGTGTCAGAGGTGCCGGTGATGAGGCCGGTGCCGGTGCTCCAGGCCATGGCGGCTTGGGCATAGGTGGCAATCTGGCCGGCGTCGGTGTACCCGGAGAGGTCAGCGGAGGCAGACAGGTCTGCGCCCTTATACTCGGCATACCGGTAGAGTATGGCGGCCATCTGCTCCCGGGTGAGGGCCTGGTTGGGGGCGAAGGCGGTATCGCTCACGCCATTGACGATGCCGTTTGCCCGGGCCCAGTAGACGGCGGTGCCGTACCAGCTGTCGGCGGCCACGTCAGAGAAGGGGTAGTCCAGGGCGGTGTCGGGCAGGGCGGGGGTGCCCTCCAGGCGGTGAAGGATGGTCACCAACTGGGCCCGGGCGGTGGTGCCGCTGGGGGCGAAGAGGCGGTCCCCGGTGCCGGTCATGAGGCCATTTTCATAGGCATAGGCCACGGCATCGTAGTACCAGTCGCCCTGGGTCACGTCGGTGAAGGGGAGCTCTGCCGGGGTCTCGGCCTGCTGGCTGTGCTGGAACACGGCCACGGTGCCGGAAACCTCGTTGGCGGTGAGCAGGAGGGCCTGGCCGGTGGGGCTCACCGCGGCGGGCACAACGCACATGCCTTCCACGGACACATCGCCCTGGGCGGGGTCGGTGCCCTCCTCAGGGAAGTCCACGGTGAAGTCCCGGGTGTTCACATATTCTACAAAGGTGGGGTGGGTGGGGTCAGAGAGGTCGTAGACCATCACGCCGCCGATGCGCTCCAGGCCCACGTAGGCGTAGGGCTTGCCGTCCACCAGGTTCACCGTGACGCTCTCCGGCTCGGGCCCCTTGGCGTCGCTTCGGCTGTCCAGCTTGTTGTTCTTGTTGGAGGCGTTGAAGTGGTCGGGATAGGCCTGGGCGGTGATGCGCTCAAAGTCGCTGCCGCTGTCAAAGACCTGGGTGAGGCCGTTCTCGGTGACCTCGTAGAGGGAGAAGGACCGGCCGCCCAGGAGGAAGTTGGTGTCCTCCGCCACGGCGGGCAGGCCGTCCAGCTTGGTCTTGTCCAGCACTTCCACCTCCACGTCGGTGGTCTCGCCGTCGTTCTCCACGGTGCCGGTGACCACGGTGGTGATGTTGGCGTACTCCTCCCACTCCGAGGCGTCCCCCTCGTTGGCGGTGAGGAGGTAGGTCTTGCCGTCTGCCTCATACAGGGTGATGCCGTCGGGCATGTACACCCCCAGGAAGTTCTCGGTCTGGAGGTTGGCCTGCTGGTCCTCTTTGTTGGTGTCCAGTTCGTTGCCGGGCTGGCTGTGGTCCTTGAAGCCCAGAGAGTGGATGCCGGTGAACTGGCCGCTGGCCAGGTCCAGCACGGCGATGCTGTTGGCCTCCTGCAGGGCCACATAGGCGGTGGTGCCGGCGGCGTTCACCGTGATGTACTCGGGCTCAAAGTCGGTGGAGGGGTTCAGGCCGCTCTTCAGCAGGACGTTGTCGGCCACCAGGGCCTCCCGCTGGCTGTCCCAGGCCTCGAAGGTGACGGTGTTGGGGGTGGGGGTCTCCGCCTTCAGGTCCACGATGGTCACGGAGCCCTGGGGATCGGTGCCGTTTTCATAGCCCTGGCGGGGTTCCCCCTCGTTGGCGGAGAGGACATACCGGCCGTCGGGGGAGAAGACCACGTTGTCCGGCTGCACCCCGGCGGTGTAATGGGCCAGGTATTCCCCGGCATAGTTGAGGAGCAGGATGGCGCCGTTGGCGGCATAGTCCTCGGCCTGCACGGCCACAGCGATGCGGTCGTGGGCGGTGTCCACGGCCACGCTGGTCAGGTCCCCGAAGGTGAAGCCGGGGATCATCCCGCTCACGTCCACCCGGGTTTCCAGGGAGAGGGCCTGCGCCTCCTGCCCGGCGGTGAGGCCGGCCAGGGAGACGATGTCCAGCTTCTTCTCCCGGCCGTTGACCAGGTAGAACTTCTGGTTATCCTGGTTGTAGGCTACGATCTCGGCCACGCCCCCCTCCTGGTCGGAGTAGCCGGTGGAATAGCCGGCGATCTTCTCCAAGGTGGGGGTGGTCTGCCCGTCCTGGGCGGCGAAGGCGCTGGGCACCAGCCCCACGGCCAGGATGCCGGCCATGAGCAGGGAAGCGCCCCGTTTCATCCGTTGGTTCATGGTTGTGATTCTCCTTACGATATGGATGGAATAAAATATGGGTCCCCTCTACCATACGGTATTTGAGGTGTTGTTTCCACCTGGAAACTGTGAAAGGGAGGTTAAATTTTTATAAGATTTCCATCCAAAGGAAGGGGTGGATTCATTGACTTTTCCCCTTTTGCGGCTTATACTGATGTATGCTTATACGCTGTGGCGGCCTGTGTGGTGGAGTGGCCGGCCCCGGCGCAGAAGAGAAATTTGAGAAAGAAGGTAAGAATCCAATGAAACGTAACCTCACCGTTTTGCTCCTGGTGCTGGCATTGGCGCTGTCTTTGGTTTCCCCGGCCATGGCTGTGGAGAGCGAAGACACCAGCGCGCCGGTCACCTGGGGGGAGCTGACTGCCGACAGCCCGGACTTGACCCTCCCAGTCACCGGGGAGCCTGACCAGGCGGTCACCAACCAGGAGGCTGTGGCCTACCTGCTCCGCTGGGCGGGCATGGAAGAGAGCCAGCTGGGCACCTACCCCGCTGACTACAACGCCATGGCCGACAGCATGGGTATGACCGACGGCATCGAGGGCTATACGCCCACCGCCACCTGCACCCAGGGCAACCTGGCTGTGATGAAGCAGTCCGCCCAGGTGCTCTATGACGCCCTCCACAGCGAGACCAGAGAGCCCCTGTTTATGAACGGCATGGCCCAGCCCATCTTCCCCTTCACCACCGGCGCGGTGGAAGAGGGCTATGACAACGCCAACAGCGACATCATCCGCTTCTTCGTCTACGTGGAAACCGACTACGACACCGACGACGACGGCAAGCTGGACCTGGTGAAGGCACTGGTACAGCTGCCCCGGGCTGCCATGGAAGGGGATTACCAGGCTGCCACCATCTATGAGGCTCGCCCTTACATCACTGGCTGCACCTCTGGCCCCACCCCCTATGGCGAGGAGGGCTATGACATCTCCAAGCTCTACAGCCAGCCCGAGGCCCGCACCCCTGTGGGGAAGGCCACCACGGAGGAAGTGGCTGCCGAGGCCGACTCCTCTGAGTGGTATTACTACAATAAGTATGAGGGAATCTATGACTACGAGGACCTGACTTGGTATGACTACTACCTGGTCCGCGGCTATGCCGTGGTGGAGTGCGGCGGCCTGGGTACCCGCGGCTCCGACGGGTTCGAGACCTGCGGTACCGACCTGGAGATCGACGCCTTCAAGTGCGTCATCGAGTGGCTCACCGGTGACCGGGTGGCTTACACCGACAAGACCAGCAACATTGCCATCGAGGCCGATTGGTCCAATGGCAAGGTGGGCATGACCGGTCGTTCCTACGCCGGCACCACCCAGTTCGGCCTGGCCACCACCGGCGTGAAGGGCCTGGAGACCATCGTCCCCGTGGCCGGCATCGCCAGCTGGTATGAGTATACCAATTCCCAGGGAATTTCTACCCGCTCCAACACTGCTTATTCTGACTCCCTGGCCTGGATGTGTTCTGGCCGGTACCTGGACCCGGAGGATTGGGCCACCATCGAGGAGAAGTACGGCAACTACCTCAACCAGATCCGCAATGACCAAAAGGCCAGCAACGGCGACTACAGCGACCACTGGGTCAGCCGGGACTACACCTTGAACGCCGAGAACATCCAGTGCCCTGCGCTGATTGTCCATGGCCTCAACGACTACAACGTCCGTACCAAGGAATTTGACCTGATGTACCAGGCCTATGAACAGGCCGGGATTCCCGCCAAGATCCTTCTCCACCAGGACGGCCACCTCACCCCCACCTATCCCTCCGGGGGCCTGTCCTTCCTCATCGGGGAGGAGTCCTATGATGCGATCCTGAACCAGTGGTTCAGCCACTACCTCTACGGCCTGGACAACGGCGTGGAGAACATGGCCGCCGTTACGGCGCAGAGCAACACCAACACCATGGAGTGGAACACCTACGACAGCTGGAAGGCGGAGAGCGCCATGACCCTCACCGGGGCCAGCGCCACGGAGGAGACGGCCTCCATCAGCAGCGACTACGCCGCCATCGGCGTGGACCGCAGCAACTGGCAGGACACTTTCACTGCCGGCTCCACCGCTTCCAGCGCCATGTATACCATGGACGTCACCCAGGACACCACCATCAAGGGCTCCGTGGCGGTGAATTTCAGCGCTTCTACCCTCAACGGCGAGGGCGAAAAGGCCCTGGCTGACCGGGACGGTCTCATGGTCAGCGCCATGCTGGTGGACATCGCCCCCGAGGGGACCACCTTCCCCGCCTGCAACACCTCCGGCGCCTACGTGCCCAAGACCACCCTGGCCGAGGGCGGCGCCTGGCAGGGCGGCGGCCTGGAGAACCTGGACCTGGTGAAGCTGAACACCACCGACGTGTCCTACAAGATCATCACCCGGGGCTGGATGGACCTGTGCAACCCCGACGCTGGCTACGACTCTGCCTCCGCCGCCAACGGGATCTCCCTGGTGGAGGGCCAGTCCTACGACTACACTCTCTACCTCCAGCCCAACCTCTATGAGGTGCCCGCCGGCCACACCCTGGCCCTGGTACTCTACGCCTATGAGCCCGGCATGGCCAGCTACGACCAGAACTACACCATTCAGGTGGACAACGCCTCCGTGGCCGCACAGATCCCTGTGAGCGATGCCCCCACCTCCACCATCCGGACCTACTCCGACGTGGCCAGCACCGACTGGTTCTATGACGGCGTGAAGTATGTCTCCGACCGGGAGATCATGACCGGCGTGGACGAGGGCATCTTCGCCCCCCAAAGCAACACCACGAGAGCCCAGCTGGTGACCATGCTCTACCGCCTGGCCGGCTCCCCCGACCTGCCGGAGGAGGGCCTGGACTATCCCTTCTCCGACGTGGATGCCAGCAGCTGGTATGGCCCGGCGGTGTACTGGGCCCGGGCCAACGGCATCGTCACCGGCACCAGTGACACCACCTTTACCCCCGACCGCCCGGTGACCCGCCAGGAGATGGCGGCCATCCTCCACCGGTACGCCGAGTTTGCCGGCTATGACGTCAGCGCCTCCGCCGACCTCTCCGGCTACACCGACGCCGGGGACATCGCCGGGTATGCCCAGACCGCCATGGCTTGGGCCAACGGCGTTGGGCTTGTCACCGGCACCTCTGACACCACCCTGAGCCCCACGGGCAGCGCCGTCCGCGGCCAGGTGGCCACCATCCTCATGCGCTTTTTGGAGCACGTGGCGGTCTGATCCCCCCACCCTCTCCAACGGCATACAGAAACCCGGGAGCGGGCCCATTGGGCCCGCTCCCGGGTCTTTTTACAGATTGGTATGGCGTTTCGGCGGGGACGGTCAGCGGCTCTGCCGGTCCTCCCGCCGCCAGAGGAGGATGCCCACCAGATGGCCATCCAGATCCCCGTAACCCCCAGGGCCGGCAGGGCGGAGAGGACATAGGCCAAGGCCACCCGGGTGCCCAGGGAGCACACCGTGAGCACCACCGACACCGCCGGCCGGTTCACCGCCCGGAAGTACCCATAGAGCAGGAAGAGGATGCCAATGCCCAGGTAGAAGGCCCCCTCGATGCGCAGGTACCCGGTGCCCACGGCGATGACGTCCACCGCCTCTGCCCCCACGAACACCGCCATGAGTTGGGGGGCCAGCAGGCATACCAGGCCCCCCAGAACCAGGCAGAACACCACCACCCAGAACACCGCCCACCGGGTGCCGCTGCGGATCCGGGCCCGCTTTTGGGCCCCGAAGTTCTGGGCCACAAAGGTGGAAAAGGCGTTGCCGAAGTCCTGCACCGGCATGTAGGCCAGGGTGTCGATTTTCACCGCCACGGCGAAGGCGGCCATCACCGTGGTGCCAAAGCTGTTCACCAGCCCCTGGACCATGAGGATGCCGAAGTTCATCACCGACTGCTGCAGGCAGGTGAAGCCGGACAGGCTCAGCAGTTGGCGGAGGGTGGCTTTGTTCCAAACCCGGTCCTCCCGCCGCACCCGCAGGGCGGGGAAGGCCTTCCAAGTGTACCCCGCCAGCCCCAGGCCGGCCAGATACTGGGAGATCACCGTGGCCAGGGCTGCCCCCTGCACCCCCATCTGGAGGGGCACCACGAAGAGAAGGTCCAGGCCGATGTTCAGCACCACCGAGATTCCCAGGAAGAGCAGGGGGGTGACGGAGTTGCCCACCGCCCGGAGCAGGTTGGCAAAAAAGTTATAGAGAAAGGTGGCCACAATCCCGGCAAAGACCCACAGCAGGTAGGTCTTGGTGAGGCCTGTGACCTCCGGGGGAATCTGCAGCAGGAGGAGGATGGGGTCCACCAGGGCGTAGACCAGGGCGTTGAGCACCAGGGTGATGGCGCCAATGAGGAGAAAGGCCTGGAAGATGCCGCTGCGCAGCTTGTCCGGGTCCTGCCGGCCAAATTGGATGGAGAAGTAGACGCTGCTGCCCATGCACAGCCCCAGAAGGATGGAGGTGAGAAAGGTCATCAGGGTGTAGGAGGACCCCACCGCAGCCAGGGCCCTCTCCCCGATGAACTGCCCCACCACCCAGGTGTCGGCCAAATTGTACAGTTGCTGCAGGAGGTTGCCCAGGATCAGGGGGAGGGCAAACCCCAGCAGGCCCCGGGGAATGCTCCCCTGGGTCAGGTCGCGTTTGGTGTGCATGGCGGGATCCTTTCTGGGGAAAACGGTCTCGGCTCTCAGTGTAGCACGCCGGGCGGCGAAACGCAAATGGGGCTGCGCGGTTTAACCAAAAGGAAACAAAGATTTCTCCGTTTCCTGATGGAAGGGGAACCGGCGGATGGCTACAATAGAGAAAAAAGACGAAAGGGTAGGGGGAAATCCCGGGAAAACCCGGCAGATTTTTGCACCAGCAGGCCCCGTCAAAGAAAATTTTCTTAGGAGTTACAAAGGCCCGTATGGGCCTTGTAATTTTTCGCCGGACAGGGAGGAAACCCAGCATGGAACAAGGCATTACATGGGAGGATCGGGTCAAGGGCGCGTACGCGTCCCTGCGCCCGTCAGAGCAGAAGGTGGCGGAGTTTTTCCTGGCGCACGCCGAGGAGTTGGAGGACCTTACCATCGGGGAACTGGCCCGGGGCGCCGGGGTCAGCGAGCCCACGGTGATCCGCTGCGTCCGGGGGCTGGGCTACCGGGGGTACCGGGAGTTCAAAGGGGCCCTCAGCCAAAAGGAGGGCCAGGTCCGGGGGAACGCCCTGGACTACCTGGGGGGCTTTGCCCTGCGGCCCTGGGAGCGGATGGGGGACCTCCCCCTCAAGGCGGTGCGCACCCACCGGGCGCAGCTGGAGGAGACCTTGAAATCGGTGCCCACCGGGGAACTGGAGCGGGCCGCCCGGATCCTGGCCGGGGCGCAATTCATTGATATCTATGGGGTGGAGAATTCCTGCGCCCCGGCCAGCGACCTGCTGACCAAGCTCACCTATCTGGGCCTGCCCTGCCGGTTTCACACCGACGCCTATCTCCAGCAGATTGGGGCGGCCCATCTGCGGCCGGGGGCCGCGGCCATTGCCTTCTCCCACTCGGGCAAGTCCATGGACACGGTGAAGGCCCTGCGCCTGGCCCAGAAGGCCGGGGCGGTGACCATCGCCGTGGCCGGGGGGGAGGACCCCGTCCTCTTCCGCTACGCCGACGTGGCCCTGGGCGTGGGGGGAACGGCCCAGACGGTGTACGGCAAGGCCATCTTCTCCCGGGTGGCCGACTTGGCGGTGGTGGATATGCTGTACATGGCGGTGATCCTCAGCGACTACGAGCGCTTCTCCCACAACTTGGACCACAGCGGCCAGGTGATTGCCGACCGGGACTACCCGGACCAGTAACTTCCAGGCCGGGCGGCGGAAGGCCAGAGAGCAAACAGGAACCTTGTAGGGAAAACTACAAGGTTCCTGTTTTTTCTCTGACAGGATTTAACCATGGCTTCACGGAGGTTTTACGGGACAATGGTGGTAAGCGGCTGGTTACCTTTGCTGCACTGCACTTGTAAACGGAAGCGGGCCGAACTGCTGGCCTGCCATCTTGCAGAAAGGAAAAGGAGAAGCACTGCTATGTTAGAACTCAGCCATATTCAAAAGTCGTTCGACGGGGTTTCGGTCCTCAAGGATATTTCCATCCAGGTAGAGGATGGGGAGATTGTCTCCATCCTAGGCCCTTCCGGCTGCGGCAAGACCACCCTGCTGAACATCATCCTGGGCATTGTAGAGGCCGACGCCGGCACCATTGTGTATAACGGAGAGGACCTCACCCGGACGGTGATGGAAAAGCGCGGCTTTAACATCGTCTTCCAGGACTACGCCCTGTTCCCCAACCTGAACGTCTACCAGAACATCACCTATGGGCTGAAGAACAAGCCCGGCATCTCCTCCAAGGAAGAGGTGGAGGAACTCATCCACCTCCTGGGCCTGGAGGACCACCTGAACAAGCGGGTGGACCAGCTCTCCGGAGGCCAGAAGCAGCGGGTGGCCCTGGCCCGCACCATGGTGATGAAGCCCCGGATCCTCCTGCTGGACGAGCCCCTGTCCGCCCTGGACGGGGTGATCAAGGAGTCCATCAAGGACCGGATCAAGACCATCGCCCGGGAGTACCACCTGACCACCATCATCGTCACCCACGACCCTGAGGAGGCCCTCACCCTCTCCGACCGGGTGCTCATCATCGACCAGGGGACCATCGCCCAGTACGGCCGCCCGGCAGAGATCATCCAGAAGCCGGAGAACGATTTCGTGCGGAAGTTCATCCTCAACCAGCTGGAGATCAAGCGCAACAACATCTATGCTCTCTTCGGGAGCAGCGCCAACTCCATTGCCGGATAACCCGAGGACACCGACATGAAACGGAAATCTTGGGAGCTGAAGCTTATTTTCCTGGTTTTGGTGGCGGTCTTTGCCATCTTCCTGGCGGTGCCTGCCATCCGGCTTCTGCTCAAGTCCTTTTTGGGGGAGGATGGCCTCACCGGGGCCTACTACCTGGACGTCTTCTCCGGCAAGGGGTTCACCACGGCCCTGGGCAACAGCTTTGCTGTGTCCATCGTCTCGGCCCTGGTGGCGGTGGGCATCGCCTTCGTCATGGCCTACATCATCCACTACACCCGCCTGCCCCGGGGCTTTAAGCGGTTTGTCCAAGCGGTGGCCACCTTACCCATGTTCCTGCCCACCATCACCTACGGCTTTGCCATCATCTACTCCTTTGGCAAGCAGGGCCTCATCACCCGGCTGCTGGGCCACCAGTTCTTTGACATCTACGGCTTTGGCGGCCTGCTGGTGGGGTATGTGATCTACACGGTGCCGGTGGCCTTCCTGCTGATCCACAACACCATGGGGTATGTGGACAAAAAGACCCTGGTGGTCTCCAAGGCCATGGGGGACGGGACCCTGTCCACCTTCTGGATCGCCATCCTCCGTCCCCTGCTGGGGACCTTGGCGGGGGCCTTCATCCAGTCCTTCTTCCTGTGCTTCACCGACTTCGGCATCCCCGCCTCGGTGGGGGGTGACTACGACGTCATCGCCACGGTGCTGTACAACGAGATGCTGGGGGGCGTGCCCGACTTCAACCGGGGGGCCGTGATCTCCGTGGTGATGCTCCTGCCCTCCATCGTCAGCATCCTGCTGCTGCGGTTTCTGGAGCGGTACAACATCCGATACGACCGCATCAGCGACGCCGACCTGCGCCGCAACCCCGGCCGGGACACCGCCTGGGGCCTGTCCGGCGCGGTGGTGTCCGTCCTGATGCTCAGCCTGTTCGTGGTGATCTTCGTGGTCCCCCTGGTGGAGCGCTGGCCCTATCAGACGGGCTTCACCCTGGAGCATTTCCAGGAGGTCTTCGCCGACAACGAGCTGCAGCGGGTCTATCTCAACTCCCTGGTGATGGCCCTGGCCACCGCCCTCTTCGGCACCCTGGCGGCCTATGGGGCGGCCCTCATCACCGCCCGGAGCCAGCTCCCCGGCTGGTGCAAGCAGGTCATCGACTCCATCGCCCTGGTGACCAACACCATCCCCGGCATGGTCCTGGGCCTGGCCTTCCTGTTCGCCTTCTCCGGGACCAGCTTGCAGAACACCCTGCCGCTGATGATCCTGTGCAACATCGTCCACTACTTCTCCACCCCCTATCTCATGATGAAGAACTCCCTGTCCAAGATGAACGCCGGGTGGGAGACCACCGCCATGCTCATGGGGGACAGCTGGCCCAAGACCATCCTCCGGGTGGTGACCCCCAACGCCGCGGCCAGCCTCATCGAGACCTTCAGCTACTACTTCATCAACGCCATGGTCACCATCAGCGCCCTGATCTTCCTGGCCGGGGCCCGGACCATGGTGGTGACCACCAAGATCAAGCAGCTGCAGTACATCAACGAGTACGACCAGGTGTTCGTCCTGTCCCTGCTGATTTTGGCCACCAACCTGGTTGCAAAAGCCGTCTTTACCTGGCTTGCAAAGAAAAGCTCCCGCAAGGGAAGCCATACCGAAAAGAAGAGAAAGGAAATGAAAGCATCATGAATCTCAAGAAACTCCTGGCCCTTGGCCTCTCCCTCACCATGGCCACCGCCCTGCTGGCCGGCTGCGGCGGCACCGGCGACGACACCGCCTCCGGCGAAGGGGGCACCGCCTCCGGCGAGCAGGTCATCATCTACTCCAACGCCGACGACGAGGCCATCACCGCCATGGAAAACGCCCTGGACAGCAACGGCTACGAGGGGCAGTACGTGTTCCAGACCTTCGGCACCTCCGAGCTGGGGGGCAAGCTCCTGGCTGAGGGCACCGACCTGGAGGCCGACATGGTCACCATGAGCACCTTCTACCTCCAGAGCGCCCAGGACCAGAACAACATGTTCCTCCCCCTGACCTTTGACGTGAACACCCTGGAGGAGGTGCCCGACTACACCGCTCCCATCACCTCCCAGGAGGGCGCTATCATCGTGAACACCGAGATGCTGGCCGAGAACAACCTCCCCATGCCCACCTGCCTGAAGGACCTGGCTGACCCCGCCTATGCCGGCTTTGTGGCCGTCACCGACGTGCAGTCCTCCTCCACCGCCTGGCTGCTGATGCAGGCTCTGGTGTCTGAGTACGGCGAGGAAGAGGCCCAGAACATCCTCCACGACATCTATGTCAACGCCGGCGACCATGTGGAGTCCTCCGGTTCCGCCCCCCTGCAGCTGTGCGAGGCCGGTGAGGTAGCCGTGGGCTTCGGCCTGCGCCACCAGGCTGTGGCTGCCAAGAACGACGGCCTGCCCATCGACTATGTGGACCCCACCGAGGGCAACTTCTCCCTGACTGAGTCCGTGGCTGTGCTGGACAAGGGCGATGCCACCAACCCCCTGGCCATGGAGATGGCCCAGTGCATCATTGAGAACGGCCGTGCCGAGCTCCAGCAGAACTATCCCAACCCCCTGTACGAAGGGGAGAGCTCCGACAACGCCAACAAGTCTGCCTATCCCAAGACCTTCAGCGAGCCGCTGACCTTTGAACTCTACGAGCACCACATCGAGATCTCCGAGGCTGCCAAGCCCTGAGCAATCCCGTGACCCCCATCATACTCCATAAGAGAAGGGCGTGACCGCGCCCTTTTCTTATGGACAAAAACCGGGAAACACCCCGGAAAAATGGAAGAAATTAGAAAAGGAAGTAGTATCATGAACCAGTATAAGCTTTTGACCCCCGGTCCCCTCACCACCACCGACACGGTGAAGGCCGTGATGCAGGTGGACCACTGCACCTGGGACGACGATTACAAGCAGATCACCCAGCGCATCCGCGCCCAGCTGCTGGCCCTGGGCCATGTGGCCGAGCCGGCATACACCGCCGTGCTGATGCAGGGTAGCGGCACCTTTGGGGTGGAGTCCGTCCTCACCACCGTGGTGGGGCCCAAGGACAAGGTCCTCATCGCCGCCAACGGGGCCTATGGCCTGCGGATGACCGACATCTGCCGCCACGCCGGGGTGGCCTACACCCTCTATGAGCAGCCCAACGACCAGCGCCCCGAGGCCGGCGTGGTGGCCAAGTATCTGGCGGAGGACCCCGCCATCACCCACGTGGCCATGGTCCACGGGGAGACCACCAGCGGCATCCTCAACGACGTGGCCGCGGTGGGCCAGGTGGCCAAGGCCGCCGGCAAGACCTTTATCGTGGACGCCATGTCCACCTTCGGCGGCATCGACATCCCCCTGGCCGACTGGGGGATCGACTTCCTGGTCTCCAGCGCCAACAAGTGCATCCAGGGGGTTCCCGGCTTCTCCTTCATCCTGGCCAACCGGGAGAAGCTGGCCGCCTGCGCCGGCCAGGCCCGCTCCCTGTCCCTGGACCTCTATGACCAGTGGAAGGGGATGGAGGACGGCGGCGGCAAGTGGCGCTTCACCTCCCCCACCCACGTGGTGCTGGCCTTTGACCAGGCCCTGAAGGAGCTGGAGGCCGAAGGGGGCATCCCCGCCCGCCACGCCCGGTACGACGAAAACCAGCGCCTGCTGGCGGAGAACTTCCAGGCCCTGGGCTTCCGCCCCTACCTGGACCCGGCGGTCCAGGGACCCATCATCACCTCCTTCTGCTATCCCGAGGGGGCCACGTTCACCTTTGACCAGATGTACCACTACATCAAGGACCGGGGCTATGTCCTCTACCCCGGCAAGGTGATGGAGGCCGACACCTTCCGGGTGGGCAACATCGGGGAGATCTATCCCGAGGATATTTTGAAGCTCAGCGCCATTCTGGCAGACTTTCTGAAGGAAACGGAGGCAGCACAATGAAACCCCAACTGATCATCTTCGACTGGGCAGGCACCACCGTGGACTACGGCTGCTTCGCCCCGGTTAACGCCTTTGCCCTGGCCTTCCAGAAGTTCGGGGTGAACCCCACCGTGGAGGAGATCCGCGCCCCCATGGGCATGCTGAAGCGGGACCACATCCGCACCATGCTGGCCATGCCCGCCATCCAGCGGCAGTGGCAGGAGAACCAAGGAGCCGCCGACGAGGCCGCCGTGGAGAAGCTCTATGGCGTCTTCGAGGCCTCCCTCCTGGAGAGCCTGGCCCAGTACGCCGACCCCAAGCCCGGGGTGCTGGAGACCGTGGAGGCCCTCCGGGCCCAGGGGATCCGCATTGGCTCCACCACCGGCTACACCGATCAGATGATGGCCGTGGTGACCCAGGGCGCCGCCCGGCAGGGCTATGCCCCCGACGCCTGGTTCAGCCCGGACAGCGTCCAGGGCCTGGGCCGGCCATACCCCTACATGATCTATGCCAACATGGCCCAGTTCCAAATCCCCTCCGTAGCCGATGTGGTGAAGGTGGGGGACACGGTCGCGGACATTCAAGAGGGAAAGAATGCCGGCATCCTCTCCCTGGGGGTGCTGGAGGGCAGCAGCGTCCTGGGCCTCACCCAGGAGGAGTACGAGGCCCTCCCGCCCCAGGACAGGGAGCGTGTCCTGGCCCGGGCCAAGGAGACCTTCCTGGCCGCCGGGGCCGACGGAGTTTTGTTAAACCTGTCCCAGCTGCCCCAGTGGCTGGAGGAACAGGAGACTTGAATATTTTTCTGGAACGTGTTAATATTCTGATGTACTTGTGAT
>OGWZ01000632.1_pt1 | contig 37761 bp, 35 predicted proteins | sample 1576141 | NCBI WGS metagenome assembly OGWZ01 (sample SAMEA3541512, study PRJEB24748) | human gut metagenome | biome: human gut; feature: human-associated habitat; material: faeces | place: China | collected 2012
TCAGCGACGAACCAAATCCTGTCACGCCCTGGATCAGCGCCCCAACAAACGATACGACGACGATGATCAGATACAGCATGTGCGCCACCGCCCTTTCACAGATAAAATCAGATTATTTCTTTCATTTTATTGCCGGAAAATTCGACTGTCAATAGCTTGGCAGCAACAAGGGCACGCGTAAAAATTCTGCAAAGAAAAATGAAAAGAAATGCAATTTATCATTGACAAGCACCACCCATCTTTGCTAAAATTATATTCGCTGAGTGAGGAGAGATGTCCGAGTTTGGCTGAAGGAGCACGACTGGAAATCGTGTATACGGGGAACCGTATCAGGGGTTCGAATCCCCTTCTCTCCGTGATGACCGCAGGTCCGATTGGGCTTGCGGTTTTTTTTTTCCATTATAATGGAGGAATCTGAGATGAAATTGACGACATTATGCTACATTGAAAAGGATGACGCGATGCTGATGCTGCACCGCGTCAAGAAAGACCACGATGTCAACAAGGGCAAGTGGATCGGTGTCGGTGGAAAATTTGAAGCCGGCGAATCGCCGGACGACTGTCTCCTGCGCGAGGTGCGCGAAGAAACAGGGCTCACGCTCAGGCGCTGGCGCTACCGCGGCATCATCACTTTCTGCTACAACGACAACGACGCAGAATATATGCATCTTTTCACCGCCGATGGTTTTTCCGGCGCGCTCACCACAGATTGTCGCGAGGGTGTGCTGCGCTGGGTGCCGAAAAAGGAGATCCCGTCCCTCAATCTCTGGCAGGGTGACAGGATTTTTCTGCGCCTGCTCGCTGAGGAGCATCCACCATTTTCCCTCAAGCTCGTTTACCACGACGACGATCTGCTCGCTGCCATTCTTGACGGCGAAGAAATTCCGACAGAATAACAAAAAGTGTGACGCCACGCAGGATGGTGTCACACTTTTTTGTTACAGAAATCTGTCCATATTTTTGACCATTTGATGGAAAACGCGGTAAAAAACCTGCAGATCTTCGTCGGAGATGCCTTCTTTGACAACGTTGGAGGCTTCGATCGACACGTGGTCGATGATGCGGCAGAGACGCATGCCAGCTGGGGTGATCTTCACCTTGGAACGCCAGCGGCGTCTGGCGATGTCTTCCTCGTGAACGGCGTAGCCGCGCTCGACAAGATATTCAACGGCGCGCGATGTTGCAGATTTGTCCTCGCAGCAAAAATTAGCGAGCTCGGTGACAGTCAGTCCGGAAGAATGGTGCCCGAGGAAAAAGAGCACCATGACGTGCTGACTTTTGATGTCGTAGGCCGCGTAGAGCGCGGTCTGTTTTTTCTTGATCTGCTGGAGTTTTTTATAAGCGGCGACCACCAATGTCATAAAATCGGTTACGCGGTGTTGCATTCGGCACTTCCTTTTTCCTTATTCTCAACACTCAGGCGCGTGCAGCTTCCGCTCTGCGCTGCTCGGCCTTTTTGATCTTTCCGCTGATGGTCTTATCCATGGCGTCGACAAATTCGATGAGACGCAGCCATTTATACTCAGCCAGTTGGCTGTTGCAGAAATCGCGGATCTCACGATCGAGGGCGCGCGATGGTTCATAGCCAGGCGCGAGCACGATGATGGCCTTGATGGCCTGGCCGCGCAGTTTGTCTGGCACGCCGATGACGCTGCATTCAAGCACGGCAGGATGTTTCATCAACACTTCTTCGATCTCGTAAGGCCCGATGCGATAACCCCCGCTCTTGATGATGTCGTCAAAACGCCCGTGGAACCAGTAGTAACCGTCGCTGTCGCGGTAAATGGCGTCGCCTGTGTGGAAAACGCCGCCTGCCCAGGCTTTTTCATAGCGCGCTTCGTCGTCGAGATAACCGCTGAGCACACCGACCGGATGTTGTCCATTCTGCGGCACGATGACGATCTCGCCAATCTCGCCGTCGGTGACAGGCTGTCCGTCTTCGCCGCGCAGCTCGATGTGGTACTGCGCCGATGGCACGCCGAGGGAGCTGTCGCGAGAGGGTACGCCGATGTAGTTGGCCAGGAGCAGCGCTGTTTCTGTCTGTCCATAGCCGCCGCGCACGTCCAGCCCGGTGGCAGCGCGGAATTTCTCAAAAATATCCGGGCTCATGTATTCGCCAGCAGTGGAGGCGTGCTCCAGCGCTGGAAAATCAAGATTGGCCTTGCGGGTCATGTAGCGGTAGATGGTCGGCGGTGCACAGAAGGACGTGACGCCATATTTCTTGATGATGTTGGCCATCTGTTTTGGCTCAAAGTTGTCAAAATCGTAGACCATGACGGCGCATTCGTTGAGCCACTGACCGTAGAGTTTACCCCAGGAGGATTTTGCCCAGCCGGTCTCAGAGACGGTGAAATGCAGCCCGCCATCGCGCGTTCCCTGCCAGTATTTGGCGGTGACGAAATGCGCCAGCGGATAGGTGCAGTCGTGGATGACGCCCTTTGGCTGATCGGTGGTGCCGGAGGTGAAATAGATCGCGATCGGATCGGTCGCCAGCGTTTCCACGCGCTCGAGGGTTTCCGGCGCATTGGCCATGGCGGTGTTCAGGCAGGCAAATCCGCTGGTCCCTTCAGCGAGGGTCCAGAGCTTGAATTCGCCGCCGACGCGCTGGGTCGCTTCTGTCACGTGCGCAGGCACGTCGTTCTGCGTGGTGCAGATGATGGTGCGAATATTTGCAGCCTCCAGACGATAGACGATGTCGTCCGGCGTCAGCATATGGGTAACCGGCACCATCACGGCGCCGATCTTATGCAGCGCGATGACGGTGAACCAATATTCGTAGTGACGCTTGAGCGCCAGCATCACGCGGTCACCGCGTTTCACGCCGGCAGCCAGCAGCACATTGGCAATGCGATTGCTCTGGCGGCTGATGTCGCCGAAGGAAAAGATGTGCTCCTCTCCTTCGGTGTTGCACCAGACGAGGGCGCGTTTATCTGGATCTTCCGCTGCGATGGCGTCGATGACATCGTAGCCGAAGTTGAAATTGTCAGGATAATTAATCTCGATATCAAGGAGCTTGCCGTTTTCGTCGACAGTCTCGTTGAAGAATTTTTTGTAAATACTCATTGTTGCTCCTCTGCTCAAAGTGCTCCTAAAGCGCGGAAACGTCTGTAGCGGCTTTCGCTGGGATCGTCTTCCTGCGCCAGGATCTTTAATTCGTCGATCAGCATTTTCTGCAGATCCTTGTAGAAAATGCGCGATCCGAGGTCTTTTTCAGAAATGATCTTTTCGATAAAACCAAAACGGTAAGCGTCCTGCGCTGTCAGCTTGAGATTGTCGGCAGCCTCGTCGGCTTTTTTTGCATCTTTCCAGAGAATGCTCGCGCAGCCCTCTGGCGAGATCACCGAATACACAGAATGCTCCAGCATCCAAACGCGGTTGGCAACACCAAGGGCGAGCGCGCCGCCGCTGCCGCCTTCGCCAATGAAGATGGAGATGATCGGCACAGAAAATCCCATCATCTCGACGAGATTTTCAGCGATGGCCTGCCCCTGCCCGCGTGCTTCCGCGCCGATGCCGCAATAGGCACCGGAGGTGTCGACAAAACAGATGATCGGGCGCTGGAATTTTTCCGCCTGCTGCATCAGTCTGAGCGCTTTGCGGTAGCCTTCCGGATGCGGCGCACCAGACAAGCGCGCGTTGCGCTCTTTGATCGTGTGGCCTTTTTCGATGGCGATGACGGTCACCGGCTGACGCCCGAGATAGGCAACGCCGCCAACGATCGCTGCATCGTCGCCGAAGCGGCGGTCACCGTGCAGCTCGAAAAATTCGCTGAACATTGCATTGATATAATCGAGCCCCGTCGGACGCTTGCTGTCGCGGGCGATCTTGACGCTCTCAAATGCTTCTGTACTCATTGGCCGCTCCTTTCTCCGTGCAGCTTCAACAGACGCGACAGCGTCACGCGCTGCTCCGCGCGCGGCACGATGGCGTCGACAAATCCGTGCTCCAGCAAAAATTCTGCCGTCTGGAAACCTTTCGGCAGGCTTTTGCGCGTCGTCTGCTCGATGACACGCGCACCGGCAAAACCGATGTGCGCACCAGGCTCAGCGAGAATGATATCGCCTTCCATGGCGAAGCTGGCTGTGACGCCGCCTGTCGTTGGACCAGTGAGGACCGGCATATAGAGCAGACCCGCCTGGCTGTGTTTATAGACAGCACCGCTGACTTTCGCCATCTGCATGAGGGAAAACATCCCTTCCTGCATACGCGCACCGCCGGAAACGGTATAGCCGACAACCGGCAGCCGTTTTTCGATCGCATGTTCAAAAAGTCGCGTGATGCGCTCGCCGACGGCGGCGCCCATGCTGCCCATCATGAATTTTCCTTCCATCACAAAGAAGGCGCATTTCGCACCACCGATGGAAGCCGTGCCGCAAATGACAGCCTCGTTTTCGCCGGAAGCCTGCTGCGCTTTGGCGAGCTTCTGGCCGTACTCATGAAACTGCAGCGGATCTTTCGAAACGATGTCGCCGAAAAGCTCGACAAAACTGTTGCGGTCGCAGATCATATTGATGCGCTCCCGCGCCGAAACGCTGAAATGATGGCCGCAATGCGGACAGCAGGAAAGCGTCGCAGCGAGTTTCTCCGCATCCACAGCACGGTGACAGTTTGGACAGGTGATCTCATTTTTTTCGGCTGCCGTCTGGCTGACCTTGCGGCCGCCAGATTCGAGCGCGTTGTCAGGATTTCTGCGAAAATTCAGGAATGCCATTCAGCTCACCGTCCTTCCATAAATCTCAAATCATAAGTGCCCAGCACAAAATCCTGCTCACCGATCAGCGCCAGCTGTTCTTCGATGTTCGTTTCCACGCCCTCGATGACCAGCTCGCAGAGCGCTGCACGCATTTTTCGCACCGCTTCGTCGCGATCGCTGGCCCAGACGATGAGCTTGCCGAGCAGGGAATCGTAAAATGGCGAGATCGTCCCGCCCTGGATCAGAAATGTATCGAAGCGCACAAACGGTCCGCCTGGCACATGCAGCGTCGTGATTTTGCCAGTGGAGCGCGCGTTGATGCGACATTCGATGCAGGCACCACGCAGCGCCAGATCCTCCTGCGTGAATCCCAGCGGGATCCCGCAGGCGACACGGATCTGCCATTTCACAAGATCGACGCCATAAAGCAATTCAGTGACGCCGTGCTCAACCTGCAGACGCAGATTCATTTCCATGAACCAGAAATGTCCGCCCTTGTCGAGCAAAAATTCCAGCGTGCCGAGTCCGACGTAGCCGATGGCTTTGACAGCTGCGCAGATATCTTCAATGAGGGCGTCGCGCATTTCCGCGGTGACAGCTGGCGACGGCGCTTCTTCGATGAGCTTCTGATGGCGCAGCTGCACAGAACAATCGCGCTCGCCGAGACAGACGACGTTGCCGTATTCATCGGCGAGGATCTGAAATTCCACGTGGCGCGCCGGATACACACATTTTTCAAGATAGAGCGCACCGTCGCCAAAAGCCGCGCGGCTCTCCGCTTCCGCTGTCGCAAAAACCTGCTCCAGCTCCTCTGGCGAAGTGACCATGCGAATGCCGCGACCACCGCCGCCGGAGCGCGCTTTGAGCATGACCGGATAACCGATCTTCTCCGCTTCGCGGATCGCTTCGTCGACATTCGCCAACGTTTCGGTGCCAGGAATGATCGGCAGTCCGACGTCGCGCATCATGCTCTTGATCTTCGATTTGTCGGAAAGCGCCTGCATCGTTTTCGCCGGTGCGCCGATGAAAACGAGATCGTTGGCTTCACAGAGCGCTGCAAAATGATCGTTTTCTGACAAAAAACCGTAGCCAGGATGGATCGCCACAGCGCCAGTCGCCAGCGCTGCGCTCACAATACGCGCTTCGTTGAGATAGCTGTCGGTGCTCGCCGCCGGACCGATGCAGATGGCTTCATCTGCCAGCGCCACATGCAGCGCATCGCGGTCGGCTTCAGAATAGACAGCCACAGTGGCGATGCCCATATCCTTGCAGGCGCGGATGATACGCACAGCGATCTCGCCGCGATTGGCAATCAAAATTTTTGTAAACATAGCCTCACTGCTCCACGATGGCAAAGGAAAATTCGGCTTTCACGCACAGCGTGTCGCCAACGTATCCACTGCCTTCTGCAAAATAAAATGGTCCCATGTGACGTTTGATGTGACATTTCGTCGTAAACGTATCGCCAGGACGCACCGGCGCTTTGAACTTGACCTTGTCCAGTCCGGTGTACATCGGCAGCTTGCCGTCGGTCATCTCTCCGCGCAGAAGAATGCAGGCGGACTGGGCGAGAATTTCGCAGAGGATCACGCCTGGCACCACAGGATTGCCAGGAAAATGTCCCTGCAGGAAAAATTCGTCGCCGCGCACATGATAGGTGCCGATGGCTTCTTCGCCGTCCTGCACCACCTCGTCAACTAAGAGCATGTTGTCGCGATGGGGCAGGATCTCTTTGATCTCTTCCTGGTTCATACGTCCATCTCCTTGATGCGGAAAAGCTCGGTACCATATTCGACGAGCTGGCCGTTTTCCACACAGATCGCTTCGATGATGCCGTCGTTTTCTGCGACGACTTCATTCATCAGTTTCATCGCTTCGATGATGCAGAGGGTGTCGCCCTTCTTCACCTGATCGCCAACTTTGACGAACGGTTCTGCATCTTCCGTTGGCGCTGCGTAGAAAACGCCGACCATCGGCGATTTGAAGCTGGTGGTTTTATAGCTCACGTTCGTCGCCACTGGCGCTGATTCCGGACGGACCATCGGTGCGTTCACCGCTGGCGCTGTGGTGATCACCTGTGGTCCCTTGTCGCACTCGAGGCGAAAATAGTCGCGGCTCTCGTCCACTTCGATGGCGGTGAGGCCGAGCTCCTTCATGAGCGCGGCGTATTCGCGGATCGTTTGTTCGTTCATCATGCTCACACCTTTCTAAAGGCCAGGCAGGCGTTGTGGCCGCCGAAGCCCAGAGAGTTGGAAAGACAGAGATCAATCTCTGCTTCTACAGCTTTGTTTGGCACATAGTTGAGATCGCAGGCTGGATCTGGCTCCTCGAGATTGATCGTTGGCGGAACAATGCCAGTCTCAAGCACCTTCAGACAAACAGCCGCTTCGATGGCGCCAGCTGCGCCGAGAAGATGACCGGTCATCGATTTTGTCGAGCTGATGAGGATCTCATGCGCTTTTTCTTCGCCGAGGGCCGTTTTGATCGCGGTGGTTTCGCCGGAATCGTTCATCGGCGTGCCCGTGCCGTGGGCGTTGACATAAACGCGATCGCTTTCGCTGTAGCCAGCTTCTTCCATCGCCTGGATCATCGCGCGGGCACCGCCGGCTGCATCTGGCGCTGGGGAAGTCATGTGATAAGCGTCGCAGGTCGAGCCATAGCCGCAAACCTCGCCATAGATCTTCGCGCCGCGAGCGACAGCGTGGTCATATTCTTCGAGCACGAGGGCCGTCGCCCCTTCGCCGATGACAAAACCGGCGCGGCGTTTGTCGAATGGCAGGGAGGCAGCGTTCGGATCTTCCGACGTGGAAAGCGCGTGCATGTTCACGAATCCTGCCACGCCGAGTTCGTTGACAGCCGCATCCGAACCGCCGGTGATGACAGCGTCGGCGTAGCCGTGACGAATCTGACGCAGCGCTTCGCCGATGGCGTTGGAGCCAGACGCGCAGGCTGTGACAGCCGGCATAGCGGCGCCCTGGCAGTTGTAGCGGATGGCGATCTCGCCAGCTGCCATGTTGGCGATCATCATTGGCACGCAGTATGGAGAAACACGCGCTGGCCCCTTGTTGAGAAGCTTGGCATGTTCCTTGGTCATCGTGTTGATGCCGCCGATGCCGGAGCCGAAATAAACGCCGATGCGCGCAGGATCAACGGTGCCGATGACACCGCTTTCTTCCACAGCCTGAGCGGCAGCAGCGACAGCGAGCTGGGTGAAACGGTCGCTGCGCAGGATTTCCTGCTTCGTCATATAATCGCGCGGCTCAAAATTTTTGACTTCGCCGGCGACTTTTGCTTTGTAGTCTGTTGTATCAAAAAGCGTGATCGGCGCAATACCACACACGCCGTTCACGAGATTGTTCCAGGTTTCTTCGAGGGTATTGCCGACAGGGGAGACAACGCCGATCCCTGTCACAACCACTCTGTGTAATTGTCCGTTCATGCAAACACTCCTTTTACATTGCCATGCCGCCGTCGACGCGCAGCACCTCACCGGTGATATACGCAGCGTCTGCCAGGAAGACGATCGCTTCGGCGACTTCTTCTGCTTCGCCTGCGCGTGCCAGCGGGATCATTTTCAGCCATGGGCTGTCTTCGCCGCCGAGATCTTTTGTCATATCGGTGGCGATAAAGCCAGGGGCCACCGCGTTGCAGCGGATATTTTTCGCCGCCAGCTCCTTGGCCGTCGATTTTGTGAGGCCGATGATGCCGGCTTTTGACGCAGAATAATTGCTCTGACCGGCATTGCCAGTGAGGCCGACGACCGACGACACATTGACGATGCTGCCGCCCTTGTTGCGGATGAAAATGCCGCAGCACTGGCGGATCATGTTCCAGGTGCCCTTGAGGTTGGTCGCGATGACTGCGTCGAAATCGTCCTCGCGCATCATCGCCAGGAGCTTGTCGCGCGTGATGCCGGCGCAGTTGATGAGGATGTCCACTGTGCCAAAAGCTTCCTTAATAAGGGCAACGGTTTCCTTGGTCTGCGCGAAATCGGCGACGTCGCACTGAAAAGCTTCCGCTTTCACACCATGCGCACGGCATTCTTCACAGACAGCGTTCGCTGCAGCTTCGTTCCCGGCATAGATGACGGCGATATTGGCTCCGAGGCTGGCGAGCTTTTTCGCCGTTGCTGCGCCGATGCCGCGAGAACCGCCGGTGACAATGGCTGTTTTTCCTTGGATCATGCCTTCACCTCTTCTAAGATCTTGTTCATTTCTTCGATGCTGCCGCAGGTATAGCGGCGCACGTTTCCGTCGATGCGTTTGATCATGCCCGAGAGCGTATCGCCAGGGCCGATCTCGATGAACGTATCACAGCCGGCTGCGATCATATTGCGCACGCTCGTTTCCCAGCGCACAGGATTGGCCATCTGCTGCGACAGGGTGGCGACCACATCCTCGCTGTAAGGCAGGCCATTGCAGTTGGCGTAAACCGGGATCTCCAGCGCTTTGAAAGCGACGGCCGCAAGCTCCTTGTCAAAAGCAGCTGCAGCCTCTTTCATAAATGGCGAATGGAAACCGCCCTTCACTTTGAGTGGCACAGCGCGACCGCCAGCTTCTTTGACAGCAGCGCTGAACGCTTTGATTTCCTCAGCGAGACCGGAGCAGGAAACCTGGCCCGGACAGTTGAAATTGACAGGATAGACGTTCGCGAACTCTGCGCAGAGCTTTTCCACGTCCTCAGCAGAAAGCTTCAGCGCAGCGACCATGGCCGTTGGCTGTTCCTCGGCGGCCTGCTGCATGAGCGCGCCGCGCTTGGTGACCAGCTGGAAAATCTCTGCAAAGCTGCCTGCACCGGCGTAAGCCAGCGCCGCCAGCTCGCCTAATGAAAATCCAGCCGTCATGTCCGCGCGGATGCCGCTCGCTGTGAGGGCCGCCGCGGTCGCAAGCTCGACTGCGAACATGTCAGGCTGGGTATTTTTGGTTTCCTTGAGCACCGCTTCGTCGCTTTCAAAGCACTGCTCGAGGGTGCCTGGGCGAAGCGCTTCCGCTTCGTCGAACACTGCTCTGGCAGCGGCGCTCGACGCGTAAAAATCTTTGCCCATGCCGCTGTACTGTGCGCCCTGGCCGGCAAAAACGAATGCTATTTTACCCACTGCATGGCTCCTTTCAAGAGTGCTTCGCCTTCCGTGACCACATCGCGGATGATCTCAGCGGCTGGCTGGATCTTTGTCACGAGCGCGCAGGATTCACCGGCCATAAAGCAGCCGTTCTCGCTATCGCCTTCTTTGACAGCTTTGCGCAGCGCGCCGGCGCCCATGGCTTCCAGTTCTTCGTCGCTGAGGCCGCCGTATTCGGCTTTCGTGTATTCACGAGTAAAGTTCGTGCGCAGGCTGCGCACAGGATGACCGAGACGTTTGCCGGTGACGGCGGTGCTGCGGTCGTTGGCTTTAAGGATTTTTTTCTTATATTCGTCATGGATGCCGCATTCTTCTGCAGAGAGGAAACGCGTTCCCATCTGCACGCCGCAAGCGCCCAGCATGAACGACGCTGCGAATCCGCGGCCATCGGCGATACCGCCGGCTGCCAGCACAGGGATCGTGACAGCGTCAGCGATCAGCGGCACGAGCACCATCGTGTTGAGCTCGCCAACGTGGCCGCCGCTTTCGCCGCCTTCGGCGATCACTGCGTCAGCGCCGAGACGCTGCATGAGTTTGGCCAGCGCCACAGAAGCGACGACAGGAATGACTTTGATGCCTGCCTGCTTCCAGGCTTCGATATATTTGGAAGGATTTCCGGCGCCAGTCGTGACCACAGCCACTTTTTCTTCGCAGACGAGCGCTGCCACTTCATCGGCAGATGGGCTCATCAGCATGATGTTGACGCCGAATGGTTTGTCGGTTAAGGATTTTGCGATATGGATCTCTTCGCGAACGACATCGACTGGCGCATTGCCGGCGGCGATGATCCCAAGACCACCGCCGTTCGACACTGCAGCTGCCAGTTTGCCGTCGGCGACCCATGCCATGCCACCCTGAAACACTGGATATTCGATGCCCAGCATTTCGGTGATCGGTGTGTTGATCATGAGCGCGCCTCTTTTCTTACTTCTGAAGTTTTTCGACGAAGTTTACGAGATCGCCGACAGTCTCAACTTTTTCATCGAGTTCGATGGAGATATCGAGCTTGTCTTCGAGTTCCATCAAAAGGTCGACGGTGTCCAGGGAATCGATGCCGAGATCATGGAAAGTGCTGTCCATGGTGATCTCAGATGGTTCACATTCCAGACGATCTGCCAAAAGTTCCTGTACTGCTTCAAATACCATAATGATTTCCTCCATATCTTTGCAACGGGAGCCGGTTGGGATTTTTTGGTGGCGCCCGTTTTGCATCTTATTGATTTTTCAACAAGGCTATTGTACTCGCAACTTGTTGATGTGTCAATAAGTTGATGCGCGGAGTTTATCTAGAAATGGAAACAGCAAATTTTTATCTTAGAAGATAAAAAAATCCCCCGCGTTCATGCGGGGGGAATATTGCGCGTTTGTCAGGCGGCGACTTCTTCGTCAGCGCCGAGATCCGCAACGTTCTCACAGAAATTTGCGAGGATCGCTGCCACTTCTGCGCGCGTCGCCGTGCCAGTTGGCGCGAGCTTGTCTTCACCGACGCCGTGGAGCAGATCGGCACCGACGGCCCATTTTACAACATCGGCTGCCCAGCTGCTGACCTGAGCCGCGTCGCTGAACTGTGCGAGATCGTTCGTCGCGCTCACATCGTAGCTTTTGTAGGCAGCGTAATTATAGAGGAAGGCCGCCATCTGTTCGCGGGTGAGCGGCGTATCCGGACGGAAGGTGCCGTCTTCGTAGCCATTGACGATGCCGTTTTCCGCTGCCCAGTTGACAGCATCTGCGTACCAGGCTCCGTCGGCGACATCGCTGAAGCTGCCGGACGTATTGGCGCTGCCATTTTCGAGATTAGCGAGCACAGCGGCCATCATGGCGCGGGTGAGCGTCGTCTGTGGTGCAAACTGATCAGCGGCGACGCCGTTCATGAGACCATTTTCATACGCGTATTCCACAGCGCCATAATACCAGCTATCTGGATCCACATCGATGAATGGCAGATCGCCGGTTGGTTCTTCAGGAATTTCGACAGGCTCATTGTTGATGGTGATGCGACCCTGACCGTATGGATCTGCGTAGGTTTCGCCGATCACGCCATCGAGATTTTCGGTGAGATAATCGATGAGCACTTCGTTGTCGACCATGGTTTCGTCGAGGAGCAGCTTGATATTGTCTTCACCAAACATGGTAAATCCATCGCCGCCCTGCTTCAGCATATAGTTGTGAGAAGCGAGGGTGTAGGTCGCAGCTGGATCGAGTGGTTCATAGGCGCCGGTCTCACGATTTTCCACCTGCACATCGCTGACGCGGCGAGCGCCGGAAACTTCTACAAATGCGCCGGTGTCGTCAACGACGACGGAGCTTGGGAGCTGTGTATTGATCGTGTATTTCAGACCGGAAACCTGCAGGAAGCCACCGCTTTCAGCGGTGCCGACATACATGGAACCGAGCTCGAGCGCATCCAGAATCTGCTGGCCGCTGACTTCTGCAAGACACGCCATGTTTCCAAACGGATGCACAGCGATGATGTCGCCGTAGGTCACATCGCCGGCTTTGATGTCAGCGCGCACACCGCCGCCGTTGACAAAACCGATGTCAGCGCCCATGACTTCGCGATACGCATCGGCGCAAAGATCTCCGAGATTCGTTTCAGCAGAACGCACGCGGCGCTCACCGGTGGCTGGATCGTTGACGGTGAGATCAACGGTGGTTTGCGCGACCACTTCTTCGGTGACTGCATGGTATTTATCCTGGATGCTCTGAATGTAGGACTGCGCAGCGGTGTACGCTGGGCTGTCGGTGGCGATATTTGCGACTGGAACGAGCTCTGTGTTCATTTCACCAGTAGCAGTATCTATCGTGAGCTGGCCGATGGAATCCGCTTTGGTGCCGGTCTGGCTGAGAACAACGTCTTCGCCGTCAGCATTTTTGACGATCTTTTCAGGCTCCACTGTGTGAGAATGGCCGTCGAGCACTGCGTCGATACCGGTGGTGTTGGCGATGACGTCCGTGCTCATCCATGGCTGGCTCTGCAGATCTTCGCCGAGATGCGCCAGCGCGACGACATAATCTGCGCCATCAGCGCGCGCGGCGTCAACGGTATCCTGCACGCGATCGTAAAGCTCCTGGCCATTTTCACCCTGACAGAAACCATAGATATAATTGCCGTTTTCATCCTGGAAGAAAGCCGGCGTGGATTTTGAGAGAGTTTCCGGCGTGGAAATGCCGATGTAGGCAATGTCGGTATCGCCATAAGTCACCATGGCGTATGGATCGAGCACGGCGGTGCCGTCTTTATCCACAAAATTGCAGCTCAGATACTGGTAATCTGCCTGGTTGTTTGCGATGTCCAGAAACTGATCCATGCCGAAATCAAATTCGTGGTTGCCAGGGATCGCGAGATCGTAGCCAACCTCGTTCATAATGTCGACGATCCACTCGCCGTCAGAAAGCGTGCCGAGCACAGCGCCCTGAATGGCGTCGCCATTGTCCACAAGTGTCACGTTGTCAGCGCCAATGGCGTCTTCCATCTGTGCTTTGTAGCCGGCGATGGCGGCATAAGCCATACCTTCGTCGTTGGTGCAGTGGATGTCGTTGGTGTAGAGCACGACGATGTCGTCGGCGTCCGCTGCGGTGTTTTCGTTCGCCGCAAACACCGGCGCCGCCGAACTGCAGAGCATTGCACCAGCGAGAACCATTGAGAGAACTTTCTTACCGTAATGTTTCATTCGTTTTCACCTTTCTTGTCACGATTTCCAGCCATTTCTGCCGGAGTAATAACGGTTCGTACCTAGTGTAGCAAAATTCGCGGAGCGCGACAAGCATTCGCGGGTGAATTGTCGCAATGATTTGCAAATTTGACCAGCCATTGATATGCGTTTAACGCGCACTTAAAAAAGCGCCGCCAATATGACGAACGCTTTACGCAGCAATTTTAGAAAACGAGCTGCACGAGCAGCATGTAGCACACGGTGCCGCCAGCGATGGAAACAAGCATCTGTCGTTTCCAGAGATGCAGCGCCACAGTAACGACGATGGCCAAAAGTTCCGGCAAGCCGTGGCTCTGGCCGAGCACATCCACATTGCGCAGGCTGTAGACGACGAGCATGGCAAAGATCGCCGACGGCAGCGCCTTGCCAAGATAGATCACCAGCGGCGGCGTCGGCCGGCCTTCGCGAAAAACGAGGAACGGCAGAAAACGTGTCGCCATTGTTGCCAGCGCGCAAATGGCGATGGTGAGGATCTGCTGAGCGAGTGTCATGACCAGCCACCTGCCTTTTCAAGAGGTTTGCGAAAGCCCACGAGCAACAGCAAAATCACGCACATGCTCGGGATCAGGAAACCGTCCGCGCCGAAGAAGATCAGACAGCCGAGGGAGGCCGCGAGACCGATGATCGCTGTGTAATGCTTGCGCTCTTTTAGCAGCTGCTCGAGGAAAATGACGACGAACATTGCCGTGAGCACAAAATCCAGGCCCTCGGTGTTGAAATTGATGAGATTGCCGGCGAGCCCGCCGATTGTCGAGCCCGACACCCAGTAAAACTGGTTGAGTAGCGTCACAAAAAACATAAACCAACCGCGATCCACATCCGGCGGGATCTTCGCTGAATAGTTGATCGAAAACGTCTCGTCGCACATGCCGAAGATCAGGTACCAGCGTTTCCAGCCGAGCCCTTTGAATTTATCGAGCATGGCGATGCCGTAGAACAGATGGCGCGCCTGGATCATCAGCGCCACAAGAAACGTCTGCAGCGGCGCGAACGGACTCAAGAGCATCGACACCGCGACAAATTCCAGCGATCCGCCGAAAATCGTCAGCGCCATCAGACAGGGATAGATAAAACTGAAGCCAGATACATGCATATAGATGCCGTAGGCCAGCCCCAGAAACCAGAATCCCGCAAAGATCGGGATCGTGCAGGGAAACGCAGCCCTGAACGCTCGTCGCCGCACGCCGTCGTGCGTTTTTACGTGATCCATTGTCCTCCTCCTTTCGCATATTCTCATATTATAAAATGCAGAGGTCGCGCCCGTCAAGGACACGACCTCTGTCGTCATGCTTCTGCATCTGTTTGCTCCTGCGGCTGCTCTTCCTGCTCAACCTGCGCAAAATAATCCCAGATCAGCGCGTTGAGCTCGCCCATCCACTCGCGCCCGGCGTAGCCCAGGCTCGTGTAGACGACGATGCTGTACGGGCGGCCGCTCGTGGAAAATTCCAGCGCATTTTCCGCTTCTTCATACTGACCGTACTTCTGCGCCATTTTTGTGCCGCCGATGACGCCGTTGAGATAATCGTTCGGCTTCGCTTCCGTCAGATCAGCGATAAGCGTTTCAAAATTCTCCCGGTGATCGTACAGATAATCGAGCACATCGTTCATATACGACGCCGTGAATTCGTTCCAGTAGGAATAATACGTCTCGTCTGTCGCCTCAATGATCTCCTTGCTGCTGTATTTCGCCACGTCGCGCTTGAATTCTACCCAGCCGCCGAGATTTTCGTAGAGGATATGCGCCGCCGTGTTGTCGCTGTCGACGATCACCGCGTGCAGCAATTCTTCCACAGAGATATAATCTCCCGGCAGATACGTCGCGCCGATCGGCCCGCCTTCTTCATAATAAGACGCATCGTAGTAAAGCCCATGCGCCAGCGTGAACTCGCCAGCAGCGAGCTTTTCGTAATAGAGCATCGCCAGCGGCACCTTGTACGTGCTGCCAGCAGTAAAATAGCTGTCTGCGTTCACCGCATACACCGCATCCGTCACATAATCGTGCACCACAATGCCCACCTGTGACTCATCGAAACCATTATCCAGCATCGAGCCCGTCACGATCAGCTCCAGATTTTTCGCGATCTCCTCAGCGCTCTTGCGCTCAGGCTCCGCTGTTTCCTGCGATTCTTCTTCAGCAGCGTCGTCCTTCGTCACCTTATCCTTGATGAGGAGCGACGCATCCTCGTCGATCGCCGGTTCTGTGATACGGCTGTCCATCGTCATATAAATTCCCAATACACAGCAGCAGATCGCCGCCGTAAAGAGAATGATCATTAATCCTTTTTTCATACAAAGTGCATCCCTTTCTGAGAGCCCTTCCTCTGAAGTTACAATCCAGAGCTTATTATACGGGATGAACGTTGTAAAAACTTTAATTTTTTCTTAAATCCGCTAAAAAATTTTATAAATTTCTATTATCTCATCCTTTTGCACCAAATTCCGATTCATTCGCCAGCGACAATTCCAGCACGATCATATCTCTGAGCAGCTGCCCCGCTTCGACGATCGGATGATCGTAGTGCTCCGTGAAAAAATCCGCGATCACATACGCCCGTTTGAAACCACAGGCCTCATAAAACGGCAGCGTCAGCGGACTCTCGCCCGTGCCCACGCGAAGCGTCCGAAATTCGTCGCGACAGAGATTTTTCACATAATCCACCATCGCGCGCCCATATCCCCGTCGCTGCGCAGCCGGCGCCGTCGCCAGATTTTTGATCTCCGCTACACCGTTTCCCTCGTCCGTGACCACACAGACCGTTTTGAGTTCCGGATCCGCAAGCACAAACAGCCGCCCACGCTCAAGATAGCCATCGATCATCCGCTCCTCCTCGTCCGCCAACAGCAGCAGATCGAGATAGCGTTTTTTATCCGTCGTGATCTCCGTGATCGTCATCGTTCTCCCTCCCACGAAAAAAGCCCAGCCTCCGCTGAGCTTTTGCACAGTCATTTTTCAAACTTCCCCAACAATTCCTCGGGAGTAATAACTGTCATATCAAAAGACTGAAAGTCTTTCTTATTTCGCGTCACAATTGCATCGCATCGATTACTTTTTGCACAAACGGCCAGCAAGCAGTCCTCAAAATCAGCAGCTTTTCTCAAGAACGCAGTCAAAACATCCCCATTAGTTACCGTCAAAACCTTTGCTATGTCCAAGACTGCACCTAAACCGCGATAAGCAATCTCCACGCTATGTGTTGCACGTCGAATCAGATAAAAAAGATCTGTCACGCTCGATGCCGACAAAAAACCCTGTATTTTCTTATCTTCACAAAGGACCAACACTTTTTTTGACGACTCGTAAAACGGCTCTCTCGAAAGTAAGACATCCAAAAAGATATTTGTATCAATCATTACTTTCATAGCTCGCCAAGCGCTCCACTCGAAGTTGTTTGCGATTGAAATCATCGGGTAATTTTCCGGCCAGTAAACCACTGAGCGTATCCACCGCACTTACGTTAGGATTGACCACTTTCGCGACCATCTTTCCATTACGTGTAATATAAATGTCTTCTGATTGCAGCTGGTCCAGATATTTGCCAAAATTCGTCTTAAACTCCGTAGCTGTAATGATCATTTTTCATCACTCCTCATCTACATTTTAATCGATTTTTAAATAACAAGCAATGATTTCGATCGATTATTGCCAAAAAAAGCCCAGCCTCCGCTGAGCTTTTGCACAGTCATTTTTAACCAAAAAAACGCGCGATCTCGATCTCCGCGTTCTCCGGCGAATCTGAGCCATGAATGATATTTTCCGTCGTGCTCGTCGCAAAATCGCCGCGGATCGTACCCGCAGCTGCTTCCTCATATTTCGTCGCGCCCATGAGAATGCGCATTCCCTTCACGACATTGTCGCCCTCGACGATCATTCCCAGCACCGGACCAGACGTCATATATTCCACCAGCTCAGGGAAGAACGGCTTTTCCGTGAGGTGCGCATAATGCTCGCGCAAAATCGCCTCGTCCAGCCGCATCATCTTCGCTTCCGTGATCGCAAAACCCTTGCGCTCAATGCGCGCGATCACCTCGCCCATCAGCCCGCGACGCACACAGTCCGGTTTCAGCATGATATAAGTTCGTTCCATAGCCATAGTGATTTCTCCTCTCAATTTCTCTAGCTTATCCTGAAACTATTTTATCAGGTTTCTCCGTTCCTGCCTACGCTTATTTTTCTAAAAATTTATAATATTTGGTATGTGCGTGGTACAAGCTGACCATTTTTCATTTCCAGCACAGCATCGTAGTGCGCAGCCAACTCATCGGACAAATGATGTGTGATAACTAAAAGCGTCAGCTCAGGATCTTCGAGCAGATCGCGCTCAATCGCCAGCGCCGTCTGCTGGTCGACGGCTGACGTTCCTTCGTCGAGAATCAGGATCGGTGCACGCCTCACAAGCGCACGCGCCAGAGCGACGCGTTGCCGCTGTCCACCGGAAAGACGGCTGCCATTTTCTCCGACATGCGTTTCCAGCCCATCCTCCAGCGCTGGCAGAAATTCCTCTACGCCGCTTCGCACCAGGATTTCCTGCAGAAAATCCTCCGCGATCTGCGCACCCAGCGTGATATTTTCCCGCAGGCTCACATCAAAGAGCGTCACATTTTGCGGCATCAGTGCGATCAACCGGCTGAAATCATTGCGCCCCAGCTCACGCACCTCTCGGCCGTCATAGGCGATGCTGCCGGTATATTCTGCTGAATAACCACAGAGCAGCTGAATGAGCGTCGACTTGCCACTGCCAGAAGTGCCCACCAGCGCAATCTTTCCGCCTTTGCAGAGCGTCAGATCTACGCCTTTGAGAATTTTCTGCTCCGGCGTATAACAAAAGCGCAGATCACTTACCGTCAGTTTTTCGTCAAATGTCGCTCCGCACGCCCTGTTTTCTTCCCACGCTTCTTCATTCTCCGCAAAATCTGCAAGTTTTTTCAGCACCGGCCGCGCGCCCTGGATCTTCGGCAGATTTTGCAGGATCAACAGCACCGGCGTGCTGAATGTCGCACTGAGCTGGATCAGCGCCAACAGCGTGCCAACCGTGATCGCTCCATGCATCACCAGCCATGCCGCAACCATCACCACAACAATATTACTCGCCAGCGAGATCATCGCCGCTGTCATTTCATTAACTGCAACAAACGCATCGGCGCGAAACTTCGCGTCCGCCGCATTTTCGTTGGCGCGCTGGAAACGACGGGCAGCATACAGTCCCTCAGCAAAATTGCGAACGACCGCATAACCACCGAAAAGCTCGTTCGCCACCGCCGTGAACCGCGCCAGTTTTTCCGAATACACAGTCTGTCGCCGCTCCAACGCCTTGCCAAGCAGCGCCGGCAAAAGAAATAGCAACAGCAAAAACACCAGCAAGATCCCCGTCACCAGCGGACTCAGATACACCAAAATCCCCAACGTCGCAAGAAAAAGCGCAACCATTGACGAAGCGTCCAGAAGCGGCACAAGCATGTTTTCCTCAATGATCTTCACATCATTAACCACCGCCGACAGGTATGCCGCCGAATCTTTTTCATAGAAAGCCTGCGGCCGCCGGCGCATGATCCCGCGGAACACCCGCGCGCGAAGATTTTTCGTCACGCCGCGCAGTAAAACTTTTCCGCAGAGCGATTCTGCAAACGAGAGCGCCGCCAGTATCAGCACATAGCCAGCCATAATCTGGCACAGCCGCCAAAATCCCGCGCCGTCACTGCGCACCGCCACATCCAGTACCTGCTGCAGCAGGATCGCCACAAACGCCGATGCCACTGAATTCACCACGCCCAGAGCCATGGCCAACGCAAGCATACGCTTGTCTTTTCCTTCAAATATACTCATGCTAAATCCCTCCGATCAAATTTACAGGATCAGCATAAGCCCCGACGCAGCGTCCAGGTCAAGACTCTTTTCTCAAATTTTCAAGGATTCTATCCACAATCTCCGTCTGCTGCGCAAAAAACATCTCGCCGTCGTAAACGCGGAAAAGCGCTTCCAGTTCCTCCGGCACATCGCCCTGCGCAGTCATCACAATCTCCGCCAGCACCCCGTCGTCCAAAAGCGACTGAAAAAGCGCGGTTCCCTGCTCCGCCAAGGCTGCAATTTCTGACTCAGAAGCCTGTTCCGTCAACATATACATCGCCTCGCCAAATTCACAGTACGCATCGAACAATCCCTCATCGATGATCTTTTCATAGCAGGCGATGATCACCGCCAGTCCCTCCTCGTCCATGAGATGGTCCGCCATCAACAGCCCATCGATCTCCCGCTCGAGCAGTATCTGTGGATACCCGTGCTGGATCAAAAGCGCGATCAATCGCACAAAATTTAACGGCGTTTCCGCCGGCAGATCATACAGCGCCAAAAGCGCCAGCATCTGCCGCTGCGCCGTCAATTCTGCGATCTGCTCCGCCAGCGACGCGTCCAGAGCAGCAATCGCCTGCGCATCGTCACCATTTTCCGCAAGCATTTCCTTCACCTGCGCCAGCGAAAATCCCAGCGCCGAAAGATTTTTGATACGCAGCACCTTCACAAGATCCCGCACCGTGTAATCAAAATAGCCATTCTCGCTCACGCCCACATCCGACAGCAGTCCCAACTTTCGCCAATGGCGCAGCGCCCGCTGCGTCACCCCGGCCAATCGTGCAAATTCTCCGCTGTTCATCCATATCCGCTCCTTTCTCCGTTCAGTATAGCGCAGCGCGCGCAAACAAAAAAGGCCTTCCGAATCCAGAAAGCCTTCCCCCTCGGTGTCATTTTTCCTCGCGGCGTTTCATCGCACGTCCGCACGCCGCCAAGAGCGCAGCGCCAATGCTGCCACACACCACTCCGGCCTTGCGATACGCCTTTTCCTCATACGCTTCGCCCATCGGCCAGAATTTTCCGGCCAGCGCGAAAAAGAGCAATGCCAGCGCGCCCTTCCACGCTGGATTTTTGCGCCGCCAGGCTATAATTGCCGACACTTCTGCGCCAGCGATGATCGCATCCAGCGCTTCTGCGTTTGACGCGCGATCGATCATCTCATCGCGTTCATCCTTGTGCGAACGTGGTCGTTCCAATTCTGTCATTGTCGCTCCTCCTATTCTCTTCGCTCATAGTAAATGGACGCAATAAACGACGCTGCAAAGTAAACAATCAGCATCACCGCTGGAACCGTGAAAACAAACGCATAGGCCATATTCTCCGTTGTCATATAACCGATAAGCCCCGCCGCCATGAACACGATGATCGTCCAAAACATCACCGTCGACGTCCTAGCCTGAGCCTTGAGCTTTACCAATGCATTGCGTTCGTCACGTTCCTCAATCCGATCCTCCCGCGTTGCCTCTTTGGAGAACGCCCGTAATATCATTGACACCCCGAAGATCAACATAAATATCCCCAGCACCAACCCTTTGACAAACTGCGCCGTTTGGTCTTCCGGAGCTATCACCAAAAGCACCAGCCGCGCCGCCCTGAGCACCGCCCAAAAAATCCCGAAAGCAAGCCCTTTCCTATTATAGACTCTCATCACAATCCCTCACTCTCGACGTTCGTAGTAAATCGAAAGAATGATCGACGACCAAAAATAAACGATCACCTGCAAAAGCGGCGCAAATGCCAGAAACGCCCAGGCAATGTTGTCCGTCATATAATAACCAATCACTCCACAGACAATCAAAGCAATCATCGTCCAAAACATCACATCGTTCACCCATGCTTTGCTCTTGAGCCGCACCAGCTTGTTGCGTTCATCGTTTTCTTCAATCCTATCCTCACGCGTCGCCTGCTTGGATAACGCCCGCGTGAATCCCGAAAGCCCAAGCGTCAACAGAACAACGCCCACGATGGTACCCTTGACGAGCTGCGCCGTCGTATCCTCCGGTTGGATCACCAGCAGGAGCAGCCGCAGCCCCCCGAGCACCGTCCAGACGATTCCCCAGATGAATCCTTTCCTATTATAGATCTTCATACAGCTTGTCCTCCTCTCGCATATTCTCAGCCAGACAGCACAGCTCCTCCACACTCACGCCAAACACCTGCGCCATGCGGTAGGCCAGCATCAGCGACGGATTGTACTGCCCCTTCTCTATGGAAATGATCGTTCGCGACGACACATGCACCAGATCCGCCAGCTGCTGCTGCGTCAATTTCTGTGCCGTGCGAAATTCTTTCACTCTCGTTTTCATGCGCGCACTCCTTTGCAACATGAAGCGTCCTTCATATGAAGCTACCTTCATGTTATCAGATATCCGCTTCACCGTCAATAACAATATGAAGGAAACTTCACCTGAGCATAAAAAAACGAGGCCGAAGCCTCGAAATATTTTCACTCAATCTCTCGCACCTCCACGCCACTGGCGGCGTAATTCGCGAGCGATTCATCGTCCACAGGGATCACGCAGAAATGCACCGGCGCGCCGATGGCGAAATAGCCGAAGACGGCGACACCATCGCGATGATAAAGCAGCGGCGGCTGTTGCGCGGTGCCCGGGCGATACTGCTGGCTGGAAAGAAAGGTGTGGTCGTAGGAGGATTGGTTGACAGTCTCGACGATCTCTGTCAGCGCTCTGTCGTCAAGCTCTGGGAAAAATGTTTTCAGCGTGTAGAAACAATCTTTTTCAAACAGCGCGTAGGACGCTTCGCTGTAGCTGTGCTCGTCGTAACAGACCGCAACCTCCTCGATCTTGTCGCTGCCCTCCGGTACGGTCACACGCAGCTGTGGCAGCGTCCATTTTTCGGCGTCGGCGCGATAATAGTAGCGCGTCGCCGGCTCCGCCGACTGCACCGTCTGCTCCAGATTTTCCTGTGGCCACTCAGCGGCAGGCAGCAGATAGCGCACGCCCTCATCCTGCCAATAATAGCCGTTGTAGCTCGCGATGAAATCCTCCAGCGTGAAATTGAAAACGCGCACGTCATTCTCCGTTTCCGTCACGCCGACATCCAGCGCCACAACAGGCGCTTCCTCCGCCATCGTGGAAACGACGCCTTCCTGCTCCGGCAGAAAATTCATCACCACGATCAGCGCACCCACAACCGCAAAAAGCACCAGCAATACACCGATCACAATCTTCACCACCGTTTTCATCTGTCCACCTCCTGATGGTTCGCTGCATTTTCTTTCATTATAGCGATGCGCGAGGCGCAAAACAAGAACGATCAAATCTTTCTTTGACTCCATAATCCCACACCATTTTCATGCAGGATCCTGTATAATAATACCAATGAATACGAAGGAGGCTCCTATAATGATTGATTTCAAAGTTGATATCGTTGGCTCGTTCCTGCGTCCGGATTCTGTGAAAGAAGCGCGCGCAGCGTTCAAAGCGGGCACGATCTCCCGCGAAGAGCTGACGGCGGTCGAAGACAAGGCGATCGCTGAGCTGGTAGAAAAAGAAGTTGCCCACGGTCTGCAGTTTGTCACCGATGGCGAATTCCGCCGCAGATGGTGGCATCTGGACTGGCTGAAAGAGTTCGACGGATTCGAGACGATCTATGTGACAAAACCCTTGGCCGGCGGTGTGCACGAGGTTGAATACGGCCAGGTGACAGGGAAATTTTTCTACGACAAAAATAAAGCCCACAAGGAAATGTACGCCTGGGATTATCTCCATGGGCTGGCGCAGAAATACGACGGCGTCATGGCGAAAAAATGCATCTCCGGTCCAAACATGATCCTCATCGACCATGTGCTGCAGCTCGGCCACAAGGAAACGCCGTACTACGGCGACAACCTCGATGCGCTGATCGACGACATCGGCAAAGCATACCAGGATGCGATCCAGGATTTCTACGACCACGGCTGCCGCTATCTGCAGATCGACGACACCTCCTGGACCTATCTCATCGACGATAATTTCCTGCAAAAAGTTGACGCCCTCGGCTACACCCAGGCGCAGGTGCTCGAATGGTTCCGCACTGTTTCTACAAAAGCGCTGGAAAATCATCCTGCCGACATGACCATTGCCACCCATTTCTGCAAGGGCAATTTTAAGGGCAAACCGCTCTTCGCCGGATTCTACGATGCCGTCGCGCCGATTATCATGCAGATCCCGTACGATATTTATTTCGTCGAATACGACGACGAACGCTCCGGTTCCTTCGCGCCATGGGCCGGCATGAAGGACAACGACAAACGCTTCGTTGCCGGGCTCATCTCCACGAAAAATCCTATGCTCGAAAGCGTGGACGACCTCAAAACCCGCTTCGCTGAAGCAAAATCCGTCGTCGGCGACAACATCGCCCTCTCCCCACAATGCGGCTTCGCCTCCGTCGAAGAAGGCAACGCCATCACCGAAGACGTGCAGTGGCAAAAGATCGACCTGCTCGTAAGCTGCAGAGAATGGGTGTAAACTTCCCCAGTAATGCCAAAGACCGGACGCGTGTCCGGTCTTTTTCTGTGATCATTTCTTCTTCCGTGGATCTTCGATCCAGTAGGTGTGGATGCCGTAGTTGAAGACGTAGGCGTCTTTTGGCACTTGCTGCCAAACGTTGCGCACGTTGTAGAAATCGCCGATGCCACCGAATATCATGCTCCAGGCCATACTGCCCCAGGCGATGGAGAGGATGGCGTTGGGCACATTTGCCCAGAGGAGCCAGGCGGCATAGGGGATAAATCCGAGCAGGACGGCGGGTGTCAGGCTCATGACGATGAAGCGGCGTTTGGTGATCGGCGTGTTGCAATAGACCATCGCTGCCTGCAACTGGTAAAGCCAGACATCCTTGGTGGCGCGTCGCGGAAAAAAGACGGCGTGGATGAGTTCGTGCAGCACGATGAGTGCAAAATAGAGCACGCTCCAGAGGAGCATCACGATGAGCATATATACGAAGGAAAACTCACCTGTCCAGTTCAGCCCTTTGACGAGGCGCACAACGGCGAGGGCGCCGGTCAGGATAAAGAGCGGCAGCGCCTGGCGCAGAGCCTGCATGATGACGTTCTCCAGATTGTCGCCTTCTTTGATGGGTACGGCCTCTGGCGGGCAGTAGCCGTACTCGAGCTGCGAAAAATCGTTCAAAGCACCGCGAAATCGGATGGCCATTTTTCACTCCCCACTTTCCTTGTTTCTCTAAATTTGCTATCATTAGATAAGCGGTTATCTTTGATTATACCCCATCGGCGAAGGAGGGACAACCATGTTAAAAGCGCTGCGAAATTTTATCATCGGGCTCTTGATCGGCGCGGTCGTCTTTACCCTTGTGCTGCCGTACGCTTATTTCCACGAATCGCCGGGAAAATTCTACGCGGATCTGGTCAACGGCCAGCTGCGCCAGCGCCAGAACACGATCCAGCTGGCGCGCTATTTCGACGATGGCGGCACGCATCTGCCGATCCTCAACTATCGCACCTTTGTCGATGCGGACGCGGAAGGAAATCCTGTCACGCCGGGGATCACGCTGTCGCAGTTTGAATGGCAGATGCAGACGCTGATCGATATCGGCTGCACCTTTATCACGCCGCAGGATCTGCTGGACGCTGTCGCCCGCGGCGAAAATCTGCCGTCGCGCGCGGTCATGATCACCTTCGACGACTGCAACGAGCAGATCTACACCCAGGCCTTCCCGATCCTGCAGAAATATGGGATCAAGGCGACGGTCAACGTCATCGGCTACTACATCGAATACCACGACAACTACGACCAGCCGCTGCTCACCTGGGACGAGCTGGCGGAAATGACGGCCAGCGGGCTCGTTAATCTCCAGAGCGAGACGTATTATTCCTATGTGCCGCAGCTCAATATCGACGGCTCTACGACGTATCCGTTCACAGAGCAGCGCCCGAGCGAGGACTGGGACGAATACTGGGAGCGCATCACCAAAGATCTTCTGCGCAACAATCTCAAGCTCTACACGGAAACCGGCGAAATGCCTGTGGCGCTGGCCTATCCTTACGGCAACTCGAACGACGCAACACGCCAGGCGATGCAGGCGGTGGGGCTTCAGATCGGCTTCGACAGCTTCAACAACTTCTGTCTCAATCTCGCTGGCAGCTACGACCTCGCGCATCTGCCGCGCTTTGAGATGAACAGCAATTTTGCAGACAAGCAGGAATTTATTCTCTACATTAATACCATCTACTGACTATCAGGCGCCAGGTTGACATTTCCTGACGCCTGTGTTATTGTCACGCTGATAAGCAAAGAATAAAAAAGGAGAGATATTTTGCAATTCAAGTACATTCTGCTGACGATCGTCGCCGCCATCGGCTGGGGATTTTCCGGCACCTGCAGCGAGCATCTGTTCAAGACCTACGGCACCAACGGCGAATGGCTCACATCGATCCGTCTGCTCACTGCCGGGCTGCTGCTCATTCTCATCTCCCTGGCGAGCGGCCAGGGACAGGCGCTTCTTGGCATTCTGCGCGACAAGCGCGACCGCTGGACGCTGCTCTTTTTTGCTGTCATCGGCATGATGGCGGTGCAGTACACCTACCTCACAGCCATCGCCCACACCAACAGCGGCACGGCGACGGTGCTGCAATACAGCGGCCCGGCGTTCGTGCTCTTCTACATCTGTCTCACAACGCGGCGCCTGCCGACCTGGCGCGAATCGGCGTCCCTCGTGGGCATTCTCGTCGGCGTTTTTCTCATCGCCACCCACGGCGACATCACAACCCTCGCGATCTCCCGCGCCGGCCTCGCCTGGGGCATGGCCTCAGCGGTTTTTCTCGCTGCCCACGACATCATCCCCGTCGGCATCATCCAGCGCTGGGGCAGCCTGCCGGTGACGGGGCTCAGCATGTTCATCGGCGGCATCGTGCTCACGCTTTTGACGCGCCCTCTGGATTACGAGCCAACGATCTGTCTCGACAGCGTGCTCACCTTCGGCGGGCTCGTCATCGTCGGCACGGTTTTCGCGTTCACAGCATTTCTCGCCGGCGTCGCCCAGATCGGTCCGGTGAAGGCGAGCATCGTCGCCTCGATCGAGCCGATCGCCGCGAGCATTTTCTCCTTTGTCTGGGTCGGCACCCATTTCACCCTCTACGACATCATCGGCATGGCGATCATCCTCATCGCCGTCTACATTCTCACAAACGCGCCGGCGAAGGAATAATCCCAGACGCACACAGCCCTGCGAATCACACGATCCGCAGGGCTGTTTTTTCGTCATACCTCTTCTGCTTTGGCAAAGCGTAGCCAGTAGAGCCAGCGATGCGTCACCGGTTTGCCACGGGCGGCGCTGAGCGCCTGCGCATAGAGCGCGAGCTGCTCGCGATAACGCGCAGCGTGCATGGCGCGATCGGTCTTGAAATCGACGATTTCGTAGCCCTCGTCTGTCTCGAAGAAGAGATCGATCTGACCGTCAACCATGATGTCATCCATGCGCATCGTAAACGACACCTCGTGCTCGATGGTTTTCGCACGCGCCATCACGCGCTGCACAAAATCGCTCGCGTAAAAGCGCACGAGCATCACCACATCGACAGCGGCACGCTCTTCGCGCGTGAGAAAAGCGCGTTCCTCCAGCGCGTCGAGGCGGCGCACGATGGTCGCCCGATCCTGAACCTCCAGCGGCAGCCACTGCACAACCTGGTGCATGAGCGTGCCCAGCGCCGCGCCGGTGAACGACACGTGCTCCTGCACAAACTCCGGCACCGGCACATCGGCGCGCGGCGCGCTCACACTTTCGCCGTAAGCCGGCCAATCCTGGATGTAATCGGGAATGACGCGGTTGCTTTTCGTAAGCTGAGAAACGGTGCGCTTGAACGGCTGCGTCGTCGCTTCAGCGTAAGCATAATCGCAGCTGAAGCCACGGGCGATCTCCGCCACCAGCGCGTCGTCGGCGCGATCGATCAGCGCCTGAAAATCGCTCTGCGCACCGTCGTCCGTCGGCGCTTCCTCAGCGTCAGCAGCGACGAAGCGCCATTTGTACAGCGGCGTGGGCGCATCCAGCGAAAGCGGATGGCGCGAATCACCGAGACAGGTAGTCAGCCAGTCGCGGTAGCAGCTCTGGCTGCTGAAGCTGGCGGTCTCGGCGCGCGCTTTTCCGCGCTCGCCCTGCCATTTTTCCAGCGCTTTTTCGCTGAACGTGGCCACGAGATAGAGCCGGTCGATGGCGCGGGTGAGGGCCACATAGAGCAGGCGCACTTCTTCCGAGAGAGTTTCGCTGCGATTTTTCGCCGCCAGCATTTTTTTCTCAAAGGACGGATGCGTCGTGGCGCGCTCCAGATCGACAACGTTCATCGCCACGCCAAGCTGATCGTCCACCACCAGCGCCGGCGCACTGTCGCGAAGATTGAAGCGGCGCGCCATATCCGCCAGAAAAACAACCTTGAAGCCCAGCCCCTTGCTCTTATGGATGCTCATAATGCGCACGCAGCGGTCGTTTTCGCTGAGCCCGATGCCCGGCGCCGACGAATCCATGCTGCGGGATTTGAGGGTTTCGACATAATGCAGGAATCCCGGCAAACCGTAGCGATGCTCGCGCTCGTATTCGGCGATCGTGTCGATAAATGCGAGCACATTCTGCTGCCGCTCGGCACCGTCGTCCATGCCCAGCAGAAATGCACCGTAGCCGCTCTCCTCAACGATCTGCAGCGCCACCTCAGCCAGCGGCGCATAGCGCAGCGCAGCGCGCCAGTCTGCAAGGTGCTCGTAAAACGCAGCGAGCTTGCGCGCGGTGAGATCGTCCTGCTCTGCGGCGTAGGCTCTGGCCGCTTCGGCGAACGCGCCCTCTGGCATGGCGAGGCGAATGGCGGCGATCTCCGCATCGCTGAGCCCGCCAAAGGGCGATAAGAGCGCAGATAAGAGCGCTGTATCGATGTGCTCATTGGCGAGCACCGTGAGCATGGCGATAAAAAGTCGCACCTCGAGATTTTCAAAGCCGACGACGGAATTGTCGCTGTAGTACGGAATGTGCTGCGCCTTGAACACTTCTTCAAAGTCGTGCAGCCGCGCCCGCGGTGAACGCATCAGCACAACAATGTCGCCGTAATCGTAGCGCCCGCTCGCCACGAGCCGCTCGATCTCGCCAGCGATCCATTCTGCTTCGGCGTCGCGCACGTCATCTGCTGCCACAGCAACGCACTGCACCGCGTCCTCGTCCTTCTCAAAGCTGCCACCGCAGACCAGCGCCTGTCCAGGCTCCTGATAATCGACGTCGCCGAGACGCGGCGTCATCAGCGCGTCGAAAAGAGCATTGGCAAAATCCAGGATCTCTGAACGGGAGCGGAAGTTTTCCGAGAGAAAAATGAGCCGCCCGTCGTCGGTGTCGCGGTAGCGCGCATAGCGGCGGTTGAAAATATTCGGATCGGCGCGGCGGAAACGATAGATCGCCTGCTTCACATCGCCGACGAAGAAAAGCTGTCCCGGCCAGGCGAGCGCTTCGACGATGGCTTCCTGGATCGGGTTGGCATCCTGATACTCGTCGAAGAAAATGTACTGCACTTCCTCGCGGATCGCTGCCCGCGCTTCGTCGTCGGCGAGCAGAGCCAGCATGGCGTGCTCAAGATCGTTGAAATCGAGGCCGCTGCGCGCCTGCTTCGCCGCTTGATAGGCGCTGTCGTAGGCGCGCACGAGCGCTGCGAAGGCCGCCAGATGCGGCTGCACAAGCTGGCGATCGGCGTCGATGCGCGCGCTGCCGCCGAGAACGGCGAGCTCAGAAAGCTTCTCGACGGCTTTCTTCGCCTGCTTGCGCTGGGCAACGATCGCTTCGTCGATCTCCGCCTCCTCGAGCGTGGCGTTTTTCGGCTTCGCCGGCTTGCGTGTCCATTTGATCTGCGCGAGATTTTCCATCAGCGCGTCGAGAACATTCTCCGCCGCTGCAGCATGGCGCAGACTGCGCAGGATGGCGGCGTCGTCGGCGAGCATATTGTGCAGCTTCTCTGCGTTCGGCAGCAAATCCGCAAGCGGCGTCGCCTGATCGAGGAACTGCGCCAGCTGTGCGCAGACTTCGTCGATCTGCGCCGCGAGAATGCGCTGATAGTCCTCCGGCAGCGGCGCTGCGTAGGCCTCGGCCTGCGCATCCAGCCAGCCCAGCGGATCGGCCTGAGCCTGGATCCGCGCGTAAACCGTACGCACAAGCTCGCGCAGTGTTTCGTCGCCGTTTCTGCCGCCATAGGCATCGACGAGCCGCAGAAAAGCGCCGTTCTCCGGCGCTGCATAGGCAGCATCGAAGGTGTCCGCCAGCGCTTCCTCGCGCAGGATCGTCGTCGTCGTTTCCGGCAGGATCTTGAACGCTGGGTCCAGCCCGAGCACATGGTAGAAGCGCCGCAGCTCCGAAATACAGAAGGCGTGCATCGTCGAAATGTGCGCCTCCGGCAGGATCTCGAGCTGGTGAATGAGAAAATCGCGGTCCCCGCCCTCGGCTTCGCCGACTGCCTCCGCCAGCCCCTGGCGCAGACGCGCCTTCATCTCGCCGGCAGCAGCGTTGGTGAAAGTGACGATGAGCATATGCACCAGCTCCACGTGGTCATGCGCCAGCATATCGATGATGCGGTCGACGAGGACGCGCGTTTTTCCCGAGCCGGCAGCGGCAGAGATCAGCAGATCTTCGCCGCGCGCAGCAATGGCTTCCTGTTGATGCGGTGTGTAATTCATGCGTCCTCCTCCTCTCCAACGAGCTGCGCCTTGACCTCCGGCCATTTCACCGGCGCGATCGTGCGCACGCGATTGCCGCTGCGCCCGTCTTCAAAGCGACAGACCGCCGCGTAATCGCAGTACGCACAGCCGCCCTTCTGCTTTTCCTCCAACGGCTGCACGCGAATGTCGCCGTCCATGACAGCGCGCACCGCCTGCTGCGCCGCCTGCACTGTGTGGTCGAGCAGACGCTCGAGCAGCTCGGCGCTGAGGCTGTTGTCCGGCGTTTTGCCGCGACCTTTGAAAGCGATGACCTGCTCTTTGCCCTCGCGCACGCCGCGATCGAGCGCTTCGATCACAGCAGGATCGTCGATGAACACGCCGTCCATGAGCAGATCGGCGGCAATCATTTTTTCGATCTCCTGCTCGTCGAGGCTGTCCGTATCGATGAACGGCCGTTTCAAGCTGAGATAGAACACGCCTGCTGGCAGCGGCTCTTCGCGCCAGCCCATGGCTGCACGCAGATAAAGCAACAGCTGCAGATCCAGCCCGTTCCAGACGCGGGTGATGTCAAAGCTGTTGAAGCCAGATTTGTAGTCGATGACCCGCGCATACACCTGCCCGCCCTGGCGCCAGGTGTCGATGCGGTCGATGCGCCCCTCAATGCGCAGGATCTGCCCGTCGATATCGAGATAGACCGGTGGCAGGATCGGCGCGTCAGCGCCAAACGCCACCTCGCTGAAGCGCGGCGCAAAATCGCTCTCGCGCAGCTGGCGGATGATGAATCGCCCAGCCTTGCGGCTCTGTCGGCGCAGCTTGTCGAGCACAGCGGCGTTGCGCGCTTCGCGGCTGCGTGCGCCGTCGAGCTGACGCGCCGCTTCCTCGTCGAGGTAAGCGTCCATCTGCGCGCAGATCTGCGCGTCGTCCCAGTCCAGCCACTCCGGATGCTTGCGCAGATCGCGCGTGAGCTGGTCCAGCGAGCCATGGAGCACGTCGCCGATCTCGTCGACTGCCAGCGTATAGTCCAGATCCTCCAGCGGACGGATGCCGTAGCGCAGAAAATGCTTGTAGGGACAGCCCTGCCAGCTTTCCAGCTCGGAAATGCTGACGTGCCCCTCGCCAATAGCGGGATAGAGCCGCTTCACCACATCCGGCGCGAGCTTGGCGCGCAGGTTCGTGTAATAGAGCCCGTCGCGCAGGAACGGCGCCAGCTGTGGCCGCGCCTCTTCAAAATAGCGCACAACGCTCGCCGTCCGGCGCACGCCATCCTCGTCCTCGGCTGCCAGCTCTGGCTGAGCGGCGTAGCGGCGCAGCCAGTCGGCGGCGTTTTTCAGGCTCTCCCACTCGAGATACGGCAGCACCTCGTCCATCGCAGCGAGCAGGCTTTTTTCCTCCAGCGCTGGCAAGATCTGTCGGGCACGGGTGATGAACACGCTCTCATTCATGGCAGCGCCGTCTGCGCCGCTCAGCGGATAGGAAAGGATCAGGCGCTCTGTTGGTTTCGCCAGCGTTTCGTAGAGACAGAGGGCTTCGTCTTCGAGAATGCGTGTTTCGTCGAAACGCAGCTGCACGCCAGCCTTTTCCAGCCACTGCTTTTCCTCGCGGATGAATACCGTGCGCGTCACGCCCTGGCTCGGCATCCAGGCATCGCTCATGCCCACGATCACCTGCACCCGACAGCGACCAGTGCGCGCACGGCCGAGCTCGACCACCTGCACCTCGTCCTGCGCCGGTGGCACAATGCCGAGGCTGGCTTCACCGAGTCCTTCTGAAAGGATGTGCGTGTACTGCTCCAGCGTCACCGGCATCTCGCCGATCGTCGCCACGAGCTGATCGAGCAGATCCACCAGCGCTTCCACGATCTGTGCGTCGGTCTCGCGCTGCGTTGGGCTTTTTTCTGCGTCGCTGGCGTGGAACGCATCGAGCAGCTCCGGCGCCGTGAGAAAATGATACACAACTGTGGAAAAATCCCGCACTGTTGTGCAAGCACGCAGATCCTCGTAAAACGGCTGAAAGCGCGCTGTGAAAGCCTCGTGCGCAGCCAGCGCCACTTCCTGCTGAGCGCGCAGCCCCTCCAGCTTGCGCGAGCGCGCGGTTTCGTCCGGCGGCGCAAAATAGCGCGCGTCGAAATACATCGTTCCCCGCAGATGCTTGGCGCGGGCAAACAGATCCAGTGCCACCACCTCGTCCTCGTCGAGCCCCGCCAGCCCCGTCTCGAGGCAGGCGAAGACCATCGGATAGGCGAAGCCATACTGCACCATATCCAGCGCGTTCAGCAGATAGCGCACAAGATAGTGCGCATCCAGCGCCTTGCGCTCGTCGATGAACGCCGGAATGCCATACTGCTTGAAAATGCGCGCGATCAGCGGAAAATACACCTGCGGCTGATTCGTCGTGATGTGGACATCGCGATAGCGCAACCCTTCCTCGCGCACAAGCTGGCGCAGTCTGCCTGCGAGATAGGTGATCTCCGTCTGCGGCTGCGGCGCCTTCCAAAGCTCCACCTGCTCGCCGCCCTGCGCAGCCTGCGTATCATAGCCAAACAGCTGCTGCGCCAACGGCTCAGCGTCAGCGAGCATCGAGCCGCGCGCGTCCACCGCCTCCACAGCCAGGGGGATCCCTGCCCGCACGAGCGTTTCGTAGAAGCTGTAGGAAGCATGGCAGGCGGAATGCAGCGTCCACCAGCCCCGCGCGTTCGTGAGCATTTCTGGCGCCATCACCAGCGTCATCGCCAGCTTTGCGCCCCGCGCCTCCAGCGCCTGCAGCACCGCCAGCTCCGGCTGGCTCAGCGAATGAAAACCGTCGATATAGATCGCCAGCCCGTCGAGCCAGTCCGCCTCGCCGATCTTTTCTGCCAACAGCGCCAGCCGCGCTTCGTTGTCCAGTCGGCGCTCGCCGAGCGCTTCTTCATAAGCCGCCAGCAGCTTTTTCACATCCGCCAGCTTCGCCGCCAATAGCGGCGGCACATCCACGCCTGCGCCAAGCTGCGCCACAGCGAGCGCATCCATGCCCAGACTGCGAAATTCGCCCAGCGTTTCCACAAGCTTCGCCGCCGCGCCGCGCTTGTCCCAGCTCTTGCCCAGGATCGTCAGCCCTTCCCTTGAAGCGCCGAGCAGATACTGCGCCAGCATGCGGCGACCGCTCTCGTTCACATACGCCAGCTTCGCGCCGCCCACACGCCCCAGCACCTCGCGCGACAGCGAGCCGAAGCTTTTCACCTTGATATCCATCATCACCGGCACATCCAGCCGCTCCAACAGCGCCCGGTCCGTCTGCATCGTAAACTGCTCCGGCACCAAAAGATACGCCCGTCCACGCGTGCGCGCGATCTGCGCCAGCTCCGTCAATATTTTTTCGCGCACAGCATTCGCCGTCGCGCCAACCATCAGTCGCATCGATCATCCTCCTTCACGTGTTTTCTCCAGTGTACACAGAAAAATGACAACATGCAAGCGCCGTCCGATAAAGATTGACGCTCTCCCAGCCATCCTCTAAAATAGAAAGCAAAGACCACAACCCACCGATCACAGGGAGGTTCCACCATGAAACAACGCATCCTCTTCAGCGCAGTCGCCCTCGCCAGCCTGCTCACCCTCGCCGGCTGCACAGGCGAAGCATCCGCGCCCATAGATACCGAGACCACGCCCGTCGCCGTCTTTGAAGAAACCAGCGACGCCACAGCGACCAGCGCCGGGTTGTCGAGCGACAGCGCAGCCAGCGTCGCCACCGCCCGCGACCACGATCTTTTCACCATGACAGATCGCACCTTCACCAACAACGCCGGCGGCTACAGCATCGACGTGCCCGCCGGGCTCTCCGTCTGCGACATGGGCGACGCCACCTATCGCAGCACCCTCGAAAACAGCGACGCCAGCACGCGCCTCGAGATCTTCACCCAGGCCCTCAGCGCTGACGTCGACGCCGCCACCTATCTCAGTTATTCCAACCGCTTCCTGGAAAACACCTGGGATTTCACCAAAACCTACGATTTTTCCATCGATGACACCCTCGGCGGCCGTGCCACCCACATCCTCACCTGGGAACGCCGCGCTCTCGCCCGCGTCGACGGCGACCGCAACTACTACGGCCAGCTCGATATCGTCGACGGCGACAACGTTTACAGCTTCCTGCTCACCAGCACCTCGCCAGTAGACGCCGACACCCTGCGCGCCATCGAGGAAAGCTTCCAAAGCTTCACCCCAACCGCCACCGCCGCCGAATTTCCGCGCCAGCCGCGTGAGCGCACCGACATCACCGACGAGACCCGCGACTTTTACCAGCGCATTTTCGCCGATGACGCCGACCTCACCTGGGGCATTTTCGAGCCAAGCACCAGCGGCAAAAGCGTGAGCGATCTCCTCGATGTGCAGCGCGAGCTGCAGCACCGCTTCGACATCGTTCTCTGCTACTCCAACATCTACGAAAACTACGAGACCGACCTCATCTACAACACCCTCTCCCGCCTCTGGGAAAACGGCAGCGTCGTCGAGCTCACCCTCCAAACCCAGCTCTACGATCCCCTCAGCCAGAACAACATGGTCTACGACATCCTGGACGGCAAGTACGACGAATTTCTCCACGACTACGCCGCCGACGTCGCCCGCTTTGGCCATCCCGTGCTCTTCCGCCCGCTCAACGAAATGAACGGCGACTGGTGCAACTATTCCGCCTACTGGACAGCCCGCGACTGCAGCACCTATGTCGAGCTCTACCGCTATCTCTACAGCATCTTTGAAGAAGAAGGCGCCAACAAAAACACCCTCTGGGTGTGGAATCCAAACGAAAAATCCTTCCCGAATTTCTGCTGGAACTACGCCGACAACTACTATCCAGGCGATGAATACGTCGACATCGTCGGCCTCACCGGCTACAACACCGGCGATTATTACGACGGCGAGATCTGGCGCAGCTTCGACGAGATCTACGATCCCCTCTACGCACAAATGGCGCCACAGTATCAGCAGCCGCTGATGATCACCGAATTTGCCTGCTCCAGCATCGGCGGTGACAAAGCCGCCTGGGTCGGAGACATGTTCACCCAGCTCGAAAACTATCCGCGCATCAAAGCAGCCGTCTGGTGGGACAGCGCCGATAAAGATACAAACAATAACATCGCCCGCCCATACTACATCGACAACGACAAAGCCGCCCTGCGCGTCTTCAAAGACCACCTCGCCCAGAGCGACTACAAGGAGAATCCCAGGGAACGCACCAACATCCTCTTGAGAGCCTACGACCTCTATTAAAACCACAAGCCACCGCCCAGCGCGGTGGCTTTTTCGTGCCAAATGCAGAAAACCAGCGAGACCTTACAGCCTCGCTGGTTTTGTTTGTGTGTCAGAACGTCTTAGCGATCGTTCCAGTCTTTGTCGAGCAGATCCGTCCAGTTTTCCACCTTGTTGCCATCGTCGGTGATCCACTCATATTCGTGGCCGTTCGTGGCTTCCTGCATATCGGCGTAGAACCATGCAGATTCTGGGTTATCTGGCCAGGTCTTCATCTCGTCTTCTGGCAGCAAATGATCGGCATCCGGCACACGGCCAAGGGTTCTGTTCACAATCGCGCAGGCTTCTGCGCGGGTGATGTTGTTGTTTGGACGAACGGTGCCATCTTCATACCCGCCGATCAGGCCGAGGTTCACAGCATCCATGATCGCGCCAGCAAACCATTCGCTGCCAGTCACATCCGTAAACGTTCCTGGTTCGTAGGTTGCACCGGTTTCTTCAAAGAAGCGCGTTGCAATGGCTGCAAATTCTGCACGGGTAATCGGCGCGTTCGGACGGAAGGTGCCGTCTTCGTAGCCCTTGAGGATATTCATTTCAGCGAGGGTCGCAACCGTCGTGCCATACCAATCGCTGGAACTTACGTCGCTGAAATCAGAAACGTCGGTGGTGTTTTCATCGCGCACATCTTCTTTCAGCAGACGATAGAAGATCGTCGCAACCTCAGCGCGGGTGATCTGCTTCTGCGGCATTACTGTGCCGTCTTCATAGCCGTAAACATATGCATCGTGGTCTACAGTATTCAGATCAGATGGAACATTTGTTTCTGGATCCTCTGGAACATCTGGCGTATCTGGTTCATCAGGCTCTGGATCTGGTTCGCTCGGATCGTATGGCGGTGGCGTATAGGTGCTTTCATATTGAGCAGTGAAGGTTATGTCCTCAGTGATCGTAAGTTCGAGCAGCTGCGCATTTGTGTACGTCTTGCCGTCGCTTCCTGTCCAGCCGATAAACTTCCAGTTATGATCTGCAGTCACGTTCGGAATCTGGCTGTTTGTCAGTTTGCTGTTTTCATCAATCTGTACCGTCACATCTGCATCACTGCCATTGAAAGATCCATGGACTCCTGCGTTGAAAATAACGTCGTGCTTTTCAACAGGAACAGGCTCATCGGCTTTCGTCCAAACCAAAGCGAATGGTGAGAAGCTGTCAACTTCGAAGGTCACATAATCATTGCCATTTACATTCTCATACTGTGCATTAATGATTTCTGGCTCTATATTCGCCCAATCCGGCACAACAGATTCTCTGTCCATCTCGGTGTAATGCACAACCTTAAATGTATCTGCTGCATCGGCGCCGTCAGGCATTGGCCAGTAAATGGTCAAGCTGTTTCCGTCGCCAAGCGTAACCTCTGCATTCCCATTTTGGCTGTCCACAAGATCCATGTACACAAGCTCACGCCCGTCTCCTCCATCGACAGTTTCGACGGCATGCTGACCCATCCGTTGATTAAAGTCATCATCATTGGATACTGCATCAGTTAATAGCTGTACTCGATTTGCCGAAACTTCAACCTCTGTGTCATTGACATAATATGTAACATTATCTTCTGCCACAGCAGTCAATTTCTCGCCATCCAGTGATTCTTTATCACTCACAATCGCATTGGTCATGTTTTCATCATTGACCACACTCTTTACAGTGAGCGTGCCGGTGCCGATCGCTACCGAACAATCCAAAGATTCTCCGCCAACAGTAAACGTCGCCAGGATCTTTCTCTGATCGAGAGCGCCAGGATTGATGGTCATCTTAAATTCATCGTGCGCTGCATTGGCAGTCATTTCAATCTGATCGTCGTCAATGATTTCATCTACATCTGGCTTATCATTGCCATTCGTATCATCGAAATAGGTCAGCCGGACAGGGATTTCTTGATCTCCAACTGCAGCTGGCTCAAGCGTATAGACGTAGCGTGGCAACCCATCGACAGTATCATATACCCCAGCCTGCTGCATAGACCATTCACGTTTTTCATTTCCGTCATCGTAGCTAAATTTGAGCGATTTGCTCAGATCACTGTCTGCGCTCTGCTCAGTTAGCCATTGCTGCACTTCGTCTGGCAAGGTGATGAAATATCCCGGCTGCGACAAACGGCCATCTTGAAAGCGACACCACACAGGACGTGCTCAAGACCATCGTCCTCGAACGCCACCACGCCACCGGCACCAAAGGCGCAGGCTTCGTCAAAGGCTTCGGCATCAAACGCGGCGCCATGGCCTCCACCGTCGCCCACGACGCCCACAACCTCCTCGTCGTCGGCACCAATGATGACGACATGGCCCTCGCCGCCAACACCCTCATCCAATGCGGCGGCGGCATGGTCGCCGTTCAGGACGGCCAGGTGCTCGGCCTCGCAGAATTGCCGATCGCCGGTCTCATGAACGACAAATCCGCCGAAGACATGGCCGCCGACGTCGCCCAGCTCGAAGAAGCCTGGAAAACCATCGGCTGCGACATGCCATCCCCATTCATGACCAT
>OGWZ01000633.1_pt1 | contig 37679 bp, 32 predicted proteins | sample 1576141 | NCBI WGS metagenome assembly OGWZ01 (sample SAMEA3541512, study PRJEB24748) | human gut metagenome | biome: human gut; feature: human-associated habitat; material: faeces | place: China | collected 2012
CAGATTTTGTAGTTTTTTGCATTTCTTTATGGAATATTTTTCTACAAAATCTGAGAAAAAAAAGAGGCTGCATTGCAGCCTTTTTTATTGCTTAAAAATGGAACATTTTGCACAACCTACATAAATTTTAATAATGTTCAGCTATTATTTATAAAAATTTGTATAGAATAATAAAAAGCTTTTAGAGCGTATATAACTATAACAATAGACGTATATCTTACATACAAGAACCAATTTTCTGTTTTAGATGGTTAGGAGTAAATGATGGGTTATCAAAAGGTTGACGTGTCTGAGGCGTTTCGTGTCTATACCGGTGGCGGCACGGTAACCGTGGCTACCACCTCAGAGCAGGGCGTCAGCGATATTATGACGGCTGCCTGGAACTGCCCCTTTGATGCAAGTGAAATTCTGGTGGTTTTGGCCTCGACCCATACTACTACCGAAAATATTTTAAAAACATCTAAATTTGTTGTTGCCATTCCAGAGGCTTCACAGAAAGAGCAGATCCTAAATGTAGGTTCTGTCCATGGCCGTGATTGTGGCGATAAATTTGCGGCTACAGGTGTGCCTTTTGAGCTTTCTGAGAAGTTACAGATTAAGGTTTTACCTAACTGCTTAGCTTATTTCGAATGCGAACTTGCCGATAAGGAGCTCTTAGCTAAGACTGGTATCTGCATGGGGCATGTTATCAATCTCTATGTTCGTGAAGGCTTGTGGAACGAAGAAGAGCATAGCTTTGCTAAAGGCGCTAAGCTATCTTTACATCATGTTACCGAAGATAAATTCTTAACCGGTGGCGCGGAGGCTTAATATGAGTGAGAACAATCAAGATCGCATCGTCGATTATGCCCTGTCTCTTTTTAAAGTCACCGCCGAAGAGTCTTTAGCTTATGACTCTCCTTCTGAGTACGAGCGCTTATTGCACTTTGCTCATGATGATGAATACGAGCTTTGTTTTGATATCGATATTCTGCGCGAGGGCGAGGAGTTTTTAGAGGATGATTTTGAATACCCTCTGTATAAAGTTAGCCTCGTCTATAGCAAGAAGAATCGTCATGATGATTATGACGATACGGTAGCGGCAAATCTTTACTTCTCCGATGAGAGTATGCGCGAGCAACAAGGGCGTGTAGATTGGTTCCCCAATGGGGATTAGAACAGCGGGGTCACGAGGGTGACCCCTTTTTTTTAAGGAAGAATTGTTATCTTGGTGCCGACATCGACCAGGGAGATGAATTCGTCGATATCTGGATTTAACAGGGCAATACAGCCATTGGTCCAATCGGTGCGCTGAACGGTCTCTTGATATTCACTGCGTGAAGGCGGTTGACCGTGAATCATGATCATGCCACCGGGGCGCATGCCCATCTTGCGCGCATTGAGAATATCCTGTTCATTAGGATAGGAAATGTGGAAGGCGCGATAATAATTAGAGCGCTCCTTAATATAATCGAGAGTATAGTCACCCTCAGGAGTACGGCGGTCGCCCTCGTATTGCTTGCGACCTACCGGGCGATCTGAAAGCGCAATCCAATATTTCTTGACCACGCGATTTTTATTCATAAGTATCATCTGATGGTGTGATTTATGAACGATCACATGATCGACTAAATTTTTGCGCAGTCCATAGCTTCCGGCGGGGAAGATATTAAGACCGTAGATTTTACCTAATTTCTGATAATCAAAATCCTCGTCATAGACTACATCTTCACTGACAGCCTGAGAGAGGAGATCATTTGGTAAGTTATGCCAGATCTGAGCGCTGACACTGCCGGCAAAACTTAATATCATAAAAAAAATGCTGTAAACTAAGGTCTTCAATTGACACTCCAGAACTAAGCGTTGGCATACGGATATGTGCCCGCACAAATTATACATTATAGTCCCGTTTAGGTGAGATTTTTCCATGCAAGATAATGAAGAACATAAGCGCGCTTTAAGCTTAGACGGCGTGGAGCAATTGCCTTTAGCGCAATTTGCTGAGGATGCCTATTTAAATTATTCCATGAATGTTATCCGTGACCGTGCCTTGCCCTCAGTCACCGATGGCATGAAGCCGGTACAGCGCCGTATTGTTTATGCTATGGCTAAGCTTGGTATCAATCCTAAGGCTAAGCATACTAAGTCTGCGCGTACTGTAGGTGAGGTTTTAGGTAAGTATCATCCGCATGGAGATTCCGCCTGTTATGAGGCCATGGTCTTGATGGCTCAGGACTTTAGTTATCGCTATCCCCTCATTGACGGTCAGGGAAACTGGGGTGATGCTGAGGAGCCTAAATCTTTTGCGGCAATGCGTTATACCGAGTCGCGCTTAGCTCCATATGCTAATGTCTTGCTCTCCGATCTCAATCAAGGATGCGTAGAGTGGATGCCAAATTTTGATGGTACTGTTGACGAGCCTAAGGCCCTGCCGGCGCGACTGCCGAATATTTTACTCAATGGTACTACCGGTATTGCCGTGGGTATGGCTACCGATATTCCGCCGCATAATCTCAATGAGGTGGCGAGCGCTTGTATCTATCTTTTAGATAATCCTGAGGCTACAGTTGCAGAGCTTATGACCATGGTTAAGGGCCCGGATTATCCTAATGGTGCGGATATCACTACCTCTAAGGCTGAACTTTTGCGTATGTATGAAAGTGGCCGCGGGATTATCCGTCAGCGTGCAGTCTATGAGCTTGAAAAGGAAGGCATTGTGATTAAGGCCTTACCGTATCAGGTCTCAGGCGGTACCGTCGAAAAGCAGATTGCCGATCTCATGGCGAAGAAAAAGCTCTTACAGATAAGCGATATTATCAATGCCTCCGATCATGAAAATCCCTGCAAGCTCATCATTGTGCCTCGCTCAAAACGGGTGGATGTCAATGAGCTCATGGAGCAATTATTTGCTTTAACCTCGCTTGAAAATACCTATAGAGTAAATCTCAATATCTTAGGTTTAGATGGAAAGCCGGCGGTTAAAGATCTCAGGACTATTTTAAGTGAGTGGCTGAGCTTTAGAGTTAAGACTGTGACCTCGAAGCTTCAGCATCGTTTAGATGCGGTAAATGCTCGTTTGCATTTATTAGAGGGTTTACTTACGGTCTTTTTGAATTTAGATGAAGTCATCGAGATCATAAGACACGCAGATGATCCTAAAACTAAGCTTATGGAGCGCTTTAAGCTTACTGAGCTACAGACTGAATATATTTTAGAGACTAAGCTAAGGCAATTAGCTCGTTTAGAGGAGATGAAGCTTACAGCTGAGCAAGATAAACTCTTAGAGGAAAAATCTAAGCTTGAAGGCTTATTAGGCTCAGAGAAAAAGCTTAAGAGCTATATTAAACGCGAAATTAAAGAAGATATGAAGCTCTATGGCGATGAGCGTCGCTGTGAGCTCAATGAATGTGAGGCTGCCGTTGCCATTTCTGAGGAAGAGCTCTTGCCGGTAACTTTAGCTACAGTAGTGCTCTCAAAGATGGGCTGGGTGCGCTCGGCTTCAGGTGCTGATGTCGATGCTAGCTCTCTTACCTATCGTTTAGGCGATAGTTTCCTCTCTAAGGCCTCAGGTAAGAGCAATGAAAGTGCCGCCTTTATCTCCAATAAGGGCCGCGTCTATGCGGTAGATATTCGCGATTTACCCTCAGCGCGCAGTCAAGGTGAGCCTTTATCCTCTAAGGTAAAGCTCTCCGATGGGGAAAATCCCGTGCATGTGCTCATTGCCCGTGAGGGAGATAAATATCTTTTAGCAAGCTCTAAGGCCTATGGCTTTGTCTGTGACGGTAAGGATTTGTTTACCCGCAATCGTAGCGGTAAGGCTTTGGTCAATTTAGATAATGATGCTGAGATCTTAACGCCGCTTAAGGTTACAGATGTAGAGAGCGATCTTGTGGTGGTTGCCAGTAAATTAGGACGTTTATTAGTTTATAAACTCAGTGAATTGCCTCATTTAACCTCAGGTCGTGGCAATAAGCTTATCAATATCAATGGCGCTAAATTAGAGGTCGGCGCTGATGGTATTGCGGCTTTGACTTTGGTAGCGTCAGGATCTTCTTTGATTATCCATTGCGGTAAGCGCGTGCTCAATCTTAGCGCTTCAGAACTTGCTGATCGTGTCAGCAGTAGAAGCCGCAGCGGCGATCTGCTTCCGCGCGGCTTCCAAAAGGTCGACTCTTTAGAGACGGTAACTAAGGTCCCTGAAGAGGTGGTATTTGAGTTAGGCTAGAAGGCGAACCAATAGATACCGAAGATGCCGAAAAAGAGGCGATTGAGGGCAAAGATCGCGATCAGCACCACCATAAGAGAAATATCGATCATGCCAATAGGCGGGATGATTTTCTGAACTGGGGCGGTGATAATGGCGGTAATTTGCCCAACATAGAAGCTAAAGGCACGGGTACTAGGTAGCCAGGAGCTTAAAGCCTGAGCAAAGAGTAGGCAGATCACTAAATAGCCAAAGCTCTTTATGAACATCACCAAGGTGAGGATGACCATTTCCTGCACGCTCATCTTGAAGCTAAAGAATAAAGCGCCAAAGGTCGCCATGCAGATAAAGAGCGCGACGATAAAGCCGCCTAGGTAAAAACTACCTATATGCAGACCGCGGCGGGGCAGGCGCTTGATTATAGGATCAGTAAGTTTAATTACTGCCTGCGTTAGCGGATGGTAATAATCAGCGCTTGATGATTGCAGCAATGAGCGTAGCTGAAAGAGCATGACCAAGGCTTGTACGGCTAAAAATAAAAAATACACGCTTACTCCTTATTAGTATAGTTTTTCAAATTCATAGGTTCGGTCTAAACTGGCCTTGATGGTGGCAGCCATCATCTCTTCAAATTTATAGGCCGTCATTTGGCTTAGTCCTGCAAAGGTAGTACCACCCTTAGAGGTTACCGCCTCACGTAAGCTTGCAAGAGAAGTTTCAGGATTATGTTTTGACATATTTGCACCGCCTAAGAGGGTCATTTCCACCATCTCACGTACGGCTTTTTCCTCTAAGCCATAGCGACAACCCTCAGCACAGAGAGCTTCCATAAAGCGATAGACAAAGGCCGGACCACAGCCGCAGATAGCGCCGATGACATTGAGCTGTTGCTCATCGCCCTCAAAGCATTGACCTAAATTAGCTAATAGCTCGCGGCATAATTGTTTTTCCTCAGCATCGACATTCTGTGCATAACTTACAGCAATCACCCCTAAACCAAGTTTAGCAGGGGTATTAGGCATAATGCGGATAAGCTTATCTGAATTTATGTATTTTTTAATGGAGGCGAGCTTAAAACCGGCGGCCATAGAGATGACTAGCTTTTGGCTAAAGTCGATATTATGCGCAGCTAAATCCTCTAAGACTTGGGTTAAAATTTGCGGCTTTACTCCTAAGAAGATGACATCAGCCTGCGTTGCAGCTTCGATATTGTCACATGTGATCTTAGCGCCAGCGTCTTTAAAGTGGCTGAGTTTTTCAAGATGCGGGCCTGAGACTATGATCTTAGCGGTGCTATAACTTTTAGCGATACCGTCAAAGATACAAGTCGACATATTGCCACCGCCGATAAAGGCAATGTGTTTATTAGCAACCGCGGCTTTACTATAAGAACGCTCACCAAAGATAGCTGTGCCGATACGGATTTCAGTTGAGCCGGCGGCAATTGCCTCGTGCAGATCATGCGTCATCCCCATAGAGAGGGTATCGATAGAGGCAATGCTGTCTTGATACTGTTTAAAAATTGTCTCTAAGGCTTTAAATTCACGGGCAATTTCTGCCATATCGTCAGTCTCTTTAGCCACGCCCATAAAACCCTTTAGCACTAAGCGCTCACATTCTAAGCACGCTTTAACTAAGGAATCGAGATCCTCAAAGCTACAGCCAGATTTTTGTGCTTCAGCGCTTAAGTTCACTTCTAATAAGATTTCCAAAGGCGGTAAAGCTTCAGGTCTTTGCTCGTTAAGACGCTTTAAGATAATCTCTCTATCGACGCTTTCGACCATATCGAAATTAGCAGCAATGAGACGGGTTTTATTCTTTTGGATAGGGCCAATAAAATGCCATTTGATGTCATTAAGGCCTTGTGCTTTGATTTTCTGAATTTTATCGACAGCTTCGTTGACATAGGATTCGCCAAAATGACGCTCTCCTTGGGCATAGGCTTCTAAGATCATTTCAAGAGGTTTAGTCTTGCTGACACATAAAAGGTCGATGTCCTTACTCTCACGGGAGCTTTCCTGGGCAAATTTTTCAATATTAGCGTGAATTTTTTGCAAATTGTCTTTAATGCTATTCATTTATTTTCTCAAAAAAACGTATTATGAAGTATTATAGGGACCGTTTTTACGGCATGAGCTTTTGTGCTTATTTTGATTTAACTAAAAGGAATGTCAAATGTTTGTAATTGATCCTGAAAAATGTACTCAATGTGGTGAATGTATGGATATTTGTCCATGCGGCGCTGTGGTTGAACAGGATGATGGCACTTTTGCCATTGATAAGGATTTATGTGCCGAATGTGCCGTCTGTCAGGACGAATGCGCTTTCGAGGCCATCTCTGAAATCGACTTTGCCGCCGTCTAGTGCGGCAAAGCCTCATCTATTTTTAATCTAAGGCCTTTTGGGCACACTTAGTCATTTCAGTGGCGACCTCGGCCTTATCGAGATTTTTGATATTAACCTCCATCATATTGAAAGGAATCTCGATATTATTCTCCGCAAAAATCCTCAAAGTCTCAGAGCAGAGATAATCGAAGGTAGGCTTACGCTTACCGATCTCGTTAACAAAGACATCGCAGTGAATATTGACACTGCTATCGGCTAGAGCTGAGATAAATACCGACGGTTGCTTAGTGCGCGAAATCTCCGGACAACGGGAGATGATCTGCTTTAATAATACCTTAGCTTTCTCAACATCGGCGCCATAAGCTACACCTACATCAAAATCAAGTTTCGTGACCGTATTGCTCAGCGACCAGTTAGTTAAAGCTGAGGTGATGAACTGACGGTTAGGGATCATGACTTCCTTATTTTCAAAGGAAATGATGGTGGTGGAGCGGATACGGATCTTATTGACAGTACCTGAGAGGCCTGACAGGGTGATGATATCGCCCACACGGATCTGACGCTCAAAGAGAATGATGAGGCCAGAGACGAAGTTTGCGAAGATTTCCTGTAAACCGAAACCTAAACCTACGGAGAGGGCGGCGACTAACCACTGTAAATTTTCCCATTTAATTCCGATAGCACCGGCTGCAAAGATGATACCTAGGGCGGTAATGCCATAGGAGGAAACGATCCTGACGGTATAGGCGGTACTACGGGTGGTATTGTCAGAGCGTAAGAGCAAGATCCTCTCTAAGAGTGCCGGTAAGTTGCGATTTAGGATGCCAGCTACGGCTAAGATAAAGAGCGCCAGGAGAATATCGGCAACGGATAAAGACTCAGTGATCACCATCTGACCGTTAACGAGTTGCTCATTTGAGAGCACATTGACAGTCTTAAGATAGCCTAAAACACCGGCTAAATCGTTCCAGAGAATATAGACACAGACCACAATGAGGGCTAAAAGCATGATATTGACCAGCTTAAAGGCCTTAGCCCCGATGAATTCAAAGCGGATACCGTGCTTGTGGGCGGGGATCTTTTTATTATCATTGCGCTTTTGGGCTTTAATTTTCTGCAGACGATGGGCTAAGATGGCGCTTTCGACAGTGTGCATCATGCGTCTTAGGGTATGCTTTAATAGCCAGTATAAAAGCACAAAGTAGAAGGTATAGGCTAGGCGATTGATGAGTTTTACTGTGGTGTAATAGTAACCTGACAGCATCATCACTAAGACTACAGTCGGAACACATAGACAAAGCGCGCCTAAAATCCATAAAGCCGGGGATAGACCTTCGGTTTGTAATTTATTTTTAACCCAAGAAGCTGAGAGTAGGACTAGGGCTAAAGAGCATAAGACTACAATTAGATAACCTAAAATATCGTAATAAATACTCTCAGAATCGATTTCAGCAATATTAGCTACCACCAATACCGGAATGACCGCGATCCAAATTTTACCCATAAGGATACGCTGTTGTTCTAATTGTGCCGGTGGAATGCAGAAGTGACGCTGCGCTAAAGAGTTAGGCTTTAGGATCTCTAAGAAGAAGACAAAGACTGCAATATGCAGTGATAGCATCATGATAACGCGATCCTGAGAGCTACTGTCAGAGAGCAGCAAGATCACAAAGACCGCACCTAGAGCGATACGCCAGATCATCTTCGGGAGCTGATTGAGAATGGAGACTACGATCGCCACCGGAGTTACCCACAATTTATCGTTTTGATGATCAAGGCGTAGCGCTAAACGATTTTCATGGTGCTTTAAGGTCTTTCTAAAATAGAGAATAAAGAAAGCGATAAAGGCTAAAGGCGAGAATTTAATTAAAGTATCGATAGTATCGTCGTTAAATTCCTCGGTGCGAATTTTCTGCACAATCGAGCTAAATTCATTGGCAAGATAGGGCAGAGCGGTGGTTAAAAACTCAAAGCTTAATGGCTGATTACTCGGGATCCAAAAGAGCTTTTCGGTAATATTGTTTTTAAGCTGTGATCTTAATTTATTAAGTTCGGTGTAATCGATCTTAAGGGCAATAGAGGTATTGAGTTCATTGGCAAGCTCTTGATAGAGATTGTTATACAGAGCCTGACGCTGCTCTAAAATGGATATGACCTTAGAGCGTTTGGAAGCTAAGCTTGGAGTGAGCTTAATCAACTCGTCAGCGGCTTTTTGCAGATCAAAGAGGGAGTCGCGGCGCTCTTTGAGCTCATATAACCATAAATTGAGATCAGGAATGGTCTCATCGAGGTTATAGCTGAGCTTAATCTCCGGAATCACGCTTTGTTGCTTATTTAAAAGACGGGAGAGCACTAAACTGCGGTCTAAATCCTGCAATTGAGCGTCTAAGCTCTTTTGAATCTGCTGAATTTGACTGAGAGTTGAGGCCACATCATGCGCATCTTTATTTAAAAGGTTGTTGCGCGCGCGGGAGTCATTGAGATAATTGAGGACATTTTGATTGACCTTTAACAGCTTTAAGAGCTCGGGATCATCAATTTGTGAGGCCTCTTCTTTGGTTTTGCTCTCGTCATCCTTTTGCATGACTAAAAGCTCAGTCTGGCGATTTTGTAGCGCAGTAATATAGTCTTGATAATACTTAAGCTTAATGGACAAGATCTTAAAGCGATAATCTGCCATATTCTGCAATGAAGATAAGCCCTGTAGCTGCTCTTGAAGTAAGGTATTTTGCTGGGTTAAGACTAAAACCTCTAAAGCTTTAAGCTTAATGTTTAAAGAGGTGATGTCGCTAGATGCATTGATAGCCTCCATATCGGTCTTAATTTTGGCTTTATTGGAGGTAAGTGTGCTTTGCGCCTTTTCAGGTAAGGTCTGCAAAATACTGGTATCGGCGGTGAGCTTGGTGATCTCATCTTGAAGCGCTGTAGATTGATCCTTAAGCTTAGTTAAGTTTTCACTGACAGCATCGGCACTAAGCGCGCTACTATCAGGGATATTGGTGAAATTTTTTTCAGTAGCGGCGTATTCTGCGGCTAATTGCTTAAGTTTAGAATCAGCATTTGCAAGCTGAGTCTTTAAATTCTTATGGGTATTAGTAAGCTCAGTAAGCTTATCTAATTGATCTAAAGCGGTATTGAGGCTTGCAAGCTTAGCTTTGCGATCGGCATCGCTGAGAGCTGAGTCCTCATTAACCTTAGCAATTTGAGCGTTGATCTCAGTTGCTGTCGGTAAGGAAATTTTGCCTTGCGCAGTTTCAAGTCCTTGAGCTAAGACATAGGGACTTAGCACTAAAAGGAAAATAAATAGGTAATTTTTGATTATTTTGAGCATAAAAATCTCTATTTTGACCAATAATAGTTGTCCATTATAGGACTAAAAGCCCTGAAGATTTGCGCATTTGCAAAAGCTTGGCACTTTTGTACTTTTTTAGCCGATTTTAAGTGTACAGGAGTTTAATTTTCTTAACTTTTCTGACAATAAATTGCTAAATCTTTATCGAAGGTAGCGACGCTGTTATAATTTGCCCAAAATTTTTTGAACTTTTTTTAATTTCGCCAGTCAAAGAGTCATACAAGGTGATAAAGAGCTTATGAATCCTCCCCACGACACAGTCAACGCAGCATCATCTGATGACCAGATCGTAAGGCGGGTTCAAGGTGGCGATAGAAATGCCTACAATCTCCTCGTATTGCGTTATCAACATAAAGTGATTCAAATCGCTTTAAAGTTTGTAAATAATCAAGCTGATGCTAACGACATTGCGCAGGAAGCTTTTATTAAGGCCTATCGTGCTATCGGTAATTTTCGTGGTGAAAGCGGTTTTTATACTTGGCTTTATCGCATCGTTACCAATACCGCAAGAACCTATTTAGAGTCCACCTCTAAGCACCGCCATAATGTGGATGTTGATGCTGAGGATATCAATTCTCAGGATCATCAGGGAGCACTGACAAGCCCTGATTCACCTGACAGAATAATTGAATCTCAAGAGTTGCAAAAAACCATTATGCAGGCTCTAGCGCAATTACCTCAGGAATTGCGACAGGCCATTACCCTTCGAGAAGTTGAAGGTCTTGCATATGATGAGATCGCTAAATTGACCTCAGTTCCAGTCGGAACGGTAAGATCGCGAATCTTTAGAGCGCGTCAATTTATCGAAGAAAAGATGGCGGCCTTGGGAAGATAACGATATAAGGGAGTCTCAAATGACTAAAAGCGAGCTTGATTGGAAGAATGAGGAATTATCCGCCCGTTATGATGGCGAAGACCTTCCACATGCAAATATGTCCTTTCAAGAAGACGAAAAGGAGCACTTACAGGCTTGGTCTTTGATTGGTGCTACTATGCGTCAGGAATTAGCCTCTGAGGTCAATTTATCCTTAGCCGATAAGATCATGGCTGAAATTGAACAAGAGGAAACTCCAGTCGTCTCTGAGCAAACTGAGATTGAAACTCCGCGTTATAAGCTTTTAAATATGTTCCGCAAAGTAGGCTTTGTCTTAACTCAGACTGCCATTGCCGCTTCTATCGCTATGGTTACCGTTATCGGTTATCAAACCTATAATGCTGAGGAGAATTTAAGTTTAGATAAAGCTCCGGTGGCAGCTTTAGGCCCGGTGAGCAATGTCAATTTAGCTAGCTATCAAAGCGCTCCTAATAACAATATTATCCGTTTAGGGGATAGTGCTTATGCTGGCAATGATGGTCTCAATGCCGCGAAAAAGGCTGAGATCCGTAATTTACAAAATCATGAGATGGAACTTATCAATGATTATATCCGTCTCTATGTTTCAAGCCCGTCGGCACAATAATGCTTAAAATTTTAAAGAAATACGCAATCCTGTTTATGGGGATTGCGTTTTTTTGTCTAAATCAAGCACAGGCCTCTGAGGCCTTAGGCGATCAATGTCTTCTCAATTTTAAAGAGCTACAACAAAGCTATACTGAGGTTAATGCAGATTATACTATTGTCAGTGGTGACGGTAGCAATATGCATGCTTACACTCTCAATCATCGTTTTCAGCACAATTCCTCTTACTCTTTGTGGAAAAATCTCAATGGCGAGATTGCCGGTTATTTTCTAAGAGATAATGTCGGTTTTGATTTCAATCAAGATCGCAATTCAGTATCTACACTGTCATGGCATCAGACCCATCTTTGGGATCGCCTCCTCAGAGCCGGTACGGTTTTAAAAGATTATAATTGCATGATTGCAGGTCGCACTAGGCTTGCCGATCGCAAGGTGACCTTATTGCGCTTTGCCCCAGCTGACGATCTGCGCTATAGCTATGTGATTGCTAAAGATGAGGATAATGGTTTGCCAGTAGAGCTCAATGTCATCAATCCTAATGGCAATTTAGTCGTCAAGATTTCCTCAACTAATACCGTCATCAATCATAACAGCCATTTCATCTATAACGATGAAATCTTCGATCGTTTTGAGCTCTTAAAGAAAGCGCCGAAAAATGCCGAGGCTAAGCCGTGGGCTATATTAAATATTCCTAAGCAGTTTAAGCTTCAAGAAGAATCCTCCGTGCTTATAGGCGATAGTGAGGTCGCGTATCAGCGCTATAGCGATGGCCTTACCGATTTTAGAGTTTTCCGCAATCGCGCACAAAGTCTTTATGTGCCTTCCGCTCTCAATGGTACGCTCACCGTCCTGCGTCGCTCCGATCGCAATTATGAATACGCCGTAGTGGGAGAGGTACCGCTACAATTAGGTGAATATGTATTAAAACGCCTTTCTTCTCATCATTAACAGCATTTCCAAATACTCTGTGATGCTGTTAAAATAAGCGTTCATATCAGAAGGTTAATGCACAGGCCCTTTGGGCCTTAGGTAGCTTATAAAGCTACATCATCCCCATAGGAAAAATTTATGGCAGAAGTTTACGACCGCTCTTTGGTTAGAAATTTTTCAGTAATTGCGCATATTGATCACGGTAAATCCACACTCTCCGACCGCTTTATTCAAATGTGTGGTGGTTTGACCGATCGTGAGATGAAATCTCAGGTGCTCGATAATATGGATATCGAGCGCGAACGTGGTATTACCATTAAAGCTCAGGCAGTAACTTTGCATTATAAGGCTCGTGACGGCAAGACCTATGAGCTTAACTTTATCGATACCCCAGGACATGTGGACTTCTCCTATGAAGTTTCCCGCTCTTTATTTGCCTGTGAAGGTGCGCTTTTAGTAGTTGATGCCTCTCAGGGTGTAGAGGCGCAGACCCTCGCTAATTGCTATCAGGCTATCGATCTTAACTTAGAGGTAATTCCGGTTTTAAATAAGATCGACTTACCTTCAGCAGATCCTGATCGCGTTATCGATGAAATTGAAGATCTCATCGGTATTGAGGCTCATGATGCCTGCACTTGCTCAGCTAAGACCGGTATCGGTGTTGATGATGTTTTAGAGCGTTTAGTCCACAGTATTCCTGCCCCTGATGGTGATCCTGAAGCTCCGTTACAGGCTTTAATTATCGATTCTTATTTTGATGATTATCTAGGTGTAGTAGCCCTCGTCCGCGTTAAGAACGGTACTTTGCGTAAGGGCGATCGCATCAAGGTAATGTCGCAAAATACCGCATGGGTGGCTGAGAGTTTAGGTATTTCTACACCTAAGCGCGTGCCGGTCACAGTTTTAAATTGCGGTGAGGTCGGTTGGGTAGTCTGCGATATTAAATCCGTTCATGCTGCCCCTGTAGGTGATACCATCACTCACGTCCGTGCTCCGTGCACTGAGCCTTTACCGGGCTTTAAGAAGGTGAAGCCGCAAGTTTATGCCGGTATGTTCCCGGTAGATACTGAGGATTATGATGCCTTCCGTGAGGCTTTAGATAAATTATCCCTCAATGACGCTTCCTTATTCTTTGAGCCTGAAAACTCTAAGGCCTTAGGCTTTGGTTTCCGCTGTGGCTTCTTAGGCATGCTCCACATGGAGATCATTCAGGAGCGTTTAGAGCGTGAATACAATTTAAACCTCATTACTACCGCGCCTACGGTAATCTATGAGATTTTATTGACCTCAGGTGAGATTATTCACATCGATTCTCCGGCAAGCTTACCGCCAATTAGCAATATCGCTGAAATCCGTGAGCCTATTGCTGAGTGCCGTATGCTCATGCCCGCTGAATATGTCGGTGCGATTATCAAGCTCTGTCAGGAAAAGCGCGGTATTCAAACTGGTCTTGTTTATCACGGCGATCAGGTTGCGCTTACTTATGAAGTGCCGATGTCCGAGGTCGTGTTAGACTTCTTTGATAGATTAAAGTCGGCCTCTCGTGGTTATGCATCTTTAGATTATAGCTTCAAGCGCTTTAACTGTGACGATCTGGTGCGTATGGATATTTTGATAGCCGGTGAGCGTGTCGATGCTCTCGCTATCATCTTACACCGTTCTGTAGCACAGTCTCGCGGTCGTGGTGTAGTGGAGCAGATGAAGGAAGTTATTCCGCGTCAGATGTTCGATATCGCCATTCAAGCGGCTATCGGCTCACAGATCATTGCCCGTTGCACCGTTAAAGCCCTGCGTAAGGATGTTTTAGCTAAGTGCTATGGTGGCGATATTACCCGTAAGCGTAAGCTCTTAGAGAAGCAAAAGGCCGGTAAGAAGCGTATGAAGCAATTAGGTCGTGTTGAGGTGCCGCAGGATGCCTTCTTAGCTATCTTAAAGGTCGGCAAGGAATAAATGCTATGAATACCTTTGCTCTTTTATTGTTAATTGCCTCCATAGTCTCAGGTTTATGCTGGGCCTATGATTTCTTTCATGCCCGTAAGCTACGTAAAAGCAATTTAGAAGCTCTGATTGCGGTAAATCCGCAGGCCTCGCGTAAGGAAAGACGCAAGATCATGGAGCCAACTGGCCTCATAGGTCAAACCGGTTCCTTGTTTTATATCATTTTATTGGTATTTTTATGCCGCTCCTTTGTGATTGAGCCTTACCGTATTCCTTCAGGTTCGATGTTGCCTACTCTCTATGTTGGCGATTTCATCGCGGTCACTAAGTGGAATTATGGTATACGTGAGCCTTTAACTAATAAGATCATCTTTGAAACAGGCGCTCCTCAGCGCGGGGATGTCATTGTCTTTAAGTATCCTGAGGATCCGAGCGTCGATTATATTAAGCGCGTCATCGGTGAGCCTGGCGATATTATTATCTATAAGGATAAGCAGTTATTCTTAATTAAAGCCGATGCACCTAAGGATTCTCTGCCGACCTTAGTTGAAAGAGTAGCTGACGGTCAGTATGTAGAAAAGGTGGCCGGCTTTGATGAGACTTATGATGTTTATAAAGAGCAATTAGATGAGCTTGAGCATCAGATTTTAATTAACCCGCATACTAGCGATTTCTCACAGTACTTCTATCGTCAAAAGGGCCTGCCGGTAGGGGCCTGGCGCGTACCTGAGAATAGCTATTTTGTCATGGGTGATAATCGTGACAACAGCCGCGATAGCCGCTTCTGGGGCTTTGTGCCGATGGAAGCTGTCATCGGTAAGACTGTAGGAATTTGGTTGTCGTTAGAATTTAACCGTGACAAGGATGATTTATTGCCCGCGATTATTCCCTCGGCAGTTCGCTTTGAGCGCATTGGCGCTATGAGGTAAGCATGTCAGAACATACTCTTATAGAGTTGCAGAATTTAGAATTGCGCCTAGGTTATGCCTTTGAAAACCTAGAGCTATTAACTCAGGCTTTAACTCACAGAAGTTATGGCGCGGTTCATAATGAGCGTTTGGAATATTTAGGCGATTCGATCTTAGGTATGATCATTGCAAAAGAGCTTTATGATCTTTTCCCTAAATGTCCTGAAGGCGATCTCACCCGCATGCGTTCAACTCTCGTGCGTGAGACTACTTTAGCGGAATTAGCCCGTGAATTTGGTATTGGTAATGCTTTAAGATTAGGGCCAGGCGAGGTCAAAAATGGCGGTTCGCGCCGTGAATCCCTCATTGCCGATGCGGTTGAGTCTATCATTGGGGCTATGTTTATCGACTCTAAAGAGGACTTTCCGCGCATCCGTCAGGTGGTTTTAAAGTGGTTTGATTCACGTCTTAAGACTATTAAGCCTGATGTTAATCAAAAGGATCATAAATCCACCTTGCAGGAATTATTGCAATCACAGCATAGATCCTTACCGGTATATCGTATCGAGCGCGTTTTAGGTCCTGAAAACAATCAGATCTTTGAGATTTCTGTAGCTGTCGACGGAGTTCCGGTCTTTAAGGGGCAGGGCTCTTCACGCCGTAAGGCCGAGCAGGAGGCTGCAGGTCAGGTTTTAGATTATCTTCACGCACAGGAGAAGCTCTAATGCAGCATTTTGGTTTTGTCGCGATCATTGGTCGTCCGAATGTGGGTAAATCTACCCTGATGAATCATCTTATCGGTCAGAAGATCAGTATCACTTCAAGAAAGCCGCAGACTACCCGCAATCGGATCTTAGGTATCGATACTGTCGGTGATTATCAAACCGTCTTCGTCGATACTCCAGGCTTACACCGCGAGGAAAAGCGTGCTATCAATCAGCTTATGAACCGTGCAGCTCAAAGTAGCTTAGGTGATGTGGAGCTCGTGCTCTTTGTAGTTGATTCTGAGCGTTTTAACGATGACGATGAGATGGCTTTAGCCCGTGTGCGTCAAGCAGGTATTCCGACGGTATTAGTGGTCAATAAGGTCGATAAGGTCGGCGATAAAGAGCAATTATTACCTTTAATTGAAAAGCTTTCAGAAAAGATGAGCTTTAAGGAAATTGTGCCGGTTTCTGCTTTACGCGGTAATAATTTAGAGAGCTTGCGTAAGATCATTCACGAGAGCTTACCTGAGGGCGAGCATTTATTCCCCGATGATGCCATTACCGATAGATCATCACGTTTTCTTGCCGCTGAAATCATTCGTGAAAAATTGATGCGGCAGATGGGTGATGAGTTACCCTATAGCGCTACTGTAGAAATCGAGCAATTTGCCGAAGAAGAGAATCTTTTACGTATCAGTGCTGCTATCTTAGTTGAGCGCACCGGTCAAAAGAAGATGGTTATCGGTGCCGGTGGTCAGCGTATCCGTAAGATCGGTACTGAGGCCCGTATTGATATGGAAAAACTCTTTGAGCAAAAGATCTTCTTGAAGCTTTATGTCAAGGTTAAGGCCGGTTGGGCTGATGATGCGCGTGCCTTAAAGAGTCTCGGGTATGCCGACTTTGAGGAGCATTGATAACGGACTTTTAAATAAAGCTCCGTGCTTTATTCTGCATAAGCACCCCTATAAGGAGCGCGATTTATTACTAGAGTTATTGACGCTTGAATATGGGCGTCTGCGCGCCATTTGCCGTCTCGGCAAAAGGGCGCAATTACGTAATAATGCGCTCTTACAAAGCTTTGTCCCCTTACGCTTAACCTTATTTAAGGGGCGGGGTGAGCTTTATAATGTCGGGGAAATCAGGCAGGAGGGAGCGGCCTTTAAAATTGCTATCCCCAATCTTTTTTGTGCGCAATATTTAAATGAAATTCTCTATAAATTGTGTCATGAAGAAGAGAGTATCCCGGAATTATTTGGCATTTATTTAAAAACGCTGAAACTTTTAGAGCAAGGCGTAACTCCGCATTTGCCCCTACGCCTTTTTGAAAGTGTATTTTTAAAAAATTTAGGTTATGCCCTCGATGTTTGTGACAATCAAGGCCACGCTTTTTTAGATAATGCACTCTATACTTTTGATGTACGCAATGGTTTTGCCTTAAGCTTAGATCAGAGCTTAGATTGTTATCAGGGCGCCATTCTCAATAAAATAGCTTTAGGTGATTATGCCTCTCCGGAGGTATTAGTAGCGCTAAAGCGTCTTCATTCACAGCTATTGCAGATGCTTTTAGACTATAAGCCCCTGCAAAGCCATAAACTATATTCTCAATATCTATCACTGCAGGAAATTTAAATGGTTAGCTTCTATACTCCTCCGAAAAAAAAGACCACTGGCATTAAAGCCTTTGAAATTACGGCTCAAAGCCTCGATCTTTTAGGACGCGGTGTGGCCTCCTCTGAGGGTATTACCTATTTCTGTGATGGCCTCTTACCACAGGAAAAAGCTCGAGTTGTGCCGCTTAATGTTAAAGGTAAGGTCGGTACTTGCAAGATCACCAAGCTCCTTGCAAGCTCAGATAAGCGTGTAGCTGCGGACTGTGAGCTCTTACAAAGATGCGGTGGTTGCCCGCTTGCCCATATCGATAAGTCTTTAGCTTTAGAGAGCAAGATTGAAGGTTTAAAGCGTTTATTTTACAAAAGCTTAGGTATTAAGTTAGAAGATCCTGCTTTAGTGATCCCCTCTGAGGCCACGCATTATCGTCGCGCCTGCCGTTTAGCGGTAAGAGCCGATCATGGCAAGCTTGCCTTAGGTTTCCGTGAGGAGAAATCCCATACCTTAGTGCCAGTTGCAAGTTGTCAGGTTTTAACGTCGCGCATCAATGATCTTTTAGTGCCTTTACGCGATCTTTTAGATACTCTTTCCTGTAAGCATCAGATAGGTCATGTGGAATTTTTAGATAGCGATGGCGCTTTAGGGGTGCTCTTGCGCTTAACTAAGCTCCTTCCTGCTAATGATGAGGCCCGTTTAGTTGAATTTGCAATTGCCCATAAGCTCGTCTTATCCGTCTGCGAGCCCCATAAGCCCTTTATTTCCATGCAGAAAGATGAAGTGGTGCTCAAAGAACGTTTAATCTCTGGTAAAGATGAGGATTTATTTGTGCTCTCGCAGGGCCTTAAGATCTATTGCAGTACCTCATCCTTTGTGCAGGTAAATCGTGAGGTCAATGCTAAATTAGGTGAGTTTATTTTAGATACTCTAAAGCCTGATGCCTCAAAGCGCATCTTAGATCTCTTCTGCGGTTTAGGTAATTTTACCTTACCTATAGCCTCACGTGGCGCTACTGTTTATGGTGTAGATGTAGTGCGCGATATGATTGCGCGTGCTAATGACAATGCTAAAGCTCAGGGTTTTGATAAGGCGCGTTTTGCCGCCGCTAATTTAGAGGAGCCCTTTGAGACTCAGACCTTTGCGCAGGGTAATTTTGATGCCGCCGTTTTAGATCCAGGCCGTCAGGGCGCTCCGCGGGCGCTGAAGTTTTTAGTCCACAAAAAGGTCCCTTTAATTGTCATGATTTCGTGCAACCCACAAGCTTGTGCACGAGATTGTGTAGAATTAGTTAACAAGGGTTATACAATAACCTCATGGGGCGTTATGGATATGTTCCCAAGAACCCGCCATATTGAGAGTATTTTGGTGTTTTCTCGAAGCTAAAGTCCATTTAAAGGAGGCTTTTGATGGTTGCAATTCGTCAAACTCATGAAGCTTCATTTGATTTTGCCAAATGGAGCGAGGAGCTTAATTTACCCGAGGCCAAGCGCATCGAACTTTTAGGTGCCCATGACTTCGTCGTCAAACATATCAGTGACAAGGATAAGCGCGAGTCCTCTGAGCATATCGATGCCGTTGTCGCTTCCTTTACCCGTATGTCCACTGAAATTGTGGCGATTTTGCTGACCTTAAATATGGACTTACCCTCACTGATGGTCGCGGTTTTATATCCAGCTTATGAAAATGCTTATATCACCACGCAAGATGTTGAGGCTAAATATGGTCAAAACCTCGCTAAGCTTCTTTTAAATGTTAAAGACATGGAAGCTATTCGCTCCTTGCAGACTTTGACTTCCGATAAAGCCTCCGAAGAGCAGGTCGATCGTATTCGCCGTATGCTTTTAGCTATGGTTGAAGACGTACGGGCGGTGGTAATCAAACTTGCAGAGCGTATTGCCTATATTCGTGCCGCTAAGGATGCCGATGAGGAGACGCGAGTTCTCATTGCCAAAGAGGTAGCTAATGTCTATGCGCCCTTAGCTAACCGCCTCGGCATAGGTCAGCTTAAATGGGAATTAGAGGATCTAGCCTTTAGATTCTTGCATCCTGATATCTATAAGGAAATTGCTCATGAGCTAGATGAGCGCCGTGTTGATCGCGAGAAATATATTGAAAACTTTGTCGGTGAATTGCGGGAGCTTTTAGCTAAAGAGGGCATTAAGGCTGAGGTCTATGGCCGTCCTAAACATATCTACAGTATCTACCGCAAAATGCAGCGCAAACATCTGCAATTTTCAGAATTGTATGATGTGCGTGCCGTACGTATTTTAGTCGAGCGTATTCAAGATTGTTATGCCGCCTTAGGTGTGGTCCATACGAGATGGCATCACATACCTAAAGAGTTTGACGATTATGTAGCTAATCCTAAGGCTAATGGTTATCAGTCTATCCATACTGTAGTTTATGGTGATGGCGGTAAGGTGGTGGAAATTCAGATCCGCACTGAGGATATGCACAATAGCGCTGAATTAGGTGTAGCAGCTCACTGGAAGTATAAGGAAGGTTCAGGACAGAGTAGCGGTGTTGAACAGCGTATCAATTGGCTGCGTAAGCTTTTGACCTGGCGCGACGATATGGTCGAGTCAGGAGCGCTTTTAGATGAGTTTAGAACACAGGTATTTGAAGATCGCATCTATGTCTTTACTCCGCGCGGCGAGGTTATCGATTTGCCTACCGGCTCTACGCCTTTAGACTTTGCCTATCATGTTCATACCATGGTCGGACATCGCTGTATCGGCGCTAAGGTCGATGGCCGTATTGTGCCCTATACCTATAAGCTTAAGACCGGTCAGCAAGTTGAAATCATTACGCAAAAAAATCCTAATCCGTCTCGCGATTGGCTCAATGCTGATAACGGCTTTTTAAAGACCTCCAAAGCCCGCGCTAAGGTGCAATCTTATTTTAGAAAGCTTGATTATGAGAAAAATCAGCAGGCCGGTGAAGAGATTATCGATCGTGAGGTGCTAAAGCATGGCCTTAGCCTCAATAAAGATCAGACTGTCTCTGTCCTTAAGGATAAGCTCTCGCGCTTTAATGTAAAGTCAGTTCCCGATCTGCAAGCGGCTGTCGGTGCCGGTGATATCAGTATCAATTCTGTCATTTCTGTTTTAGATGAAGTGGCTATTAAAGAAAAGCGGGAGGAGGAGCAGGCGGATTTAAGCAAGATCATCTCCAATCGCTCCGCCTCTGAGATCATGCAGGCTAAGGGCCGCAAGCAAAGTCAGGTAGTGGTCAATGGTGTGGGCAATTTGATGACGCATATTGCCAAATGCTGCCAACCTATTCCTGGAGATGAAATCTTAGGCTTTATTACCCAAGGCCGCGGTATTTCTATTCACAGATGTGATTGTGAACAGCTAAAGAAACTTGCTGAGCAAAGTCCAGAGCGTCTTGTCGATGCGACCTGGGGTGAAAACTCCGATGGTGGTTATACTGTGACTATCCGCGTCACCGGTCAAGATTATCCGGGACTTTTGCGCGATGTCACTACCATTATCGCCAATGAAAAGATGAATGTCTTAGGTGTGCGCTCGCATGTAGATCGCTCTATCGATGTTTCTATCATCGATATCGATCTCTTAGTTTTAAGTATTCCGGTCCTGACACGTACTTTAACGAAGCTCAATGAGTTACCTAAGGTAATTTCTGCTAAGCGTCGCTAAATATAGGATTGAATAAGAAGCGCTTGCTTATGTTATAATCTACGGTTAAGTTCAAATTATGTGGAGTAAATAATGTCCTCATCTCCTAAGATTATCTTTGTAACCGGTGGTGTAGTCTCTTCATTAGGAAAGGGTATCGCCGGCGCCTCTTTGGCCGCTGTTTTAGAAGCTCGCGGTCTTAAAGTCACTATCATGAAGCTTGATCCCTATATCAACGTCGATCCGGGTACTATGAGCCCGATTCAGCACGGTGAGGTCTTCGTTACCGAAGACGGTGCTGAGACTGACTTAGATTTAGGTCACTACGAGCGCTTCATTCACTCAAAGATGTCCAAAAAGAATAATTTCACCACCGGCCGCATCTACTCTGATGTGATCCGCAAGGAGCGTCGTGGTGATTATTTAGGTGCCACCATTCAGGTCATTCCGCATATTACCAATGCCATTAAGGAAAAGATCTTAGCCGGTACTGAGGGCAATGATGTCACCCTAGTCGAGATCGGTGGTACTGTAGGTGATATTGAGTCTTTACCGTTCTTAGAGGCTATTCGTCAGTTAGCTGTTGATATTGGCCGTCAGAATGCTCTCTTTATGCACCTGACATTAGTCCCTTATTTAAAGACCTCAGGTGAGATCAAGACTAAGCCTACTCAGCACTCGGTTAAGGAATTATTATCCATCGGTATTCAGCCGGATATCTTAATCTGCCGTTCTGAGATCAGCATTCCTTCTAACGAGCGTCATAAGATCGCTATGTTCTGCAACGTCAATGAGCGTGCAGTAATCTCCATGAAGGATGTCGATTCTATCTACAAGATCCCAGCTCTCTTAAAGAGCCAGTACTTAGATCAATTCGTAGTTGATCGTTTTGGACTCTCTGCCCCTGAGGCTGATCTCTCCGATTGGGAGCAGGTCTTATATCAGCAGGCTAATACCACAGGTGAAGTCACCATCGGTATGGTCGGTAAGTATGTAGAGTTACACGATGCTTATAAGTCAGTTAATGAGGCTTTAAAGCACGGCGGTCTTAAGAATAGACTTACTGTCAATATTCGCTATATCGACTCTGAGGATGTTGAGGTCCGTGGTACTGATATGTTCCAGGGCTTAGACGCCATCTTAGTGCCGGGCGGTTTCGGTAGCCGCGGTGTTGAAGGCAAGATCATGGCTGCGCGTTATGCTCGTGAGAACAAGATCCCGTACTTAGGCATTTGCTTAGGTATGCAGGTTGCTCTTATCGAGTATGCTCGTGATGTGGTCGGCATGAAGAATGCTAACTCCACCGAGTTCAATGCTAAGACCCCGTTCCCGGTAGTCGCCCTCATTACTGAGTGGATCGATGAGAGCGGTAAGGTTGAGAAGCGTACCGATAAGTCTGATTTAGGCGGTACTATGCGTTTAGGTGGTCAGCTGTGCCATCTGCAGCCTAATACTCGCGTGCGCGAGCTCTATGGCAAGGATGATATTGTTGAGCGTCATCGTCACCGTTATGAGGTCAATAATAACCTCATCGAGAAGATTACCGCTAAGGGCTTAAAGATTGCCGGTTTATCCACCGACAATAAGTTAGTTGAGATCATCGAGATCCCTGAGCACCCGTGGTTTATCGGTGTACAGTTCCATCCGGAATTCACCTCTAACCCGCGTCAGGGCCACCCGCTGTTCTCAGGCTTTATTAAAGCCGCCCGCGAGTATCAGATGCGTCAGCAGGGTTAATTCCTGATGAAGTTAGTGGGCCTCATCCTCTTGGTCGTAGCTGGATATCTTGTTTATGATATCTACTACGGCCGTAATGGCATAGTGCAATACGAAAACACTACTCAGGCTTTAAAGGTCGCGATGCAGCGTTCAGAAAAGCTGACGCGTATCAATGAAGCCATTAAGGATGAAATTGCCGATCTACAGCAAGGCAATCTGGCAGTAGAAGAGCAGGCCCGCTCTGATTTAGGTATGATTAAACCTCAAGAAACCTTCTATCGGGTAATCGATAATAATCATAACGATACCCGCCATTAGCTTTGGTAATATCAATATGCTCAATGACGTTTTAGTCGATGTGGTTGTCCCCGCCGCAGGTGTAGGCAGCCGCATGGGAGCGGATAAACCCAAACAGTATCTTCTTTTAGACGACAAAACCACTATTATCGAGGCTACGCTTAGGGCCTTAGCTCAATGTAAAGCCGTAGGTCGTCTGATTGTCGCTATTAGTCCTGAGGATCACTACTTCTCCTCTTTAAAGTTGCAAGATCTCCCTAAGGTTACCACCGTATTAGGTGGTAAAGAGCGCTGTGATACTGTTTATTTAGCCCTCCAACACGTAAATTCACCTTATGTCATGGTCCATGACGCCGCCCGCCCCTTTGTTAGAGCCGCGGATTTAGATAAGCTTATCGCCTTATGTAAGCGTGAGGCTTTAGGCGGTATTTTAGCAAGTCCGGTTGCCGATACTATTAAGCTTGCTTATGATGGCAGTATTGAAAAAACTGTCGATAGAAAGCATCTCTATCGCGCCTTTACCCCGCAGTTATTTAAAACTGAGCTTTTAAAAAAAGCTTTAGATTTTTGTCAAGAACGTGGCATGGTGGTAACAGATGAAGCCTCAGCTGTTGAGGCTTTAGGCTTAAAACCTGAGCTTGTCATGTCCAGTTCTGAGAACTTTAAGATCACAACTCCCGCCGATTTAGTCTTAGCGCGGGCTTTATATCAATATCGTAAGGAAAATTCATGCGCATAGGTTATGGTTTTGATGTCCACCGTTTTGGTGGCGAGGGTCCCTGTGTTTTAGGTGGTGTTAAGGTTCCTTATGAACAAGGGCTATTAGCCCATTCAGATGGTGATGTGGTTTTACATGCTCTAAGCGATGCGCTCTTAGGCGCTTTAGCCTTAGGCGATATCGGCCACTTCTATCCTGATAATGATGCTAAATACTTAAATATCGATTCACGCCTTCTCTTGCGCGATGTCTATGCTAAGGTTTTAGAGCGCGGTTATGTTTTAGCTAATTGCGATATCACCATCATGGCGCAGGCTCCAAAAATGGCTCCGCATGAGCTTAAAATGCGTGAGAATATTGCCGAGGATTTACAGGTAGAGCTCGATGCGGTGAGCGTTAAAGCTACCACTACCGAAAAACTCGGCTTTACCGGCCGCGGTGAGGGTATTGCCGTCAGTGCCGTGGTTTTGTTAATTAAAAAGTAAATTATGCATATTTTTTCCTATATCTATGAGCTTTGTATCAAGCTTGCAAAGCATCCGAAGGCCGCTTGGTTTTTATGTATCAATAGCTTCATTGAATCCATCTTTTGGCCTATTCCACCGGATGTGATGCTGTGTCCGATGTGCTTAGCTGCGCCTAAAAGAGCTTTTGTCTATGCCACTATGACCGTCTTAACCTCGGTTTTCGGTGCTTTCTTTGGCTATTATTTAGGTTATTTTATCTACGATCCGTGGATTTCAAATCTCATAGATTGGCTACATTACCGTGATTCTATGGAAGTAGTCCGCGCGTGGTTTACGAATGAATACGGTATTTTAATGGTCTTTATCGGCGCTTTTACGCCTATACCCTATAAGGTCATCGCCATTACCGCAGGTCTTATGGCCGCTGAGAGTGTTTTAAATACCGGCTCGGCCGGCATGCTCGGTATTGTGTACTTTTTAATTGTCTCGCTGATAGGTCGCGGTCTGCGTTTTTATCTAGAAGCCACTTTGATTTATTTTGGTGGTGAAAAGATGGAGCACACAATTGCTAAGTATGTCGATCGTATTGGCTGGGCTTGTGTTATTCTGATCCTTATCTATGTAGCATATAAGGTAATTTTATAAGGATTATACTGTGAAAAAGCTTTATACCCTGATTTTTGTATTGTCTTTAGCAGGTTGTCAAAGTAATGATTACTATTCACCGCAGGTAGTAGATGCTACAAGCGGCAGTGGTAGCGCTTATTACGGAGGCAGTACTTACAAAGCCCCAGTGACACAAACTCAGGCTTTAGAGCAAAGTTCACAGTCCTATGCTAGCACTCCTGTAAGTACTAGTACCTCAGGGGATTACTATACTGTAGTCAGAGGCGATACTCTTTATTCTATCGCCTTCCGTTATGGTAAGGACTATAAGAGTTTAGCTAGCCTCAATGGTATCGTCGAGCCTTACAATATTGAAGTTGGTCAGCGCATCAATCTCAAAGGCGCCTCCGATAGAGGAGCGGTGACAACTTCGCCTGAGAGTGTAAGCAAAAGTGTTACTCAAAGTTCAATCTATACCGTGCAAAAGGGTGACAGTGCCCGCTCAATTGCGCGTAATCATAATATGAGCTTAGAGGACTTGGTCTCACAAAATAATTTGCAAAAGCCCTACAATATCTATGTAGGTCAAAAACTCCGGGTGAATGGCCAGGCTACATATACGGCAACTACTGCTTCAAATCAAGCACAAGTTCCGGTAGCCGGTAATAATAGTGCCAAAAATCAACAGCCAACTAAAGCTACCACTACCGTAGTTTCAGGTCGTACCCGTACGGTAGCCGGTATTAGTTGGATGTGGCCTACTAAGGGTAAGGTGGTGAAGCGCTATTCTTCAGCTGAGCATGGCAATAATGGTATTGATATTGCAGGTAGTCGCGGACAGCAAATTTATGCCGCAGCCGCAGGACAAGTGGTTTATGCCGGCAATGCCTTACGCGGTTATGGCAATTTAATCATTATCAATCACGAGAATGAATATCTCTCCGCTTATGCTCATAATGAGAGTCTGTTAGTTAAGGAAGGACAGACGGTTAAGCGTGGTCAGGTGATAGCGAAGATGGGTAATACCGATGCTTCAAGCGTCAAACTCCATTTTGAAATTAGAAATAAGGGCGATTCTGTAAATCCGGAAAATTATTTGCCTAAATAAAAATAAACATAGACAAACTAAGGAAACTCATGGTTAAAGATGATGAGATGAAAATGCAGTCGTCACTGACAAGTGACGCTACAGTGGTTAGTGGTGGCGAGGAGAAAAAAAATAACGATAGGGTAAAGGGCGAGGGTGGCGACTTGCTCTCTAGTTATTTTAATTCAATCCGCAGTTATCCGCTGTTGTCATCTGAACAGGAGACAAAGGTCGGACGACTAGCTAAATTAGGTGATAAAAAAGCCATCGATATGATGATTACCTCCAATTTACGTTTGGTGGTAAAGATCGCTAAGGATTATCGTTCGCGGGGTCTGCCGATGCTCGATCTTATCGAAGAGGGCAATTTAGGTCTCATCCATGCGGTGAAGAAATTCGATCCTGATCGTGGCTTTAGATTCTCAACCTATGCTACTTGGTGGATCCGCCAGAGTATTGAGCAATCGATCATGTCACAATCTCGCCTTGTGCGCTTGCCTGTACATGTGATTAAAGAGATCAATACCTTATTGCGCTTAAGACGACAGCTTCAGGATAATAATGGCACTAAGCCTGTAAGTATCAGCGATTTGTCTAAAGCCTCAGGTAAAGATCCTGAGCATGTGCGCAATCTTTTAGCCTTGCTTGATACCACTATGCCGGTGGATATGAGTGTGCGTGGCAATGATGACGATAAGGAAGTGTCACTTTTAGACATTATCCCTGACAATAAGATCCCATCTCCAGCTGCTCATGTTGACCGTCATGAATTAGTCAATATTGTGCGCAAATGGTTTTCAGAGCTTCCGGATAAGCAAAAGATGGTAGTGCTCTCGCGTTTTGGTCTTAATGATGCGGAAATTCTCACCTTAGAGGATGTCGGGGCGCAGATAAACCTCACCCGCGAGCGCGTGCGTCAGATTCAAAATGAGGTCTTGCGCAGCTTAAGACGTTTATTTGAAAACTACGGCTTTGACAAGACCATGATCGACGATTAGTTAAGTAAGCCTTTAAGCTCATTGAGCTTAATGAGAGCTTGCAGAGGTGAGAGTTCCTCAATTTTTAATTGATTAAGCTTATCCTCTAAAGTCTTAAGGCGCTGATAATCAGAAGGCTCAGATACTATAAGCTGAGCCTTTGTCGTCTCGGTAGCAGAAGTTTTAGCTCTCTCTGCATTTAAGTTTTTCGCCAGATCTAAAGCGGCGGCATTGGTAACCTCATCAGGAATACCGGCAAGTTTGGCAACTTCCACTGCATAAGCATAATTCTGTGAGCCACTATCAGCTTTATATAAGAAAACAATTTCGCCATAGTTCTTTTGCGCTTTAAAGCAGATATTGCGAATGTGCGGTAATTTATCGGCAAGTTTGGCAATCTGCGGATAATGGGTAGAGAAGAGAGCAAAGCACTTTATTTTTGAGCTGAGATAAGAGGCGATAGCTGAGGCTAAGGCCGCACCTTCATAAGTGGAAGTACCACGGCCAATTTCATCCATGATAACTAGGCTCTTGCGGGTGGCATTATTGAGAATAGAGGCCGCTTCCTCCATCTCCACCATAAAGGTTGAACGTCCTGAGGAGAGATCGTCAGAGGCGCCAATACGGGTAAAGATGCGGTCGATATCGCCGATGAGCGCCTGTTGTGCCGGCACAAAGCAACCACAGCGGGCGAGAATGCAGATAAGCGCTGTCTGCCGCATAAAGGTTGATTTACCGCCCATATTAGGGCCTGTGATAATGAGCATCTTATCTTGATTAAGCACGGTTGAATTAGGAATAAAGGGCTTATCTGACAGAGTCTCAATTACCGGATGCCGGCCTTCATGAATTTCAATAATACTCTCTGAGCTAAGTGTGGGTCTTACATAATCATGTAAAAGCGCAGTTTTAGCAAAACTCTCTAAGACATCTAAGAGGGCAATATTGAAAGAGAGGGCACTGAGAAGAGGAATTTGTGCCTGTAAAGCCTTCAGGATTTCTTCAAATAAATCTTTTTCTAAAGCTAAAGCTTCTTCTTGGGCATGGAGAGTCTTACCTTCGAGCTCTTTAAGCTCAGGGGTGATATAACGCTCATTATTTTTGAGTGTTTGCCGGCGGATATAGCTTTCAGGAACTTTAGTAGCCTGTGAGCGCGGTACTTCGATGAAATAGCCGTGAACTGAGTTAAAGCCTACCTTTAAAGTGGCAATACCAGTAATAGTTTTTTCTCGCTCTTCAATTTTCTCTAAGATTGTTCCAGATCCTTGCATGAGAGCGCGCAATTCATCTAAATGCGCATTAAAGCCTGCGGCAATGACATTGCCATCACGCAGAAAGGTTGAAGGTTCTTTAGCAATGGCCTTATGTAAGAGTTCTTTAATCTCAGTTAGTGGGTTAATCTTATGGGCATAATTCTCTAAATAATCATTATGGCTCTGAATTAAGAGAGTTTTAATGGCTGGAATTACTTCTAAAGCGTCACGCAAGGTGGAGAGATCTTTAGGGCGTGAGGAGCCTAAACCGATACGGGCGGTGATGCGTTCAATATCGCCGATGAGAGCTAGGTTTTCAGCTACATCTTCATTATTAAAATCAACTAAAGCCTCAACTAGATCTAAGCGCGCCTTGATCTGATTATTGTCGCGTAAAGGTGCGACTAATATGGATTTTAATAAACGCTCACCCATAGGGGTAGTAGTGTGATCTAAAGCTTTAAGTAAACTTCCCTGCGCATTGCCACTAAGATTAGTTAAAAGCTCTAAATTGCGAATGGCTATAGCGTCGAGAAGCACATTTTGTGAGGCATCATCGCGGCTGATATTGCGAATATGCTGCAAAGGTACATTTTGGGTACTCTTTACATAAGCTAAGAGGGCACCGGCGGCACAAATGCCTTCATCTAAATCTTCAATATCAAAGCCTATGAGGCTATCGGTACCAAATTGTTTACATAAAAGTCTATAAGAACTCTCTTTATCGAAATTCCAGCTAGGCAGAGCTTTTTTCGAGACAATTTTTGAAAATTCATTGAGTTCTTTAAATTGCTCGGGATAAACGATTTCGCTTGGTGCAATCTTTTGTAAATAGATATTGAGATCTTTTAAAGTTGAGCACATGCCGGCTTTAAAGAGACCTGAGCCTAAGCTTAAATAGGCAAAGCCATAATAACGACGGCTTTTATAGACAGCGGCGACTAAATTGTCCTGATGCTCAGGAGCAATGCCCTCATCGGTGACTGTGCCTGGGGTAATGATGCGGCTGATTTCACGCGTCATCGGTCCTTTTTTATTTACATCACCTGATTGCTCACAGATAACTACCGACTCACCGAGTTTGATGAGGCGACTGATATAGCCATCGACAGCATGAAAGGGCACCCCGGCCATGGGTATAGGCTCGCCATTATTAGTGCCGCGACGGGTGAGGGTAAGATCTAAAAGGGAGGCGATTTTTTTGGCATCGTCAAAAAACAGCTCATAGAAATCGCCTAAACGATAAAATACCAAGGTGTCAGGATATTTTTGTTTGATTTCAATATATTGCCGCATCATAGGTGTGGCATCTGCAATTGACGGTAATGACGACATGATTTAATCTTCTAAAAAATTATGTTTATAAGCACAAAATGCGCTGACTTAAAAAAAGTAAAAATATTTAAACATTATAATGGAGTCGGCGATTTTATGTTAGGCGTCAGCAGGCGCAGACTACGAACAAGCTGATTTTTATTCTTATATTTATTTATTTTGAAATTAGTAAAAGCTAGTATATAATATATCCATATACAAATTATATATTTTGGAGAAAGATATGGCAGAGCGTGCACCCAAACAAGCTAAGGTAAAGGCCCCGATTCAGGCAAAGGATCCCAAAAAGCAAAAGGCCTTAGAAGCTGCAATGGAGCAAATTGAGCGTCAATTTGGTAAGGGCGCGATTATGCGCTTAGGTCAAAATGAAATTGTCGATATCGAGGCGATTCCGACGGGCTCTCTGACTTTAGATCTAGCCTTAGGTATTGGTGGTTTACCTATGGGTCGTATCATTGAAATCTATGGCCCTGAGTCCTCAGGTAAAACTACCCTCACCTTAGAGCTTATCGCTCAGGCGCAAAAATTAGGTAAGGTGTGTGCCTTTATCGATGCTGAGCACGCTTTAGATCCCTTATATGCCCGTAAATTAGGGGTACAGATTGAAGATGTGATCATCTCACAGCCAGATACCGGTGAGCAGGCTTTAGATATCTGCGAGACCTTAGTGCGCTCAGGCGGTGTCGATGTTTTAGTTATCGACTCTGTTGCCGCTTTAGTACCTAAGGCTGAAATCGAAGGCGATATGGGTGATAACCATGTCGGTCTGCAGGCGCGCTTAATGTCTCAGGCTTTAAGAAAGCTTACTGGTATTATTAAGCAAGCTAACTGCATGGTCGTCTTCATCAATCAGCTCCGTATGAAGATAGGCGTGATGTTTGGTAATCCTGAAACTACTACAGGTGGTAATGCTCTTAAGTATTATGCCTCTGTGCGTTTAGATATCCGCAAGGGTACCCCAGTTAAAGAAAAAGAGCAGATCATAGGTAATGAGACTAAGGTTAAGGTCGTCAAGAATAAGGTTGCACCTCCCTTTAAGACCGCTAATTTCCAGATCCTCTTTAATTATGGTATCGCCAAAAATAGCGAGCTTATCGATTTAGGTGTCAGCGCTAAATTTGTTGAAAAGAGCGGCGCATGGTTTGCTTATAAGGGCAATAAGATAGGTCAAGGTAAGACTAATGCCATGCGTTATTTAGACGAGCATCCTGAGGTAGCCGATGAATTAGAGGCTCAGATCCGTGCTTTCTATAAGCAAAATAGCGATTATGAGCAGACAGCTGAAATCGGCGCTAATAATGAGGCTCCTGAGAGCATAGCTACAGAAGACGATATCAATGTCGAGGATCTCGTCACCCCAATCCCTGACGATCTGTAATTATGAGCGCAGATCCCCAAGCTTTATATAAACGTGCACTCAATTATGCCTTAAGGCTATTGAGTGCACGCGAGTATTCGCGTTATGAGCTTATTACTAAGCTTTTACAAAAATATCCTCAAGATTTGGCCCATCAAGCTTTAGCTTATTGTGATGAATACGGTTATGTCAGCGATGAGCGCTGTGCGCAGATGCTCATCAATCATATGTACAGTGCCCATTATGGGCCGATGCGCTTGAATTTAGAGGCCGCTAAAAGAAAAATCCCAACTTCGATAATCGAACCATTAGTGGCCAAGGTAGATTGGCTAAAAATTGCTTTAGAGCTTTTATATAAAAAGTATGCAGAGCTCCCCTCAGATCTTAAAGAGAGGCAAAAAATTTTGGCTTTTTTATATCGTCGCGGTTTTAGTGCTGATATTTGTTATAAAGCTGTGGATAATTTTGATAAAGAGCAGTTTTAAGCGCTTTTTATGCCTAGCTTCGAGGCAGTTTGGCGCATAAATTGTGGCTATATCACAAATTTGTTATAAAATAGCAGGCAGTCGCTGTGAAGTGCACAGCCTGTGACGCTTGATTCTCAATACTAAGCCTAAGGCTCAGTGGTCACTTGAATATTTTTGTTCAAAGTTAAAAGCTTCCTATTATTTGGAAATTGCATTTATGTATATGACAACCGATCAGATCCGTGAAGCGTATCTGAACTTCTTCAAAGAGCACGGCCACCAGGTGGTTCGTTCTAGCTCCTTAGTTCCCTATAACGATGCTACCTTGCTGTTCACTAATGCTGGTATGAACCAGTTTAAGGACATCTACCTTGGCAAGGAAAAGAGAGATTATCTGCGCGCTACTACAGCACAGAAGTGCGTACGCGCCGGTGGTAAGCAAAACGATTTAGATAACGTTGGTTATACTGCCCGTCACCATACCTTCTTTGAGATGTTAGGTAACTTCAGCTTCGGCGATTACTTCAAGAAAGAAGCTATCACCTATGCTTGGAAGCTCTTAACTGAAGTTTATATGCTCCCTAAAGAGTCCTTAATGGTTACCGTTTATGATAAGGACGATGAGGCCTACAATATTTGGCGCGATATCATCGGTATTCCTGAGCATAAGATTGTGCGTATCGGTGACAATAAGGGCGGTGCCTTTAATTCTGACAACTTCTGGCAGATGGGTGATACCGGTCCTTGCGGTCCGTGCTCTGAGATTTTCTACGATCACGGTGAGGACGTACAGGGCGGCCCTCCGGGCTCTCCTGATGAGGATGGCGATCGTTTCATCGAGATTTGGAACATCGTGTTCATGCAGTACAACCGTAAGATCGACGGCACCTTTGAGAAATTAGCTAAGCCTATGATCGATAATGGTTTAGGTTTAGAGCGTATTGCTGCGGTATTACAGGGTGTACACTCTAATTATGATATCGATCTCTTTGTTACCTTAGAGAAGGCTGCCGCTGAGATTTTAGGGGTTACTGACTTAAGCTCTAAGTCCTTACGCGTCATTGCCGATCATATCCGTTCTTGCTCCTTCCTCATTGCCGATGGTGTATTACCGTCTAATGAAGGTCGTGGCTATGTTTTACGCCGTATCATCAGAAGAGCTGTCCGTCACGGCCGTCTCTTAGGTGCTAAGGACGTATTCTTCTATAAGCTTGTTGATACTTTAGCTTCTCTTATGGGTAAGGCCTATCCTGAGCTCATCGAGCAGGGCGATCTCATCAAGCGTACCTTAAAGAAGGAAGAAGAGCAGTTCTTAAATACCTTAGATAGAGGTTTAGCTTTACTTGAAAATGAGCTTGTTAAATTAGGTGATGGTCGTACAGTTCCAGGTGACGTGGCCTTTAAGCTCTATGATACCTATGGCTTCCCGGCTGATTTAACCGCTGACGTTGTTCGTGATCGCGGTTATGTTGTCGATATGGACGGCTTTGATAAGTGCATGCAGGAGCAGAAGGCTCGTGCTAAGAGCGCCTCTACCTTCGGTATCGATTACAATAAGCAACTTAAGATCACCGAGAACACTGAGTTCTTAGGTTATGACACCTTAAGCGCTGAGGCAACTGTAACTCACGTCATCAAGGATGGTGTTGATGTTGAAGCCGCTTCTACTGACGAGCGCGTCATCTTAGTCTTAGACAAGACTCCTTTCTATGGCGAGATGGGTGGTCAAGTCGGTGATAAGGGTGTTATCCGCATGGGTAATAATATCTTTATTGTCGAGGATACCTTACACGTTGCTAAGGCTACCATTCACGTAGGTCACGTTGACTTAGGTGAGTTTAAGCCAGGTGATAAGGTTGTAGCTGCTGTTGATGCTGACAATCGTCGCGATATTGCCGCTCACCACACTGCAACTCACTTATTAGATGCCGCTTTACGTAAGGTTTTAGGTGATGAGGTAGCTCAGAAGGGCTCTTATGTTGCCGCCGATCGTTTACGCTTTGACTACTCTCATTCAAGCCCCTTAACTTTAGCTGAAAGACAGCAGGTTGTAGCCTTAGTTAACGAAGCTATTCGTACTAACTATGAGGTTAAGACTGAGATTATGGATCTCGATGCGGCTAAGAAATCTGGTGCTATTGCCTTATTCGATGAGAAGTATGACAGCAAGGTCCGCGTTGTTTCCACCGGTGATTTCTCTAAGGAATTATGTGGTGGTACCCACGCTCAGCGTACTGGTGATTTAGGCTCCTTCCTCATCATCTCCGATGAGTCCATTGCCTCCGGTATCCGTCGTATTGAAGCCTTAGTAGGTGCAGCTGCCGTTGAGTACGTGATGCACATGGTCCGCATGATTGCTAAGACCTCAAACCTCATGAAGACCGGTAGCGGTACTGATCTAACCGAGCGTGCTGAGCAACTCATTGCCCACGGCAAGGAGTTAGAGAAGCGTAATGAGGCCTTACAGAACAAGTTAGTCGCCTTTGAGTGCAATGGTCTTTATGACAAGGCTATTGATTTAGGTGATCTGAAGTTCATCTCCGGTGTGCTTGAGGATTGCTCTGTTAAGGATTTACGTATTGCCGCTGACAATCTGCGCAATCGTGCTAAGAGCTGTGTAGTAGTCTTAGCCTGCGTGGAAGAGGGCAAGGTCAGCCTTATCGCTGCTGTCAGCGCTGATAATGTCTCTAAGGTCAAGGCCGGCGACATTATTCGTACTGTAGCTCCGGTAATTGGCGGTAAGGGTGGTGGTCGTCCTGATTTAGCTCAGGCCGGCGGTAACAACCCTGAGGGCATCACTGAGTGCTTCAATCAGGCTTTAGCCTTAGTTAAGGGTAAGCTTTAAGATGTTGGTAATATCCCTAAAACCCGGAGAACAACTACGGATCGGACGGGATATTACCGTAAAGATCCTTAAAAGCAATTCAGGCATGGTGCGCCTTGGAGTCGAGGCGCCAGCTACACTTAAGGTGGCGCGCGAGCAGGAGCACCATGAAATTTCAGAAAAAAACAAAAAAACTGAAAATAAAACTTGACAAAAATTTAACAACACTAGATAATAATCACGCTTAAAAATTCTCGTGGATAGATGACCGAGAGGCTGAAGGTACTCCCCTGCTAAGGGAGCATACGAGTATAAAGCTTGTATCGAGGGTTCGAATCCCTCTCTATCCGCCAGAGAAAAAAAAGCTTGCAATATTTTAAAAAACTGTTAAGATATTGCGCCGTGATGAACGGAATGCACCAGTAGCTCAGCTGGATAGAGTAATCGGCTACGAACCGATCGGTCAGGGGTTCGAATCCCTTCTGGTGCGCCACTTCGTTTATTACCCATCTCTGCGCACCAGTAGCTCAGCTGGATAGAGTAATCGGCTACGAACCGATCGGTCAGGGGTTCGAATCCCTTCTGGTGCGCCATTCCTTCTAAAAATCCCCAAACTTAGTAAAAACAAGCTTAGGATTTTTGTCTGTGTAATTCCTTACTATTTTTAGTATTAAATCTATATAAATCATATAGTTACCTTTAAGGGTAATTCTTTACGGTCTTGAATATCATGGCTAGCACCGGTAAAATAATGCTCTGTAAATAGGAGAGCGTTATGTCAGATCAGAGTTACGGCAAGCGTCAATGGCAAAAACGCCGTGACGATATAAATACATCCCGCGAAATCCCTAAAAGCCCAGAGGCTGAACAGCATCTCTTAGGTGCATTATTGCTCGATGCTTCCTTGCTCTCCCGTATCTCTGAGGATATAGGTCATCTGTCTAAAGATGACTTCTTTGTAGAGCGTAATCGTTTCGTTTATGAGGCGATCATGCATCGCGCAGCCGTAAGTGATGATTTTGACACTACGGTTATCTGTTCTGATTTAGAAAATTCTGGCCTTATCGATAAGGTAGGTGGCAAGAGCTATGTCGCCTCTTTAACTGATAATGTAGGTCCTATTTCTGCTATCACTGAATACGCGCGTATTATCCGTGACACTTCCCGTCGCCGTCAGCTCATTTCAGTTGCTGAGCATATTGAATCTATAGGTTATGCCCCAGAAGGACGTAAGGTCGATGAGCTTTATGATGAGGCTCAGGGTTTAGTCTTTACGCTTTCAGAGAAAAACGCCCATACCGATAATGGTCCGCGCACTATGACCGATGTGGCCTTAGCTCTTATCAATAAGATTAAGAGCGATATGGCTTTAGGCTCTAGGATGCGCGGTATTGCCACTGGTTTTAGCGGTTTAGATAATCTGACCTCAGGTTTACAGGGTGGTTCTTTAAATATTATTGCCGCCCGTCCGGGTATCGGTAAAACCTCCTTTGCGATGAATATTGTTGAAAACATCGCCATGAATCCTGACAATCATAAGCCTGCTTTAGTCTTCTCCTTAGAAATGCCGTCAGAGCAGATCGCTTTACGTATGCTCTCAACTTTCGGGCGCGTGCCGATGAAGGAATTAAGCTTAGGCAATGTCACCCCTGCGCAATGGCATGATATTGTGCGTAAGGTAGTCCTGCTTGCCGATGATGATGGCTCAGGTAATCGTAAAAATAAGCTTTATATCGATGATTCAGGCGATCTCACCCCTTTAGAATTAAGATCCCGTGCCCGTAAGATTGCTGCCGATAATGGTGGTCTGTCGGTCATCATGATCGATTATATTCAGTTGATGAAGGGTCAAACTAAGGCTGAAAACCGCAGCTTAGAGGTAGGTGAAATCTCGCGTTCCTTAAAGCTTTTAGCTAAGGAACTCAATGTGCCGGTAATTGCTCTCTCGCAGTTAAATCGTGAAGTTGAAGGCCGTAAAGATCACCGCCCGATGAACTCTGATCTGCGTGAATCAGGCTCCTTAGAGCAGGATGCGGATTTGATTTTATTTTTACACCGTGAGTCAGTATATAAAGATCGCAATGCCTCAGATGTCGATGAAAGTGAGGCTAAACTCATTGTCAGCAAAAACCGTAACGGTGCAACGGGCGATATCGATCTGCAATTTCAGGGTGCTTATACAGCCTTCTACGATAAAGCTGATCCTAATGCAACCTACGATCAATAGCGCTTTTCTTAACTGAATTACCTAGAGTTAAAGATGTTATAATGCTGAGCTTAAGCTTATGCTTTTGAGCATTAAAAGCATGTTTAGAATAAAATTTCTGTGCTAAGGCATAGAAGAGTAGGATTTTTTAGTAAATGAAAGCCGTTACCGCCTATATAGATACACAGGCGCTTATAGACAACGTCAGAGTAATCAGAAATAAAGTACCTGCATCTAAAATTATTGCAGTAGTTAAGGCTAATGCCTATGGCCATGGCCTTTACCCGATCGCCAATGCCTTATCTGAAGAAGCCGATGCCTTTGCCGTATCCCGCATCGGTGAGGCTATGAGTCTGCGCAATCAGGGTATTGTAAAGCCGATTGTCTTATTAGAAGGCTTTTATAATGACAGTGAGGTTGAGCTTATTTCCCGCTATGATCTCTATACTGCCGTTCACGATCTTGAACAAGTTGAAGCTATTGAAAGAGCGAATATCGACAAGAGCATCCATGTATGGGTAAAAGTTGATATCGGTATGCATCGTTTAGGCTCGTGCGCAATGGACGAGATTTTAGAGATTAAACGCCGTTTAGAGGCTTGCCCTAAGGTGCGCAAACCCTTAGGACTGATTTCTCATCTGAGTGTTGCCGATACCCCCTCTGAGAGTGAATACAATCAAAAAGAATTAGATACCTTCTTTGAAATTGCCAAGAATTTCGAGGGTGAATTATCCTTAGGAAATTCTGCTGGCATCTACAAGTGGCCTCAGTCTCATACTAATTGGGTACGTCCTGGCATTATTATGTACGGTATTTCGCCTTTTGAGGATAGCGTCGGAACTGATTTAGGTCTAAAGCCGGTCATGACTTTAAAGAGCTCTTTAATTGCTAAACATAAGATTAAAAAAGGCGATAAGGTCGGTTATGGCGCCGCTTGGGTAGCTCCGCATGATACGGTTTTAGGTATTGTCGCTACCGGTTATGGCGATGGTTATCCGCGTACTGCTCCTAATGGAACACCGGTACTTATCAATGGTCGAGAAGTTCCGACTGCAGGTCACGTATGCATGGATATGCTCTTTGTGGATTTAGGTCCTGAGTCTCAGGATAAGATAGGTGATGAGGTCGTGCTCTGGGGTAAGGGCTTACCGGTTGAAGTCATCGCTCGCCTATGTGGCACTATTCCTTATGAATTAGTCTGTCACATCATGCCGCGCGTGAGCGTCGAGTTCAATTAAAAATCGCGGATTTTGTAAGTTTTTTATGACACGGCAATCCGCTAATATTAAAAGTCCGA
>OGWZ01000642.1_pt1 | contig 37335 bp, 58 predicted proteins | sample 1576141 | NCBI WGS metagenome assembly OGWZ01 (sample SAMEA3541512, study PRJEB24748) | human gut metagenome | biome: human gut; feature: human-associated habitat; material: faeces | place: China | collected 2012
CGATGGAACTGCGGCGTGGAAAACGGCGTACATCGCCGATCTCCGCCATGAGCTGCACAGCAGTCGTTTCGCCTACGCCGTACATGGCCCGCACGGTATCGTACTCCGGCAGTTGCTTTGCAAGGCGCGTCATCTCGGCGCGCAGTGCGGCCAGCGTCATCTTGCCCGATAGAAGCTGCTGCGCCGCTGTGGTAATAAGTAGTTTGGTGTTGTCGTTCTTCGGCAGCGTGGTGAAATGGCCACAGCTTCCGGCGTAGAGGTCTAATGCTTTCTCTGTGCTGAAATGGTAGCCCTTGCGTTTGCACCATTTCTGGTAGCGATCGGTGAATGCCTTCTCGCTGACACGGCAGATGCAGTCACAGTGCCAGAAGGTCATGACAAAGTCCACCCATTTTTGGTGGCCGTCGGCGCGCTCCGGGCTGGAGAACAGTTCGTTCACACCGGGAAAGGTCTTGTCGGTCAATGAAATGAGATTGTTTTGCAGCGATACCACCGTTTTCATGTAGAGGTTGTACTGGCGGCTGCACAGCTTCAGTTGTTGTCTTACAGTGTCCATGGGAGTATATTCCCGCAGATCCACCCAGTTGTCAAGGCCATACTTGGCGATCTTCATGGCGTCTGCCTTGTCGGTTTTGACCTTGCGGATAGAGCCGCCTCCGCTCTGCTTGATGAATAACGGATTGAGGACGCAGACATAAATGCCGTACTCGTGCAGCGCCGCCGCTATCGGCTCATGGTAGCGTCCGGTGGCCTCCATGATGACGCGGGTATCTTCCCCCAGCGCAACGATGGCGTAGGCCATCTGCTCCAGACCGACCTCGGTGTGGAGAAATTCCTGTGGCAGCAACGCCACTTCACCCATTGGCCGCAGGGCAGCCACCATGCTTTTCCCTTTGGAAACATCGATTCCAACTGCGTTCATATCGTTCCTCCTTCTGATTGGATATGGCTTTCCGCCCTTTTCTCATTGCCTGTTCAATCTCCTGGTTGACGCGAGCGCACAAGGTGGCTCTACCTGCGTAAATCGAATGCTGCGAATAAGAGAGGCGGCTGACGGACTCCGATGCGGGCGTGTTGGCCCAAGGTGCGTACTGACAGGCCATTTACTCTCCCATTCTAACAGCTTCGGCTTTGAGATGGAAAAAGACGCGGCTGGCTGCCGCGCCTTAAACCGTAATTATTATTGTAGGAGGTGCGGAATGACAAGAGAAGAATATGAAAAGAAAATTGCGGCATTGGAACCGCTCGATGACGAGAAGCGGAAAAGCGTGACCTGCGCCCTCCTTGGACATAGCCATATTACCACAGGTTGCTTTGGGTATGTCTACTGCGCACGGTGTGGGAGCAAATCGGTGATGTCCTGGGCGGCTTTTTCTATGACCCACTGGAAGTCCGTGTAGGTCATAATTGCCCAACTTGCAGAGCTAACTATGAGAAGCTTGGATGGGAAGATAAGATTCTGACTCCTGACCCGTTTTCGGATGAGAACAGCGGAGGTGCCCAATGACCAACACCGAACTATACCGCCTCGCCCTCTCTACATACGGGCCGGATGCTCAAGCGCTGATGGTATTTGAGGAGATGGCAGAACTGCAAAAGGAACTGTGCAAGCACGCCAGAGGGAAGGACAACCAGTTTGCTATTGCTGAAGAGATTGCTGATGTGCTTATTATGCTCGACCAGATGATGGTTCTACACGATTGTGAAAGCATTGTAGCCCAATATAAACAGGACAAACTGGAGCGGCTGAAAGAGAGGCTGAAACAATGAGAGAAATCCTTTTCAAAGCCAAGCGGCTGGATAATGGAGGTGAATAGCATGGGGAAGCCGATTGATATTACAGGGCAAAAATTTGGGAAATTAACTGTGTTGGGACTACATCATTTAGGGAAAAGAAACGCTCGATATTGGCTTTGTAAGTGTGAGTGTGGAAAAGAAACAGTGCAAATTAGCGCAGACCTGAAGAGCGGAAGAACGAAGTCTTGTGGCTGCCAAAGATATATTGAACTATCCGAAAGAAACAGAAGACATGGAATGGCGGGAACGAGAATTTATAGGATTTGGAGGGGGATGCTATCTCGTTGCAAATATAAAACGGCAACGGGCTATGAAAACTACGGAGCGCGTGGAATTTCTGTATGTAAAGAGTGGGAAGATTTTGAGCGGTTTTATTTGTGGGCATTAGAAAACGGATATAACGATGAATTGACTATTGAAAGAAAAAATGTCGATGGAAACTATGAGCCAGAAAACTGTGAATGGATTACATGGGAAATGCAAGCGGCCAATAAAAGGAAAAGAACTTCTATGCCGAACAGAGATGTAAAAACTGGGAGGTTTGTGAAAAGTGCGTGAGATTTTGTTTAAGGGGAGGTCCCTTTTATCTGGCGAATGGGTGGAAGGGTATTACATAGGCCCAATAGGTGTGCTTGATGTACATGAGATTTGCGATGTTCATGATATTACAGGACCACGTGTCGAAGTTGACCCCTCCACGGTCTGCGAGTACACCGGCCTGAAAGATAAGAATGGGAAGCGGATTTTTGAGGGGGACAACGTCTATGACCCGCACGAGAACTCAATATACACAGTAGAGTGGAACGAAAATAATGCGATTTTCCAGATGGCACATGACTGGCACAGAAGGAGCATAGAGACGGTATACTACTGTGAGATCATCGGCAACATCTACGACGGGGAGGGCGACAATGATTAAACTGAAAAACTGCCCGCATTGCGGCGGAGAAGTAATGCTTTGTAAGCTGAACACTGTGACTGGAGCAGCAGAGTTCTCTATTGTATGCACAGATTGCGGATTGGAAACTCACATTTACACAAACCCCATGGCGAACTGTTGCTTTGATATGGGCGAGGCAGTCAGAATTATCATTGAAAAATGGAACAGGCGCGACGGGGAGAGCGGGCAGCATGAGGAGATCGTTGGAGGTGCGGATGAAGTGCAAGAAGTTTTTGGAGATGGGCAAAGATGAATGAATTTCTTCGCTTCATAGACAATCTTACAGAACGCCGGAAAGTTTGGCTAGAAATAGCATATTCTTCTGTTGTTGATTGGTGCATAATCGTACATCTTATTGTAGAAAACGAAAAGAAATGCGTAGTCAATGTACAACATTGTGATATGGAGTACGCATTTGCAAAAGCCCATGTTGAGTTGAAAGAGTGGCTTTTAGAAAATGAAGGGGGATATTGATGGTTCGTAGATACCATTTCCCTGGTGATATGTATTCTGATGCGCAGTGGGAGTGGGTATCGCTCAAACGCGCAGAAGGATATTCTATGCGGCAGCTATCAACTTTCTTGGGGCTTAACACAGATGCGATTTTAACGGCGTTGCGGGTCCGAGGATTAGCACCACAGGAAAGACCGACGGAGCCGCTTAACAGAGACGAGTTTAACGCATTGGCGGAGGTATATGATGCCAGATAATATTACAGCAGCTAGAATTTGCCCTAATTGCGGTAGAGAAGGAGTTGTTTATGGAAGTCATACGGTTATGGGAGGTAGGATAGAACGTCACAGGAAATGTCAATTTTGTGGAGAACGATGGGCCACAATTGAGAAGTATTACCGGCCAATCAAAAAAATCATGGACTAGAGGTTGACAACTAGAATATCATGATATATGATTTAATGGGAATTTATAAGAAAAAATGAAATATAGTAATCCTACATGGGAGCCTTACTTCAAAGACATCGCTCCTATTCTATCAAAACTCTACTTTATGACCAACTCAGGAACTATCAAATACATTGTGGCGACTATGATTTTCAAGAGGATGGGTTGGATGGAATGGAGGAACGGGAATGGAGTCTTATGACAACAAGAAGAAAACTTTTGAATCTTTAGCAAGAGAATTACGGTTCATTCGGTTGATGATCTCACATACGCTTTGCGACAATGAGTTTAATAAAGAACTTGGAAAAACAAGACTGTCTGGGCTATCGAAGGCAGAGAAATGGGTTTCGGAAGTAATTTCAAAGGCTGATGAGCGATATGCAAGGACAATTGCGCCAGATGGACCAGATATTTTCTATGGATTATATAAAGCGGACTACATCAACGAAAAAGCCAATGAAATGTTTGCCGCTCTAAAAAATGGAGGTGACAACTCTGAACAAGAATGATACGACTATGGAGCAGGGGAAAGAACTTGTAAAACGCAAGATGAAACCCCGTGGTGGAAACTCACCTGTGATTGGAGATAACGGGGTACATACTCAGCCCGGCGACAATGCTAAGTATGCTGGAGTGCTTGCGACTATCCTTAGTTGGGGGGATGTTGATAAGTCCGATATTCAAGCTCTGGAAGATAGGTTCTGGAAGTTCGTTAACTATTGTTCGGAGCATGATGTTAGAGTGACCAATCAAGTAACATACCTTGCACTTGGCGTGAACAAAGATGAAGTGTATGATTGGGAAAATGGGCGTTCACGCAGCTCTGCGCACTCCGAATTCATTAAAAAAGTTAAGAAATTTTGCGCCGCTTACCGCGAAATGTTGGGCGCTGACGGCAAGCTAAATCCGGTAACTTTAGTATGGTGGCAAAAGAACTATGACGGCCTTGTGGACAAATCCGAGGTTGTTCTTACTCCCAACAATCCGCTAGGGACTATAACCGACCAAAAGCAGCTTGAAGAGCGGATCGCCGGGTCTGTGGTGGTGGAGGAGTAGCGACTATGGAAACGACTATCGACTATGCCAGCGACTATGGTGGAGAGGCCAGCGACTATCAAACGACTATGGAGGGAAAGCCAGAGACGGAAAACGACTATCGATTCTGTCCCTTGAAGCTCCACGCGCTACTATCAACTCCTGAAGCGGTTTTAGGAACATCAGACTACAGAGGCGGGGTGAAGTGCAGCAAAAATATATGCGCCTGGTGGGACGCCGACAAGTCCCGTTGCGCCGTGCTATCTCTGGCCCACAACAAATAATAATACCCCGGCTTGCTCCTGATGGAGTGGGCCGGGGTTGCTTTATGCCTTGTGTGGCGCTGTGCGGGCTGCTATGGGCCGTTTTGGCGAGTGGAAATATAGGGACACTACAGGGTGGCAAGGCCGCCTTGCGGGCCTGCAAATGGCCTTTACTGGAGCTTTGCGTTTTACCTTTCTCCTGCCCCGCTGGATACGGGCGCAAAAATGCCGTCTGCTGACCATAGGAGGCCACACAAGCGGCGGGAAGCTACTGGAGGGCATAGGGACATGAGCAAAAGAAAACCCGCCCCAGGAAGCCCCAGGGCGGGCGGTGGTATTATGCTAATATCTCAATTACAATCGGGTCATGTATGACGATCTCCCCGGCGTCCTCGCCGTAGTCCCACGAGTTGCCAGCGATTACGGCCACATGATCGCCGTAATAGTAGCCGTGCCGTTGCGCCTCGTTGATGGAGTCCCAGCGCATAGTAGACACGCCGGGCAGCTCCTCGCCGGTATCGTCTCCGTTGTCCCAGATATGGGAGCAGTGGGACATAGTGCCGGGAGAAAACGGGACATCCTGGACGCGGACGCCCACGGCCTCATAGTTATATAACGCGCTGGCGGCTATATTCTCAACGCGCTGGATCATATCTGGGGACAATCTCATGTATAGCACCTCTTATTGATTGTATCTCGCCCGCTTGAGGCCGTCAAGATTTTTTGGCAAGCTCCCATATCACCATGAGCGGTAGGAGCAGGATAAAAAGTACGATCAAGCAAGGCACCCCCTTTCAACAGGGAGCGCCCCGGCGGGCCAGTAGCCGCGCCGGTAGACGATGCACCAACGGTCGAGATCGTAGATCAGCGCCCCGGCCTCTTGCCGGTATTGCTTGAGTGCTTGCCGGGCCTCTTTTTGGGTTTTGTAGTCCCCGCGTTCGTCTGTCCCTATATCGGGGCTGTATGTGATGATTTGATAGCTCATTCGGGGGTCACCTCCTTAACGGCTGCGGCGTAATTGTAGGCATGCTCCCAGTAGTGCGGGCCGAGCAAATAGCACAGATCGTCAAATATTTCTTTTGCGCTTAAGCCGGTTCGGCTGGCCACTTTTGACGAAAAATTGAGCAATTCACCTGGAGAAAAGTATGTTGTTCCGGGAATCGCTGTCAAATCGTTTTCCAACGCTTGCATCCGGTCAAGCAGTCCAAAACGGGCCGCAGTGTCAATTTCTCTTTTCTTCATGGTCATTTTCTCCATTCTCCGGCGGGCGGGTCAATCTCGATAAATAATCAAAAAATCGTTGTAGTGGTTGCGGTTGAGTTTCACAGGGTATGCGTACCAGACCTCGTGCGGCCCTCCAACTCAATAAAGATTTGCGCTCTGCTTGCCATATTCGCGCCGTGCGGCCATATATGCGGCCCGCTGTATATTGCTAAAATTGCAAGCGTTGAAAAGCTCGTTGATGTCGTCGATATTTGCCACGCTGGAGCAGTCTTCAAAGCAAGAGCAAACATCAAAATCAGCTTGCCAGTTTATGCCGTATTCATGATTGAACATCTCATACAAAAACGCGCTCTTCCAGTATTCCGCATTATCCTTTTGGGGTTCGGCCTTTTCGAGCGCAGAAATAAGCTCTTCCCCGCACTTTACAAAATCTGCGTCTTTTTTGTCATAGTACGCCATAAATACAGGGCTAAAAATCATGTTTTCGGTTTTCTTTCTCAACTTTTCCCGCTCTTCATCGGGGCCGCAAAAGAACATTGAAATATGATCCCGACGCAAGCCGTAATAGTTGCGGATGTAGTATTCTTTTGCTTTCTTTTCCTGGTAGTCGTTTACTGTTTCCATCTCGTCAGCAGTAAACAGTTTTTTATTTAAGCTGCTAAGGTAAAATCCCCGCAGTTCGTCGCGGCTCTTGTCCTTGTGGTGTAACTCGTAGTCATTGGCATACTTGATATAATGCCCATCAGCGAACACAAGCACGGAATAGCCGAAATAGCCGCCAAAGTCCACAAAATAGACTTGATGCCCCTTTACGGTGGCGGTCTCAATAGCCATTTCTGCGGCCTGCGCTTCCGTCAATGTTTCAATATCGCGGATTGTGTATTCTTTCGTTGCAGCTTTTTTCATTTCTGTTTTCCTCCTTGTCATGGAGGGCCGCCCGTGGTATACTGGGCGTGCCCTGGTTCTGTGGTAGGTTCTGGGGTTCTTTTGCCCTGGTCACTATTGCGAGTAGTGGCCGGGGCTTTTATTTGTCAATGATGTAGTACGGAGTTACTTTCCCGTCGGTTGCTTTGGCCGTATTCTTAGCGGCCTCCTCTGTGGCGTACCATCCAATGGTAACGCCGTCTTTTTGCACTGCGTATATATCGGGCTGCATTCTTTTTCCTCCCGGCCTGTGGCCTGTATTGTTTGGGTTCTGATGCCAGTATAATTCAACGTTTGTTATATGTCAAGATTAATTTTATAATTTTGTTATATTTTTTTCTACATTAAATGCACTAATTGTTGCAACAAATATTCTTTTTGTTCAATTTTGCTTTGCGGTACTTCTTAATATCATATATAAGGGGCATCGCTAACCGGACACCCCCGGGGGATAGGCCGGAGCCGTCGTCCCCCTACCTCAGCCACTCTACCACCGAAAATAACAAAAAGCCCTTGACAATTCAACAAACGTTGATTATAATGTAATTGTAAGATAAAATTCAACGGGGGTTATAATATGGGATGGAAAACACTTGGGCTAAAGGAAGCAATAAAAGAAATGTTGCATGACAGCGGGATGACGCAGAAGGGCGTGTGTGAAGCTGCTGGGTATAAGTCTGTTGGGAGTGTTGCACAGCCATTAGCGAGAGGTGACATTAAGATTTCGACATTGTTAAGATTGGCTGATGCAGCTGGATTTGACATTGTGCTTGTACAGAGGAGCAATTTAGAAGGGTATAGTCCAATTAAAATTAAGCCGAACGATAAAAAAGAAGAATCCTAAAAATCCGCGCAAAACAAAAAAGGAGATGATGCTCCTTGGAAGTAAGGAAGGATTTAACAGGGCAACGGTTTGGCCGATTGGTCGCTATCCGACCCGTCAGAAAGCGGGCGAATGATGACCGGCATACAATGTGGTTCTGCAAGTGCGATTGTGGTAGTGTAGCGGTTATTTTTACAAATAATTTAATACAGCAGACGGTTTCCTGCGGATGTGTGTCAAGAGGGCCAAAGATAGATGATACGGTTAGGGCGGTTTGTCCTGGATGTGGGGAAAAGTTTGATATTGAATTGAACGGACAAAAAACTCCACAATTCTGTCCCGATTGCTCAAGAATATATACAGGTAATAGCTGGAAGGTATGTCCTGTTTGCAGAAAACTATTCAAATCGTTTCCGAGCGCAAAAAAGACGACGTGTTCGGAAGACTGCAGCAAAAAATGGGGGAATTATATAAGAACCGGGAGAAGGTTCAAGTGGAGTGAAAAGTCAAAGAAAGCGGCGCGAGAAAGCGGGCTTTGGGACGATATGGACGAGGCTGCGGCGCGGGCGAGGGCACGGAAAGTTGGAGACCCCAGGTTTGAGCGGACAGAAGAAAACATAACATCAAAAATATGGGTTCTTGTAGATCCATCTGGGAATGAACATATAGTTCGGAATTTGAAGCTATGGGCAAGCGAAAATTATGAAAAGTTTGGGAAGGATGACTCTGAAAGGTCTATCAAACAAATAGCGCAAGGGTTTTATATGATTGCATTATCGTTAAGAGGGAAGAAAGCACCTCCAAGACTAACATACTTTGGTTGGACATTGAAGGATTTGCCAAGAGAGCTGGAGGATGATAAAGATGGACTGGATCAAATGCACTGATAGGATGCCACCAGACATGGAGCCGGTGATGGTGACAGCCTTTCATAGAGGATTTGTTGTAGACGCAGAACCCGGTGAAAAATTTGTGTCTCACGATGTAAGGTGGAATGAAAAATTGCAGGCGTGGGAAGTACAAGAGTGGAATATTTGCGAAATGGAATGGACGACATGGCATGATTTAGAGGTTACTAACTGGATGCCATACCCTGAACCGGCGGAGGATTGATGATATGCACAAACTGACGAACAAGCAGTACGAGGAATACATGAAGATGATCCGGGATAAGGAAGAAGGGCGACTGCTCACCCCTGATGGCTTACGGATGATATGTTCGGCAAACAAGTATGACCCGGAGAAGATAGGGCTTCACATGCTGGCGGTGTTGGCGAATTGGAATAAGGTGGATGTATAGGAGGTAAAATGAGAGAAGTTGCAGGGGAATATAATACCGCTAAGATTTTTACAGATGTTGTTGACGATGCTTCCATTGCACAGGTTAAGGAATTGTGCGATCAAGAGTTTTGCACTGGAAGTAGAATTAGACTGATGCCTGATATTCATGCTGGAGCTGGATGTACTGTTGGGACTACAATGACAATCAAGGATAAGGTTGTGCCAAACCTTGTCGGGGTTGACATTGGCTGCGGAATGGAAACCGCTAAAATCAAAGAATCCAATCTTGATATGGAACGGCTTGACAATGTTATTCGAGAGAATATACCGGCAGGGTTTGAAATAAGGTACAATGCACACAGGTATTTTGACCGAGTAGATTTATCGGCTTTGCGCTGTGCGGATAAAGTTGACTTAGAAAGAGCGAAAAAAAGCGTCGGGACATTGGGCGGCGGCAACCACTTCATCGAAGTTGACCGGGATGAACAAGGGCGACTCTACATCGTAGTTCATTCTGGCAGTAGGCACTTGGGATTGGAAGTTGCAAAGTATTATCAAGAGGCTGGATACAAAAAATTATCCGACAAAAACGATGGCCTTGAAAAACTAATAGAAGAATTAAAAGCTGCTGGTAGACAGAGCGAAATCCAACAGGAAATCAAAAGATACAAGTCTGAATATAAATGCGATATTCCTAAGACGCTTGCCTATGTTGACGGGGCTTTATTTGATGACTACATTCACGACATGAAAATAGTCCAAAGGTTTGCTGAAATTAACAGGCAGGCTATGATAGACGGGATCGTGTCTGGAATGGGAGTTCATGTTGAAGATCAGTTTACGACAATTCACAATTACATTGACACTGACAGCATGATACTTCGTAAGGGTGCTGTATCTGCCAAAAGCGGTGAGGTTTTGCTTATACCTATTAACATGAGGGACGGAAGCATTATCGGAATTGGCAAAGGAGATGAAGATTGGAATTGTTCCGCTCCGCATGGTGCTGGACGCTTAATGAGCCGGGCGAAGGCTAAAGAGAGGTTTACCGTTGCAGAATTTGAGAAGCAGATGAGCGGAATTTATACCACATCAGTCAATCAGGAAACGCTTGATGAATGCCCGATGGCTTACAAGAGTATGGAAGTAATCACGGAGAATATAGAGCCAACAGTTAAAATTTTGAAAATCATCAAGCCAGTATATAATTTTAAGGCTGGTGGAGATTAAATATTGCACCCCGCCACAGGGCGGGCGTATATAGTGCCAAGTGCCTCTCCAAATGGAGCGAACAGTGCCAAGTGCCTTTTATCTTACGGGATAGGAGGCACTTTTTTCATGGAAATTCGGGAGTTGGTAGTGAGGGCATTCCAGAGAGACTTGTCTGATCCGTCCGCGCTGTCCGATGCGTTTGATTCAATCAGACTGTTGGAGCTAGAGGATTTTAAGCTGGCTCACGAGAGGAACAAGGAGGTGCGGAGGCTGTCGGCCAAGTATGCTGCGGAGCGGACGGACGCGAAGATGTTTGAACTGAACAAGCGGAGCCTGCTGTTTGATGCCCCGTATGATTTTGACGCGCACTGCCGGTATATTGAGTGGAATCGCGAACCTTCAAAGAGGTTCTACTTGCCCAGACGGAAGCAGTTATATAGGGTTGCGAAGGCGTTGCAACGATTGGCAGATAATGAACTAGACTTGCTTGCGATTTCCTTGCCTCCAGGCGTCGGGAAGACAACGCTTGCGCTTTTCTTCCTTACTTGGCTTGGAGGGAGGAACCCAGAAAAGCCGATCTTAGGCGGCTCTCACTCAAACGCCTTTCTCCGTGGAATATATGATGAATGCCTTCGTATTATGGACCCGCAGGGGGATTATCTTTGGCACGACGTATTCCCGATGGTTCAAGTGGTCAAGACCAACGCCCAGGATATGATGATTGACCTTGGAACAGACCCGAAGAAGGGGAAGCGATTTGCGACATTGGAGTTTTCGTCTGTTGGGTCAGGAAACGCAGGCAAGGTCCGGGCTGAAAACCTGCTTTATTGTGACGATCTGGTTGATGGCCTGGAAAGCGCTCTCTCAAAGGAGCGCATGGATAAGCTCTGGAATCTGTACGCGACAGATTTGCGGCAACGGAAAATTGGAGATTGCAAAGAGCTCCATATTGCGACTCGATGGTCAATCCACGATGTTATAGGCCGGTTGGAACAGTCCTATGGAGAAAGTGGCCGGGCGGAGTTTATTGTCATGCCAGCGCTAGATGAGAATGACGAAAGTAATTTTGACTACGGGAACCACGCTGGGTTCACTACGGCATTTTATCATGAGCAGCGCGAAGTAATGGACGATGCAAGTTGGCGTGCTCTCTATATGAACCAGCCCATCGAGCGTGAGGGGCAGTTATATAGCGAGGATGAGTTGCGCCGGTACTTTGAGCTTCCTGATGGGAAACCAGATGCAATCCTGTTTGTGTGCGATACAAAGGACAAGGGTACCGATTATTGCGTGATGCCGATCTGTTACCAGTACGGGAATGACTTCTACTGCGAAGATGTGGTATGCGATAATAGCAATCCAGAGGTTGTAGAGGCGCGGCTGGTGTCAAAGCTTCTTCAGCACAAGGCTCAAATGGGCCAGTTTGAAAGCAACAGCGCTGGCGGGAAAGTAGCAGAGAAAGTCCAAAAAGAAGTTAAAGAAGCTGGGGGAATTGCAAAAATAACAACAAAATATACTACATCGAACAAAGAGACGCGGATCATAGTCAATAGTCCATTCATCAAAGACCGTGTTTTGTTTAAGGATAACTCTGTTATCAAAAAAGATAAAGAATACAGACGAATGTTGAATTTCCTTTGTGGGTACACGATGGTCGGTAAGAATCGAAATGATGATGTCCCAGATGCGTGGAGCCTATTTGCCGAATATGTCCAACAACTTGAGGGAAAGAAGGTTGAAGTATTTAAGCGACCATTTTAAAATCTCGAATAAGCCATTAGACACATATAGATATATAGGTTGTTATCTTAACAACGATTGATGTATAATATATTTGGGTAAACATAATTATCCAATTTTCCTCCCCTTTCGGGCTGTGACCAACCACGGCCCAAAGGACAACCCACTCCCCCGGCAGGGTATCTAGTGAGCAGATATTAAACGGAAAGGAGTACCTCTCTTGTACGTTTCCTGCCGGGGGACTCCCTTCACGTTAACCTGCTCCAGAGTTTCGCAAGCGAAGCCGACATACGGAGCAGATAACGACTGAGCGGTGGCGGAATAGGTAGACGCTATGGTGACGGGTAGGGTGGCACCTATTATCCTGCTGGCGGAACGGGTATTATCCCTCGGGTTTGCAGGCCGCTGTAATGCGCGACGGGCGTTAGGTAGCAATCCACTCATGTGAGGTGCAAATCCTCACCCGCTCAAACAATATACGGGTGTAGCTCAATGGAGAGCGCCGGTCTCCAAAACCGGAGGTTGGGGGAACAGAGCCTTCCACCCGTGCCAGATGTATGGTTCCACAGCTCCACGAAGAGAAAACGGGCCTTCCCTGTGCGCTGTGCGAAAGCGGCAGGGCGAAGAATATTTAATTGGCTGACCCCGGCTCAATAAACTAAAACGGTTCCGACCGATGACACCGGCGGAGGGGTTGAGATGTACCGTGATTGCTATACGATGAAACTGGCTTACCCCTGCGAGGCTGACGGATGTAGGTGTGGTTCCGGCTGTCTTAGGACAAGGCCGGATTGTAACAGGATAGCTGACGAAGATTCGTATAGTAATTGTGATGTGATACCGTACATCGGATTACATAGAAGCAGTGAATATATGCCGCAGCACGATGCAGCCCACATATCAGGGCCGGAGGGTCGCGCCCTCCATGCGGCAGAGCCGACAGTCATAGTGTCGGGTAAAAAAGCGGTGGCAGCTATGACCTGTCCCGGCGCTATCCCGCTGAAAACTACCTGTACCGGATCGGGTAAAGTACCATATGGCATATCCATATGACGCAGGTGTGACAATCTAAGCGGGAAGCGCACATACGCCGCCTCGCAGTTGCGAGAGACGGGAGCGGTGCCAAAGACCGAAAGGAGTCGTCCATTGAATGAAGATTGACGTTTATTGTCCTGTTTGCGCTGCCGCCGGTATCAATCATGGAAAAGGGCGGCTTTTGATGCAGGTGGATAGTAAGGCAGTTGGTATTGTTTACCCATACTGTAAGGCTTGCAAGAAGAACATTAAAATCGAATTGAAAGGCGAAAAGAGCGCCTGAAAATATATAGTTTAGTGCCAAGTGCCTCCGGGCAATGCCTGGACGAAGCGTGCCGAGTGCCGAGAGTGGACCTTTACGGGTCTGTTCTTGGCACTTTTTTTGTTGTTCTGGAGGTGACAAGGTGACTGAAAACGATACTGTTCGGGCTATATCCGAATGGCCGGTTGATGGCCTGACTGGTCGGCGCAAAATCTACACCGCAAAGAAGAAAGTCACCCCGGAAAACGTGGTGGAGGTGCTGGGTAAGGCGCTGGCCGTACATCGCATGAACAGGGCAGAAATGTCCTATTTGTTTGACTATTACAAAGGAAAACAGGACATCCGCTTAAAAGATAAAATCGTCCGCCCGGAGATCAACAACAAGGTGATGATTAACCGGGCGAACGAAATCGTGGTCTTCAAGTCTGCTTACCTCCTGGATGGCCCAATCCGCTATGTGTCCAACGGTGGAGAAGATGATATTTCCGCCAGTGTGAACACGCTCAACGAGTATATGCGATCTGAGAGTAAAGACACACTGGACAAGGAATTAGCGGACTGGATGCACATTTGCGGCATAGCGGTACGCATGGTACTCCCTGACGAAGCTGGTGAGGAGGACGGTTCCCCGGCATCCATCTACACACTCGACCCGCGAGCGGCGTTCTGCATTTACCATAGCGGCGTAGGGCAGAAAAAGGTCGCTGGTGTTCTGGAACAGGTAGACGAGGAGGGCCAGCCATACTTCTGCGTTTACACTCCTAAATGGTATTTCGAGGTGCAGAATGGCCAGATTACAAAGCAGGAAGACCGTACCATCCCCTATATCCCGATTGTAGAGTATGTAAACAACGATGCCCGCATGGGGGCCTTTGAGCCAGTCATCCCCATTCTGAATGCCATCAACATGATTGAATCCAACCGGCTTGACAGTATTCAGGATTTCGTCAACGCATTCGATGTGTTCCAAAACTGTGAGTTGGAGAATGGCCAGTATAAGGAACTGGCGAAGGGCGGAATGGCAATTACTATCAAGAGCGTTCAGCCCGGTATGGAGGCCAAGGTATATCGTATCGCCTCTGAACTGAACCAGACCAACACGCAGACCATTGTGGACGATCTGGAGGACGCATACCTGACGATTTGTGGGATGCCGAACCGGAACGGCGGTTCCTCTACAAGCGACACCGGGCAGGCGGTCATTTACCGTGATGGGTGGTCTGCCGCTGAGAGCCGGGCCAAGGACACGGAAAAGACATGGGAGCGGGCGGAGCGGGAGTTCCTGCGGCTGGTGCTGTATATCTGTCGGGAGACTGGCGATTTGGGCTTGCAGCTATCCGACATCAAGCCGGAGTTTACCCGCAAGAATCTGTCCAATATTCAATCCAAGGCGCAAGTGCTGGCGGAGATGCTGAACAATAGCAAGATTCATCCGAAGCTGGCGTTCCAGTACAGCGGGCTATTCAGCGACCCCGAGTCTGCGTACCGTATGAGTATGGATTGGCACGAGGAACAGCAACGCAAGATGAAGCGGAGCCTACGGGATGAGCTGGCGGAGGAACGGGCCAATGGGAACGATCCGGAAAATTCGCAGGACGGCGGCGGTGATGCTGAATGAGCGGATTCTATGACCTCACTGACAAAGCCATCGATATTTTGAACAGGAGGGCGGTCAAGCGGTTTGAGGATGCCAAAGACGAAGCGGCACTGGCGAAATTTGATGAACTCAATGTGCTGGAAGTCACCCGAACACTGTATCAAGACCTCGCCCATGATAATCAGGAAATCTTTCTTGAACTGGCGCAAGAGCGGTATCAGGAGGCCGAACCGCACGGAAAGGAACCACCTGATTTAGCGTGGTTACTGGCATTGCTGGCGGCGTACAACGTTGTGACGAAATACCAGTATTCCCACGAATGGGAGCGCAAGCGTGACCGCACAGCGGAGGCTATTAACTCGACCACCGCAAAGGTCACAGAGTTTCGACGGGGCCTTTCCTACTGGGCGCAGATGACGGAATGGTATGCGGTGGAAGTCACAGACCAATCCACACTGAAAGCATTTCAAGACAGCGGTGTGCGCTATGTGAAATGGAACACCATGAATGACGGGCGTGAGTGCTCCGCTTGTAAGGAACGAGACGGGAAAATTTATCCCATCCGGAGCATACCAAGCAAGCCCCACCCTGGTTGCCGGTGCTGGTATACCCCGGCGGAGAAAAAGTGAATTTAAGCGGCCCAGCCGTTTGAATATGGCCCCAGAGAAGGGGCGGTACAAATCTCCCAACAGCGAGAGAACGCTTAATAACCCAAAAACATAGTGAGAGAACACTTACAAAACCCAAAAGGAGAATTTACATGAAGATTTCCACCGACAGCATCCAGGGCTTCGCGGAAATGAGCGACGCCGACAAGGTTACTGCCCTGCTGGGGCTTGATGTGCCCGACCCGGTTGACCTGAGCGGCTATGTGAAGAAAGAAGTTTTCGATGCCAAGGCTACCGAGGTGGCCAACCTATCCAAGCAGCTCAAATCCAAGATGACCGATGACGAGGCCGCAAAGGCGCAGGCTGACGCTGACCGCAAGGCGCTGGAGGACAAGTACACCGAACTTCTGCGCAAGTCCACTATTGCCGAGCACACCGCCCGCTATATCGCCATGCCGGGCTATGACGAGAAGCTGGCCCGCGAGACAGCAGAGGCGCTGTTTGACGGCAAGATGGATGTGGTCTTTGCCAATCAGCAGAAAGCCAACGCTGCCTATGAGAAGAAGTTGCGGGCTGATCTGGTGAAGCAGGACCCTAAGCCTGACGGTGCTGGTGGTGGAGAGGGCGGCAAGGATGAGGCCGTGGAGTTTGCCAAGAAACTGGGCAAGCAGCGGGCCGATGCCCTCAAAAATGCAAACGAAGGTTTGAAACATTACTTTTGATTGAAAAGGAGAGAAACAGATGAAGTTTAGTAAGACTTCTGTTGGCGGCACCGTTGAAATTCTGGCTGCCGACGATTTTGTGGCAATCCCCATTTGTGTCACGGAAGCCTCTGCTGTCCCTGCTGGTATGCCCATGACCGCTGCGGGCAAGAAGGTGGCCGCTACCTCTTATGCTACCGCTGTTGGTATGCTGCTGTATGATGTGGACCCGACTGAGAATCCCAATGGTGCTCTGCTGGTACAGGGAGTTGTGGACAAGAAAAAGATCGAGGACCATGCAAGTATTACGCTGGACGCCACTTTCGACGTGCCCGGCATTATCCTGCGGGACAACATTGGCGTGAACGAGTAAGGAGGGATACATAATGGATTTGAGAGAAGTTTTTACTCCCGCTGCGATTGCGGCAAACTGGACTGAAGTTGCCTCCAATCAGATTCCTTATCTCGGTGCCACTCTGTTTCCGGCAAGAAAAAAGGCTGGCCTTGATCTGTCTTGGCTCAAAGATTCCCGTGGTCTGCCTGTGTCTCTGATGCCCTCCGCATTCGACGCGAAGGCTACCTTCCGTGATCGGATTGGATTTGAGAAACTGGAGACCGAGATGCCTTTCTTCCGCGAGGGCTATAAAATCAAAGAGAAGGACCGCCAAGAGATGCTGCGGGTACAGGAGTCTAGCGACCCCTATGCTGCCGAGGTGATTGCCCGTGTATTTGACGATACCCGTGACCTTATTGACGGCGCGAACGTTGTTCCTGAGCGCATGATTATGCAGCTGCTGTTCCCTGAGGGTGGCGATGTGGGTATTGCGATCAAGGCAAATGGCGTGAACTATACCTACAAGTATGATACGGACGGCTCCTGGAAGACCTCTAACTACACCGCACTGACTGATACAGCCACTTGGGACAAGCCCTCTACGGCTGATCCCTTTGCGGCATTCAAGACGGTCAAGGACGCTATCCGTTCTAAGACTGGCACTGAACTGACGGTCGCGATTATGAACTCCTATACCTTCAATCTACTTGCTAAAACGGACGCCGTAAAGAACCGCTACTTGACCACCAACGGCCTGTCTCTTGGCTATCTGACCGACGCCGAAGTAAAGGCGGTTATGGAGTCCACGTCCGGTCTGCGGATTGCAATTTACGACAAGCAGTTCCGGGACGAGAGTAAAGTTGCACATCCGTTTGTGCCCAATGGCTATGTTTGCCTGATTCCAGACGGTGCTCTTGGTAGTACTTGGTATGGCACCACTCCGGAAGAGGCAGACCTTCAAGGAGCCTCCGGCGCCGAAGTTTCCATTGTGAATACAGGCATTGCAATTACCCGTATTCTTCAGGAGCATCCTGTAAATATCAACACTTTTGCGTCTGAAATCGTTCTGCCCTCCTTCGAGCGCATGGACGAGGTGGCGGTGCTCAACGTCCTGGGGGAATAATCGGGTCTGACACTCTAACCCTTTTCCCCGGCAGTCAGACCCTATTGAGGAAGCAAGTGTCCGAGCTGGTAGGAGATGACCTGACGGTCAAGGCCGATGGCTCCGTGGTCGGCACGTTCCATCATGTAACGGGATACACTGAGTTCAGTTCTGAGCCGAACAAACAGGAGGGGTATTACTTTCCTTTCCACTTGGCCAAGACCGGAACTAGGATGACTTTCAAGAAAAACGGGTCTCCGACCAAGCAGGACATTGCATTTGATTCGGATATTATTTTCCGGGTTACGAAGACCGATACTTTTGAAGTCCTTGTGGACGGACAAAGTGTTGTTAAGTTCAACTTCTCTGGAGCTACATTTGAGAGTTAAAAAAGCGGGAGGCAGCATGAAGTTTATTCCAAATTATCGCGTGTGCTATAGCGGCCAATTTTACGAGGCAGGGACTCAGTTCTCCATCAAGGCCGAAGACGCGGATATGATGAAGCGGCACGGGACGGTGTTGGATGAACCGACGCCGCTTCCCGCAACTGAACGAAGAGCCGGGAGACCAAGGAGGGGAAACAATGGACAACCTAGCGAGGTTGAAACTCAGAACCGAAGAGGTTGACGAGGCGGTTCTGCAAGATTGCCTAGAGAGCGCAAAGGCGGCGATTATGGCCCGTCGCTATCCCTTCCAGGAGTGGCCCGAGGAACTTGAGAGCCGGTATCTGGATTTGCAGTTTAGATGCGCACTTGATCTCTATAACAGAATCGGAGCAGAAGGGCAGCTCAGTCACGGAGAAAACTCAATCAGTCGGTCTTGGGAGTCCTCTTGGATTTCTGAATCGCTCTTGCAGGAAGTGACACCGCTGGTCGGGAGGATAACGTGATGACAGTTAATGTACTTGGAGAAAGCTATACCCTGAATTTCATTTCGGAGGAAGAGGACGAGGGCCTGAAAGACTGTGACGGTTACTGCGACGATACTATCAAAACGCTGGTGGTCAAGCAGTATAAGCGTGGCGAGCCAGGAAGCAAGAAAGCACTTGATCTCCAAGAAAAGAAGAACTTCCGGCATGAGATCATCCACGCATTTCTCTGCGAAAGTGGCCTTGCGGAAAACTCCACATGGGCGCAGGAGGAAGAAATGGTGGATTGGTTTGCCAAGCAGTTTCCTAAGCTGGCGGCAGCGTTTCGGGAGGTTGATGCCCTGTGAGAAGCCTCCTGCGTAACCAGCAGCCAGTGTTCTACAAGCTTTATGAGGGCCAAGAGGAAATTGTGGATGAGTGGGGAAACCCAACCGGCAGCTATGTCCCCATTTACAGCGAATTGAAATCCACTATGCTCTGCGTCTCCCCTAACAAGGGCAATTCTGAGGTGGAACAGTTCGGCTCTTTGGAAGATTATGACCGAACGGCCACAACGGCTGACCCGCATTGCCCCATCGATGAGAACTCCGTGCTGTGGGTGGACGGGGCCGATACAGATGGCCCGTATAACTACATCGTAAAGCGGAAAGCGCCGTGGAAAAATTCTACGCAGTACGCCATAAAGAGGGTCACTGTGTCGGAGTACGAAGCAGAAAAGAGCCTGTTCGATCAGAAAGTCAAAGCGGAGGCCGCCTATGCCAACCATCAAGCTGAAACTGAATACGGACTCCATCAATCAGGCGTTGAAGGAAGTCAAGGCGTACCAGAGGAAGGTTGAGCAGGCGCCGCAAAAGTTGATTGAGTACCTGACAGCGCAAGGTGTTGAGATTGCCAAGATGAATGTGTCCGACATGAACGCCTACGACAGCGGAGAGCTATATAACAGCATCCATGCCGAACAAAAATCGGGTGTTGGGTATGTCATAGCGGACGCCGCCCATGCCGCCTTCGTGTGCTTTGGCACCGGCATTGTGGGAAAGAACAATCAACACCCAAATATCGCAATCGCCGGGTGGAAGTATGACGTGAACGACCACGGGGAACTAGGGTGGTGGTACATCGGGCGTGATGGACGGGCACACTGGACAAAGGGTATGCCATCCAGGCCGTACATGTATAACACCGCCCAGCAACTCAGGCAAATGGTCATTCCAGCGGCAAAGGAGGCGTTGAAGTGATTGACGTGGAGAGCCTGATATTCAGTCAGGTCGCAGAGGCCCTCCGGGTGGCTTTTCCAAGAATATTCGTTAGTGGCGAATATGTAGACACCCCTGCGAAGTTTCCCGCCGTGACCATCGTGGAGAGCGACAATGCGGTAGTGCAGCGAATGCGAACGACCAACATTGAGAACGCTGTAACGCTGATGTATGAGGTAAATGTTTACACCAACACCGTCGGCTACAAGAAGTCCGAGGCAAAAGACATTATGGAAGCCGTTGATGGCGAATTTTCCAAACTGGGATTTGCGCGGACAATGTGCAATCCTATTTCAAACCTGAGCGACGCCACGATCTACAGAATGGTGGCGAGATACACAGCCACGGTGGGCAAAGATTTTTGGGTCTACCGTGCAGAATAATTCAGAAAAGAGGTAATTCAATTGAGTCAGAGACTTTCTACTGCGGGTATGACATTGCAGTATGCCGTTGAGACGAGTGCCGGAACCCGTCCAACTACAGGGTACATTAAAATTCCGGAAGTAAAATCTATGCCCAGTTTTAATCCTAGCCCCAATACCATTGACTCCACCACTCTGGAGGAGACCGAGTACATGACCTACGTCCAGGGCTTGAAGGACTTGGGCGGCGCTCTGGAGTATGGGGCAAACCTGACCGAAGACCTGATCGACGCTTGGGATACCCTCATGGGGGCTTATGATACAGCCGTTGAAGGAGATAAGCAGGTGTGGTTTGCCGTGGTTCATCCGCAGCTGGCAGATGCTACTTACTTTGTTGGAACTCCTGCTCCCCTTGGATTGAACGAGGCAAGCGTCGGCTCCATGCTGGAAACCACGCTTTATATCACGCCAAATAGTGCCCCTGTGATGGCGGCAAAACCCACCGAGGGACCCTGATTAACAATCTTGAGGAGGCATACAAATGAGCGAAAAGACCATTGATATTCAGGACATCGTAAAGCCTGCCCGCCTGACTGATGATAAGACCGGACAAGTCTATGTCCTGGATTTTTCTCGTGAGAGTATTGTATTTGCTGAACGTAACAAATTCAAGCTGGAAGATGCCATTGAGTATCCTGTTACTGGCATGAGGGACCTGTTCTACTATGCGTTCCGCAAGAACCACCGGAATATCTCTAGGGAAAAGACAGACAAGTTGATCGAAAAGTGGGGCGGCGGCATCCCGGAGGAACTGGTCAAGCGGCTTATCCAGTTATACCAACAGGCCCTTGCGTCCAATTCTATCGTTGTTGACGAGGACGCCGCAAAAAACTCCGGACTGACTCTGGAGCTGTAAAGGGTCCGGAGTCATTTGAAGAACTGTTCGTGCGTGACTGTTCGTATTATCTCTCTATCGGTATGACATGGGAGCAATACTGGAACGGAGACGTGTGGATGGTGAACATTTATAGGGAGGCTGATAGACGTCGTATGGAGCGAACAAATGCGGAGTCCCATTTGATGGGAATGTACATTTATGAGGCTTTGTGCGACGTCTCCCCCATTCTTCATGCTTTTGCCAAAAATGGTGCAAAACCGATAGAGTATCGAACGGAGCCATATCCTTTGTTTGGGAAAGATAAGCCCGAAGAGAAATCTGAACAGCAGGAAGAGCGGGACGCATTGTTTGCAAAGGCGTATATGAGCCAGATGGTAAGGGCCGGAAAGAGCTGGGGGAAGAAATAGTGTCCCCGTTGCACCTTGAAAACTTCATAGAGATAGCGGAGATTTTGATTGATTTCCTTCCGTTGTGTGATGTATCATATAATGAAGGGGGGCGATTAAAATGAAGAAATTTTTTTCTGTACTATTTGCCTTTTTAATGATTATCGGGTTAACGTCATGTGGCGAGAGTACTGAACATGAATATCATGATACATCAGATTCTAACAATCCAGAAATTGCAAGCACGGAAGATGTGGAAAACGCATTTTTGCAAAATAGAAGCTTTCGTGTCGATATTGAGTCAATCAATGAAACGGGTAGCTACTATAACTTAGAAATATCTTTTGTCGGAGAGAGCGCAAGACAGGACGACCCGAGTGTATGTGCAATTGATGTAGATCGATTGATTGAAATTATTTGCGAGAATAATCAATCTGTGTATAAATGCCTTGGGACAGTTATCTTTAATTGTCCATCAGAGGAGAAAAATTTGCAAACTTCTATTCAAATTCAGGAATACAAAAGCGGAGATGATATAGCTTTTTGTGATACCATGAATGACAAAAGTGAACTTGTTGTTATAACAAAAGAAGATGTAGACTCCACTAAACAGGATGCTCAAAAGGAACTAGATGAAGAATTAAGTCAGAGAAGAGACTTAAATATTGGCGATACTTTGTATAGTGACAATAAAATTTCTATAGTATATAATGGTGTAGTAGAGTATGAAACGGTGTATGCTGCTGATAATCTGGATGTTCCAAAATCTGCAATGGTTTTTTCTGTTGTCAATAAAACGGGCCAAAATCTAACAATTGGATTTTTTGACTTGCATGTAAATGGAGTTGATAGTGGACATATCACAAGCCATTCAATATCAGCAAATGAAGAAAATCTTATTGAGGTCAGATTTGATGAATTGCCAGAAGTAGTAGAAGATATACATGCAAGTGGGAACATCATGTTTGATGATTACTCAACCTCAGATTTTAAGTTCTGAAATTTAATAATCGCCCTCCGCTTAGGAATAGGCGGAGGGCCGTTTTATTTCTAGGCGTATCGAGGTTTCCGCTATCTCTATGAAGTTTGAGGTAGCGGAATTTTATATTTTAGTGCCAAGTGCTTTATTGCCAAGTGCCAATATAGAAAGGTGGTGGCAATATGGCCGTAGATATTGATAGCCTGCAAATTGAAATCGAGGCGACGTCCAGTGATGCAGCAAAGAAGATTGAGGCGCTTACTACTGCATTGACCGGGTTAAAAACTGCGGCTAAAGGAGGGGCGGGGCTTACAACCACCACAAAGCAGTTAAAGGCACTTTCGGAAGCAGCAAAGCTAATCAATGGCGCAAATCTGAATAGTGGAAAAATAAAAGAGTTCACGGCTGCAATGAATAGCTTGGCTGGTATCCAAAAAGCAAGCGGCCTTTCCTCCGCGATCAACGCACTAAAAAAACTTCCTGAGATTAGTGCGTCGCTCGAAAAGACAGACCTTGGTAAATTCGCAAAGCAGATGGAGCAGGTGGCCGCTGCTGTGCGGCCGCTAGCGACAGAAATGCAGAAGGTATCCAATGGATTTTCAGCATTTCCGATCAGAATTCAGAGGCTTATTCAGAGCAACGCAAGTCTGACGGCATCAAATAGCAGAGCGGCAAGAAGTTTTGGCGTTCTTGGAACTGGTATCAGTTCTGCGGCAGCTAAATTTAGTATCTATTATTTAGCATTTAAGCGACTTGCCGATGTTATTTCCGGCTGGATAAAGTCGGCTAATGACTACGTTGAGACAGTCAATTTGTTTCAGGTCTCCATGGGTGAGTTTTATGACGAAGCCTATAACTATGCCATGCTGGTCAATGACCGACTTGGCATCGACCCCGAAGAGTGGATGCGTGCGCAAGGCGTGTTCATGTCTATGGCAAACGGTTTTGGGTTAGCACGGCAACAAGCTTATGACCTAAGCGAGGGCTTGACAGAACTGGCCTATGACCTGAGTTCTCTGTATAACGAGGACACAGAACAGTCGGTCTTACGTTTGCAGTCTGCCCTTGCTGGCGAAATTGAGCCTATCCGTCGCTTAGGTATTTCGATTAGTCAGGCCACCTTACAGGAATATGCGCTTGCTCATGGCATTGATGAAAGCGTTATGTCTATGACAGAACAGGAAAAGGCATTACTGCGGAGTCTGGTTCTGATGGAGGGGGCCTCCCGGATCGGGGCTATTGGAGATTTTGCAAAAACCTTGGAATCCCCCGCAAATGCTATGAGAGTGCTGCGCCAGCAAATTACTCAGCTTGGTCGAGCGATTGGCACGGTGTTTGTTCCTATCCTCATTCAGGTAATCCCATGGGTTCAAGCATTTGTTGAGATATTGACGGAGGCAATTCAGCGGTTTGCTGTTCTGGTCGGATTTGAAATGCCGGAATGGGAAACCAATGATTGGGGAGAAGATATCAAAGAAAATGCTGACTCCGCTGCTGATTCCGTTGGCGATACAACTGACGAATTAAAAAAGCTAAAGCAACAGCTTTTAGGAATCGATGAACTAAATATCATCGGGGCATCCAACGAAATCAAATTGGATACTGGAGAAACCGGAAAATGGACCGACGATCTTGAAATCCCGGATATTTGGGACAAAACCGCCCTTGATGCGTTAAAAAAGCAAGTGGACGAAATCAAACCTGTTTTGAAAGACTTACTTGACAACTATATCATTCCCATCGGTTCTGCACTGCTTGCGTGGAGAATTGCAAGGACGTTGTTTACAGATATCGGCCGCCTTAAGGCTTTGCTAGGCGGGTTGATGTTCACGGTAGGTATTTCTTTGCTAATTGACAGTGTAAAAGACATTCTTTTTGGGGATGGACTAACATGGGAAAACATCCTAAAAGGCGCAGCTGGAGGAGCACTTGCCGGGGCTGGACTTGGCCTGCTTTTGGCTAAGAAACTTGGTCTCACTTGGGCTGGTGGAATGCTGCTTGGAGCTGTTGTCGGTCTTGGACTTTCCTTGATGGTCATGTCCATTGCCTCTCAAATCAAAGACGGACTGAACTTTGGGAATGTTCTTTTAGGTGCTATTGGCGGTGCATTGGCTGGAGGGGCGCTTGGCGGATACTTTGCATTCAGAAAAAATCTAAATCCTGCGCAAGGGGTTCTTGGTGGCATAATTGCAGGAATTGGCGTGTCTCTCTTGATTTCGTCTATCACGTCGATTCTTCAAGATGGTCTTAACATTGGAAATGGGATCATGGGCCTCATTGGAGGAGCTTTGGCTGGATTTGGCATCGGCGCAGTCATTGCTGGGGGAGCTGGAGCCGCTTTTGGGCTAGTAATCGGAGTCGGATTGTCTCTTGTGATTATGGGAATTACTGCGCAGATTAAAGAAGGCGCTGCAACCCTTTCTGGTGGACTGATGACAATACTCGGGTCTGTATTAGCTGGTGCGGGAATTGGCTCCGTTGTCCCTGTTATCGGTACTGCCGCTGGTGCCGTTATCGGACTTGGTGTTGGCATTGTTCTCGAAATTGTTGGTGTTGAAGCGGCAGCAAATGCGGCGTATGCGGCATCGGAAGATTTTGCAATCATGGCGGACATTCTTGACCGTTGCACAGAAGCGTCCGAACGCACAGACCAAGCGTTTACCAATATGAAAAATCGTTTAGAAGATTTTGATTCGTCTATTGCTGATTTTCAAGTTGCCAGACAGCTTGCGGACGAAATTTATGCCATTAACGATAATGCAAATGCATCGGCTTACGAATTAGATCAAATGGCGGTAAAGGTTCAAGTTCTGAACGATTTGAACATTGATGGGCTACATTTGGAAATTGATGAAACAACACAAAAAGTTAAAGAAAGTAAAGCCGCTGTTGACGAGCTGATTGATTCTTTGGAGCGAGAGGCCAAAATGGAGGCCCTACGAGAAATGCTTGTTGAGAGTTATAAAGAGCAATATCAGGCAATGCGTGATATGCAACAGGCGGCAAAGGATTATGATGCGGCCGCAGAAGCATTAAATAACACACAAAAAGAACTCAACGAAACAGACATTTTCAGTTGGGGGAAAGCCAGAGAACTTGTCGCTGCAAGAGAGAAAGAAACCGAAGCGGCAAAAGCCGCACAGGAAACATACATGCAATCGGTTCAGCTATACAGTGATCTTCAAAGTGAGACTCAAGGTCTTACAGATTCTATTATTGGGTTAAAGCAAGAAGAATCTGGAGTTGGAGATGCTGGTATTGATGGAATGGAAGATTTGAAAACGGAAATCAATCATTTTAGCCAATCTATTGATATGAGCCAGTTTGAAAATCTAGGAAAGCAAATGGCAGATAACATGTATAAGGGATTCACCAGTTCTGACCTGCTGCAAGATGCCATCAAAAATCTCGGGAATGGCGCATCGTATAGTTCGGAAAATTCTTCCTCCCGTTCGGCCAACAGCTATTCTATTCAGGATATCACTGCATACGCCTCCGGCGGCTTCCCCGAGCATGGGCAAATGTTCATTGCCCGTGAGGATGGGCCTGAGCTAGTTGGTCAAATGGGCAACCGAGCAGCGGTGGCGAACAATGACCAAATCGTTGACGGTATCGCTTCTGCTAATACCGGAGTCATCAATGCGGTTATGGCAATCGGTGCAATGATTACTAAGGCAGTCAACGATAAAGATACAACAGTTTCTCTGGATGGCCGTCAGGTGTCGAGGAGCCTGTACAAATACAACCAACAGACGCAGCGAGAAAAAGGCGATCCCATTACATGAAAGGCAGGATAAAACGTGACATTGACTGTAAACGGAACGGATTTGACGCCTTATATTGCGTTCGGCGGCGTACAGTGGCAAAGGGCTGATGTAGACGGCCCAAATGCCACACGCTCAATCGATGATGCGTTTCTTACGAGAGATCGGATAGCCATAAAATATCGATTGGATATTACTTGCCGCCCATTGACGCTAGAAGAAGCAAGCCTCGTTCTCTCATCTATTCTGCCCGAGTATGTCACAGTTACATACACAGATCCTATGGAGGGCGGAGATGTAACAAAGCAAATGTATTCAAACAATATCCCCGCCCAATTCCTAATCAAGACCAGAAATGGGAAAGAGTTATGGGGTGGAATCACATTCCCTCTGATTGAAAGGTAAAGAAATGGCAGTTAATCGAATTCTCGTTGGTGATATAGAAATAACGGGGATTTATAATCTGACGTCCGGAAACGTCAATTTAAATACTTCTCTTTTAAACGATGTCCTGGAAATGGACACGCTTGATTGTGACTTTAATAGTCAACTGGATAGTTCCACAATCTTGGCTACCATTGGGGAAAAGGTGGTTTACTACCATGGAGATCAGCAAAGACAAACCCTCTATGTAGATAGTATCAAACGAACTGGGCCTAGTTCCTATCATCTGTATGCGATATCAGCGGTATCCAAGCTAGACACTATGCTCCATCCCGGCGGAATTTACACCGGACAGACCGCAGAATCAATCATAAAGAATATTTGCGGTGAAATCCCCGTTATTGTAAAAAGCAATCTAAAGAATGTTAAGGTGTATGGATGGCTCCCCTATTGTAGCCCACCGAACAGCTCCGCACGAGACAATCTCAATCAAGTCCTGTTTGCTATTGGCGCTTGTCTTACTACCGATTTGAATGGTGTTTTGCGAGTGGAGACGTTTTGGGATGGAACCATATCGACAATAGATACGAAAAAGACGGACATGGCTGGCTCAGTTACAGATAATCAAAAAATTAGCGCGATCTCTGTTATTGAACATCAGTTTGCGGAAGGACAAGAAAGCCAGGAGTTGTTTAATGGAACAGCTCAGAACGGCGATCTAATCATTTTCAATGAGCCGATGCACACCCTGTCTGCTTCCGGATTTTCCATTTTGGAAAGCGGAGCAAACTACGCAAAAATCTCTGCCGGTACAGGGACGCTTACGGGGCTGAAATATATCCACAACAAGCGAAAAATTGCAAAGGTAATCAATGAAAATGTACCTGAAAATGAAAAAGGCAAAGAAAATGCAACCCTGGTTTCTTTGGTGAATTCAGTTGCAGTTGCTGAACGGTTAGCGAGCTTCTATGCATGTAATAAAACACTTCAAGCTTCGTTTCTGACCGAAAAGGAAAAGCCCGGACAAGTTGTAAAGGTCATGGACCCATACGATCACGAAATCGTTTCTGCTTGTATTGAGTCAATGGATGTAAACATGTCCTCAACGCTGAAAGCGAATGCCGAAATGCGAATTGGATTTATTCCGTCGCAAGTTGATGATTTCAAAACATTTGATGAACGCATCGTGCTCACCGGATCAGGGACTTATCAAATTCCTACCGAAACAACTTTAATCCGCTATGTTTTAATAAGCGGAGGCCAGGGTGGACATTGCGGGCAAAAAGGTGGGGATGTTGGCACGTCGCCATCTGTATCCTGGACCAATCCTCCACCATTTGAGAACCAGTTACGCGGCTGCGGACTTGCGAACGGCGGTGCGGGCGGAGACGGCGGTGTTCCGGGCGCGGGTGCCAGAATCCTTGAAGGAACCCTGGATATCTCCGGGATAGACTCTATTGTATACAGCTGCGGCGTAGGTGGCCTGGGTGCTGCCTATGACCCGGATGATCCGGATGGCTCTGCCGGCAGCGATACAGAACTCGGCGCTGCAACCACAGCTGGAGCACAAGCCCCGGAGGCTGGATACACAGATCCCCTCACCGGGGAAAAATACGGAGGAATCGGTGACCAGGGAATCCCCGGAGGCAAGGGCGCGGGGAAGGCGGCCAAAGTCACAACCATCAACAGTGATACTGTCCAGCTCTTTGACCCCGCTGAAAACGTTACCGACGAGGACGGCAACACTTGGAACGGAGGCTTGACAGAATCCGATACAGATGATCCAGAACGTGTCGCTATGAAGACACGAGAGAATGACGGCGCTTACATTTGGTATAGTCGAGGTTTAGGTGCAGGTGCAGCTGCTGGTAAAAATGGTAACGGCCCCGGGCCCGATGCATCAGTGTCTGTACGCTCGTCATCAATTAAGGCTACTGCTGCATCTGGCCTGGATGGAGCGACACCAACCTTGACGCCCAAAAAGCCTGCCCAGTATGGCAAAGGCGGCCGTGGCGGTTATGGCGGCGGCGGTGCCAGCTCAGGAGGGCTTGCCGTCGGCTCCACGGATTCCTCGGATTACACGGTATCAATCACCGCTGGAACCGGGGGAATAGGCGGTAATGGCGGTCCTGGGGGCCCTGGCGGAGATGGCTGTATCATCCTGTACATCAGCCGACGCGTTCCACAGGAACGCGGGCCGCTGGTGACTTCGGATACGAAGTGGTTTTTGGACAAGTATGGCCGAAGATTTATCACCTGAGGAGGCTACCAAATGGCAATAACAATTGAAGAACTTACTGCAAAAGTTGCTGAACTCGAACAGCAGATGGCAGCAATCACGGCACCGCCTACCGAGTATTACACCAGTGCTTACAGTGGAGAAGAAATTGATGCGGCTGTCAAAAAAGTGTCTGAAGGATTGGCTGGTGGCGTGACCTCCTTCAACGGTCGGACCGGTGCGGTGATGCCCCAGGCTGGGGACTACAACGCCACACAGATCCCGGTGAGCGGAGAGCTGGAGGCGGAGACCGTTGCGGCGGCTTTGTCTAATAAGGCGCCTGCGGGGTTCGGGTTGGGAACAGTTGCTGTTAACATTTCGGACCTGAATGATGCCACAAAAAACGGATGGTACATGAATGGCGCGGGTGGGGAGGCCGTACACGCTCCGGGCAATGTTCCTGGTTGGCTTGTACTGGTGTGCGCATACGCTGATGAGATTGTGTTTCAAACTGCATATCGCTACGGGAGTGACGAGGGCCTGATAAGTGCTCGGCGATCCTATCACTATCTTTTTGGAGGGTGGCATCCTTGGGAGTGGATCAATCCCCCCACTCTGTTGGGCGTCGAGTACCGCACCGTGGAGCGATACAACGGAAAGCCTGTGTATGCCAAAGCAATCAATTTCGGTCAGGCACCAAATGCCACACACAAAGAAGTCTCTCATGGGATAGAGAATTTCAGCCAGCTTGTCTCATACACAGGGATGATGGGGGGCGCCAATCTGATCGAAACGCCTGCGCTTGACAGTATTCAGATCAATGCGTCTAATATCCGGATCACGACAAATACGGATGTATCCGCCAGTTATGTATATCTGGTATTACGTTACACAAAAACAACCGATTGAGGAGGGCACATGAAGATCATCAAATATCAGCTGGCAACAGAGATCAACCACGGCACTCCCGAGGAGCCGGACATCGAGACAGTGCTCTCCGGTGTTACGATGCCTTACACAGATGCAAATTACGCCATCGCAGAAGCTGAAGCCTATCAAGGGCAGATCACAGTGGAGAATGATGGACAGCCGGAGCCGGGACCGGGAGCCGAGGACATCACTCTTGATATGCTGGCAGACCATGAGGAACGCCTGTGTATGCTGGAACTCACCACAACCACTGTATAACACGAAAGGAGCAGAACCATGACAACTGTATACAATCTTTGCAAGCTGCTGATTGACCGGGGGCGGACCGAGGGCCTCCTGGAGAAGATGGATGTGTATCTCGCGGCCGACAGGCTGACCCCAGAGGAATACAGCGCCCTCAGTAAGATGCTGACTGCGGAGGTGGCAGAGTAAGGAGGCCCCAACAATGGACGAGAAGTGTATTCTGGACCCGCAAAGGGACTGCCTGGGCCTCCAGAAAGCCAACATGCTGGAAAAGCAGATGTCGGAATGGCGGGAGGCATCCCGCAGCACCCACAAAGAACTCTTTGACCGGATGCGGGAACTGGAAAAGGCGGAGGCCGCCCGGAATGAGCAGTACGACAACATCATGGAGAAGCTGGACAGGCTGATCGCATGGCAGGAGGCCGAGCAGGCCAAGCCGAAAAAGCGCTGGGAAGCTATCGTGGACAAGTCCGTATGGGCGGTTCTGGCGGCTGTGATTGCGTTTATTTTGGCCCGCATTGGGCTGTAATTTGAAAGGAGCTTACTTATGACTACCAACGAAATTCTGAACAAGTACACCACTGGCGAAATGACCCTGCCCGAGGCGAATGAGGCGCTGAGGGAGGCGGAGGCGGGCTTTACCCTGGACCCCAACCGCAATGTCATCACTCAGGAGGAGTTCGTGGCGACCACGGCAGGAGAGACCCCCGACACCGTCAACGGCTATGGCCTGATGGACCACGGCGTAGGCTGCATGGAGAAGGTCCATGTGGTGAACGGCAAGACCGTGGATGTGAACATGGGCGCCGAGACCGCCTACGTGTACATCGCAGGGAAGAAGTACGAGCTGAAGGGCGACACCCTGGCAGAGCCGGAGGTCTGATATGGACATTTCCTCTCTTGGCATTACCGGCGTGGCGGCTATCACTGTTATCTGCCTGCTGATCGGGCAGGGCGTCAAGGCGTCCGGCCTGGACAACAAGTTTATTCCTATCATCTGCGGCGTCTGCGGCGCTGTGCTGGGCGTAGCGGGCATGTTCATCATGCCGGACTTCCCGGCCACGGACTACATCACTGCGGCGGCTGTGGGTATTGTGAGCGGTCTGGCTGCTACCGGAGCCAACCAGGTAATCAAGCAGCTGGGAAGTGACAGTAAATGAGCTACACCCTAAAAGAGCAACTGGCGAACTCCGGGAACTATGGCGGTTCCCGGGCGGCCAGCCAGATCAAGTACCTGATCTTCCATTACACTGGAAATGATGGGGACAAGGCGGCCAATAATGCCGCGTACTTCCAGCAGAACATCGTCAAGGCATCCGCCCACTATTTCGTGGACGATACCACGGTCTGGAGGTCTGTGCCAGACCTGAAGGTGGCCTGGGCGGTGGGTGGCAGCAAGTATCCCAACGCCGACAAGACCGGCGGCGGGACCATGCATGGGATCATCACCAACACCAACTCCATCAGCATCGAGATGTGCGATACCATCCGGAACGGTGTCTACCAGGCCAGCGAGGCCACCCTGGCCAACGCGGCGGCCCTGGGCAGGGAGCTGATGGCCAAGTATGGGATCCCGCTTGAGCGGGTGTACCGGCACTTCGACGTGACCGGCAAGCACTGCCCGTCGTACTTGGTGAACGCACAGAAGTGGGCAGAGTTCAAGAAGAGACTGGAGGTCAAGATCATGGACAATGCGCCGTCTCCCGCCCACAAGGAGGGCGTGGAATGGGCCATTGCAAACGGCATCATGACGGGCAACGGTGAAGGAGACCTGATGCTCTCCCAGCCCGTTACCCGGCAGCAGATGTGTACGATGTTGCATCGGCTTTGGGAGCTGATCGAAAGGACGTGAAACTGTGGCAACTGCCCGTGTCAGATTACCAGATAGCCTGTATGGCCTTATGCGCTCCGAGATGGAGACGGCCATCCGGGAGGCCAATCTTGGGAACGACGACACGGACATTGCCAGGCGCTACCTGATCGACCAGGTCCCGCAAATCGACATTGCAGCGGAGTTCGGCTGGGAGCGGTCTACCATCTCTCACCGAGTCAAACGGATTCTCCACAAAGTTGAAAGCACAGCTCAAAAACTACATTTCACATAATTTCACCTAAACCCCGCTTGGGCACCACCCAGGCGGGGCCTTTTTTTGCGAAAATATCATCAGGAGGACGTAAGGGACAAGGGCTGGTACACGTCGCCGCCCTCCTTGCGGACCTCTCTTTTTTTGATGGAAAGGACGTGTGCAATTTGAAAGATGTGTTACGGCTGACACAACTTGGTATGTCTATTGACTGTGCGCAGGATGTGGTCATGTGGTACAAGAGCAAAGGCGACGAAGACGGGCTGGAAGCATTCATTTCAGCTATAGAAGCTGGCTATGAGCTTTATAAAACACAATCAAAATCCAGCAGGTAGAAATGTTGGGGACTGTACTGTAAGGGCAATCTCCCTTGCACTCGATCAGGGGTGGGAAGAAACATTTGTCGGCTTAGCATTGAAGGGTTACGAAATGCGGGACATGCCCTCGGCTAACCATGTATGGGGTGCATATCTGCGAGAAAAAGGCTTTGTACGCCGAATCATACCGGACACATGCCCTGATTGCTATACAGTCTCAGATTTTGCCGACGATCATCCAAAGGGAACCTACATACTTGCGCTCTCTGGTCATGTCGTCTGTGTAAAAAATGGCAATTACATTGATACATGGGATTCAGGGAATAAAATCCCGATCTATTACTGGCAGAAAGGATGACGTGTTATGGCCTATACACCTTACTTCTCAGGCTATCAGCCTATATACTACCAGCCGTCCATACCGGATCAGCTGGCCCAGCTCCGTGGGCAGCAGCAATTTCAGCCTATGCAAGGGCAGCAAATGCCGCCTGTACAGCCCCAGCAAAATGGTCAGTCAATGATTTGGGTAAACGGTGAGCAGGAGGCTTTCGGGTATCTTGTAGCTCCAAATTCCGCTGTTGCCCTCTGGGACAGTACCGCGCCGGTGATCTACCTCAAACAGGCGGATGCCTCTGGAAAGCCCTCTATGAAAACCTATGACCTTGTAGAACGCACACAGAGGCCCGTACAGGCCCCGCAGACACTGGCAGTAGAGTATGCGCCACTGTCCCGTTTAGAGGCGCTGGAGGCCCGTTTGGACGCTCTCTCAGCGGTAAAAGAGGCACCTAAAACAGCCAAGAAAGCGACCGCAAAGGAGGATATGGAATGAACCCATTTTTCAGTGCCATGGGCGGCAGCCGACAGCCCAATATGATGCAGCAGTTCCAACAGTTCATGCAGCAAATGAAAGGCAAGGACCCCAACGCCATGATCCAAGAGATGGTATCATCTGGACGCATTTCCCAAGATCAGCTCAATCAGGTCCAAAAGCAGGCTCAGCAGATGCAGGGGATGTTTGAAGGGATGAGGGGAATGTTCGGTAAATAAAAAGCGAGGGCATTAAGCCCCCGCTGTTCGGTCAGGTTTTGTGTGGACTGGCTCTGTCATCATTCGCTCAATGCTCCAGCCACGCACATATCGGTTGTGAAATGTGACCCAGTTAATTCCTAATTCTTTTGCCCATTCCACAAGCGTTTGAGTCCGTCCGTTATACTCAATCACAATGTTATCGGACTTGTTTATATTCTGCGTTTTCATCGTTGCCCAGCGGCAGTTTTCAGGACAATAGGGGCCGTTATTATCCCTTCTGCCCAGCGTATAACCCTCCGGCCTACCGCCGACAGAATCAGACCACTCAACAAACTTGAAAAAATCGTGCCATTCTTCGCAGACATAAATGCCACGGCCACCATAACGGCGATAGATTTTTGACTTCTCATTGTAACACCGTTGCATCATCTGCCGCCAGATTCCATACAACGGGTGTTTGCTTCTACCGTTGGTTTCCTTAAAAAGAGTGTTCCGCAGACAGCCGCAACTTTTTATTTCCCCATTTTTGAATTGGTACGGTAAAACAAGTGTCTCTTTCCCACAAGAACATTTACACTTTAGCATAGTTTTCCCATGTTCAGAAACAATCTCGATCACAGTTAATTCGTTCTTCTGCTTCCCTATGTAATCTGAAAAGTCTACATGGTTTCCTTGAAGACTTTTGCATATTGGGCAACCCCGCCCGCAAGTTTTCTTGTGCCCATTGATAACTCTGGCCGGCTGTTCTTCGATGATTTTTCCGCAATCACATTGGAGCAAAAAACGGTTTGAATATTCATGTGTTTTTGGCGCTTCACCAATTACGGTCAAATGCCCGAAACGCTTTCCGATGTACTCGGATACAGCAATGTTTCCCATTTTACACTACCCTTTTGTGCAGCCCTGATTTTTTTGAATTGCGTGGAAACCGTCAGGGTAACGGCTTGTCGGGAGCGACCCTATCCACGCATAACAATTATAGCACAAAAACATCAAAAAGTATATAGATGCGGCCGCATTTATAAATATTTTCACAAAGGAGAATTATAATGAGTCTTTCTTCCGATAACGTAGCCGTGACGATGCCTGTCGTCCCGGCGAACACCTCGAACGGTGGCTCCGGTATGGGCTGGGGTGGGGATTGGATGTCCTTTATCGTACTTTTCCTCATTTTCGGCCTGTTCGGTGGTTGGGGCGGCTATGGCGGCGGCTGGGGTGGTAACTCCGGCAATGGCCTGGGTTCTCCCTCTGGTCAGGGTTGGGCCACCAGGGCCGACATCAACGAGGGCTTCGCCCTGAACGGCCTCCAGAACGGCCAGACCTCCATCCGGGATGCCGTGAGCAACGGCTTCCATGGCGTGGATACCGCTGTGTGCAACCTGGGCTATCAGACGCAGGCGGGCTTTAACGCCCTCGGCGCCCAGCTGGCGCAGTGCTGCTGCGATACTCAGCGGAGCATTGATGGTGTCCGCTATGACATGGCAACTCAGGCTTGCGATACCCGAAACACCATCCAGTCCAGCACGCGGGACATCATCGACAACGCCAACGCCAACAGCAGAGCGATCCTGGACTTCCTGACCCAGGACAAGATCGCTACTCTGACGGCTGAAAACCAGAGCCTGAAGTTCCAGGCTTCTCAGGCGGCTCAGAACGCTTTCTTCACCGCCAACCAGGAAGCGCAGACTGCCGAGCTGATCCGCCGAATCAATCCCATGCCTGTCCCGGCCTATCAGGTGCCCAATCCTTATGCCGGATGTGGCTGCAACCCCTGCGGCTGCGGCTGCTAAAACCCAATACATCAACTTTCCGGCATGACCGGAATGTTCGGCCCCGTGCCGATTTTGAACCATGCGGCGGGGCAACAGCCTCGCCGCTATCTTTTTGAAAGGAATGAAGTTTATGGCTGAATACAGCAACAGCGCAATCGTAACCGTTGCCGCTGGTCAGAACGTGCCTTTTACTGAGGAGGCCAACACGGGCAAGCCCTGCATTGTGCATCGGGAAGGCGCTGGACTTGTGACTCTTCGCGGGCTAACGAACCAGTGCCGGGCAAAATTCAAAGTCTCCTTTGGAGCGAATATTGCTATCCCCACCGGTGGGACCGTGGAGGCCATCACGGCAGCGATCTCCATCAATGGTGAGGCGCTGAACGCTTCCACCGCTACCGTCACCCCGGTTGCCGCAGAGGATTTCTTCAATATTTATGTTTCCGCTGTGGTTGATGTCCCTCGTGGCTGCTGTGTTACCGTAGCCGCCCGAAATACCAGCACCCAGCCTATCCTCGTTGCCAACAGTAATTTTATTGTTGAGCGTGTGGCTTGAAAGGAGAGTCAAGAATGTATATGCATGAACTGAAAGAAAAGCTCTGCGAAGAGTTGGATGAGATCGCCCGCAAGCCGGAGATGTCTGCCGGGGACCTGGAGGCCGCGCACAAGCTGACCGACACCATCAAGAACATCGACAAGATCGAGATGCTGGAAGAGGACGATGGGTACAGCCGGGCCGGGAACTGGGAGGCCGATATGCGCGGCACTTATGCCCGCGGCTCCAGCTACCGTGGTCGGAAGCGGGACTCCATGGGACGTTATAGCCGGGATGGAAGATATTCTCGACACGCATCTCCTGACATGATGGATAAGCTACAGACGATGATGGATAATGCCTCAACTGAACGTGAGCGTGACGCCATCCGGCGTCTGATGAACGAGATGGAGATGGAGTAAGGGGGTGGCCCTATGGGCGAAACTGAAGCTCGTGGTTGGCTACTGCTAAAAATTGCCGAGTGTATGGGCGAGGAACCATCTGACCGTATGGCTGACAGACTGGCAACATATAACGGAGCCTATCAGGCGATTTGCCAGTGGGAGGGCCAGCGCCCAAGAACTAGCAATTTGCAATCTAATAAATCGTTCACTCTAGCTGACGCAGAGGACTGGACATCTCGTATGGTAAACGCCGACGGAACAAAAGGGCCGCACTGGACTCTGGAGCAGGTTAAACAGATCATGGCCCAAAGAAACATACCTGGAGACCCGGCGCAATTTTGGGCTGCAATAAATATGATCTATTCTGACTATTGCAAGGCCATCCAAAAAACATCGGCGAATACCCTGGACTTCTATGTTTCGATCACCAGGGCATTTCTGGATGACGAGGACGCCAACCCCGACAAACTCAAACTCTACTATGAACATATCGTCAAGCATTAAAATGACCCCGCTCTCAATTGAGGGCGGGTCATTTTATATATGCAAGTCAACTATATGCAAAAATCTATATTTTCAAAAAAGTGAGGATGTTAGCGCCGGGCGAAAATCGCCATTCGGGTTAATTTCTCCCGACCCTAACAAGGAGCTGGTATGGGGCATTATGGATGACTTGATGGACACGCTACAAGTTGCTAACCCCCGTGTGTATAACGGGGTAATGCGGAAGATTAGAGGATTGTAATGTTACTTACACGTTACTAACAAACACAAAATCTTGTGAATAAAAAGAAAATCCTAGAACCGTTGTGGCTCTAGGATTTTCTTTGGTGGAGACTACTGGACTCGAACCAGTGACCTCCTGCGTGTGAAATATAGTATTATACTTTCTCAAAACATTGTAGAATGGTTAAACCGAGTAATTTCAAGGAAAATCGAAACTTAAATCGAGGAAAATTTTTAAAAACTTTTTTCGGTTACTAACAAATTTCTAACAATTTTCGACTGCCTGTATCAATTCATCTGCGTCTGTATGCACATAGATATTTGCTGTGGTACTGTAATCCGCATGGCCCAGGATTTTTTGCAAGGTCTCCGGAGCCATTCCCTGTTTTCTTGCCCAGCTGGCAT
>OGWZ01000645.1_pt1 | contig 37271 bp, 26 predicted proteins | sample 1576141 | NCBI WGS metagenome assembly OGWZ01 (sample SAMEA3541512, study PRJEB24748) | human gut metagenome | biome: human gut; feature: human-associated habitat; material: faeces | place: China | collected 2012
TATCGGACAGCCGCCGGCAGACGGCAAGAACCGCCTTTGCCGCACGCTCCGACGGCGGCAAGCCGTTTGCTTCGCTCAGTGCATGGTCAGCCACTCCGTAAAGCTCGGCATGGATGCCCTCTAAAACCGCAAAGAAAAGCATTTCCTTGGATTCGTAGAATTTATAGAACGAGCCCTTCGCAATCCCGACCGCCTTCGTCAGCTGCTCTACGGAGGTTTTCTTCATCCCCAGCGTGACAGCACAATGTCTCGTTTCCTTCAGCAACGCCTTGCGGAGCTGCTCAGTCTCGTAATCGGTAAAAGCCAAGCTCACGCCTCCTTAAATATGACCGATTCGGTTCTTTCGGTCATATTATACCGCGTTTTTTTCTGGTTTGCAAGAGGTGCGGAGAAAAACATACGCATTTTAACAAAAAAATTATTTCCCTTAACACATTATTCCATGAAGGCGCTTCTCTTCCTTTGGCAAAGAACTGCACCCCCTTAAAACGAAAATGCACCCCCTCAAATCGAGAACCGCACCCCCCGAACCGAAGTTGCACCCCCTTGACGGGTTTCTATCAAAATTAGAGTCATTTGCCAGCGAAAAACCGGTGAATCCAACGGATTCATCGGTTTTTATTTATTTACGGATATTCATTTATATTTAATATCTTCTCACGACAGCAAAAGTATATCTCTAATTTACTATCCGTAAAGACATCCTGCATATTTCTGTTTCCAGTCCAGAGCCGCAGGCATCACTTTCATTTACCAAAACCGCACCCCGTTTATCAGGCATTGCAGCTTGACAAGCGAGGTGCGATTCACATTTACGGGGGATTACAGAAAAGATCAGGTCAGACTGATTTTGTCTATTCGTTCGAGCTCGTCGCTCGTAAAAGATATTCCATTATTTCTTTGTTTGACTTGTGGGGCAGATTTGAAACACAAAACTACATAATCAATTATAACGGAACGGCATACACAAGAGATAAAGCAAAAGACGAAATAGAAGCCAAACAGAAAATAATATCAAAACTTTCTGATGACATTCTTGATAAGCTGAGAGATTACCTCTCAAGCCTTGACACTTTGGAGGATAAGGTAAATGGATAAGCTGAAAATGCACACGCCGAACAAGGCGGATGAAAATTTTAGAAAGCTGGCGGCGATGTTTCCCAATGCCGTGACGAAAACGATCAACGAAAACGGTGAGGTCGTCCGGGCGATCGACAAAGATGTGCTGATGCAGGAGATTTCCTGCACCGTGGTGGACGGCAATGAGGAACGCTATCAGTTTACTTTTTAAATAATATTGCTCACATTTCAACGCTGTACACATATTTTCCGTTTGAAACTTCAAAGCTCTTTCCGTCGGGCAGCGTGATGACAGCGCTCGTGTTAAACGGAACATTAATCGAGAGGACAAAAACGCCGTTTTCAAAATTCCAATTGATTTTGATAGTTCCGCTCGAAAGCTTTTTGAAACATGACACGCTCGTGAGTCCGCCTCCGACGAGGGGTGCAACCTTAAATTTTTTGTAGCCCGGCTCAATCGCTTCGAGTCCCGCGACGCGCCTATATAACCAATCGCCGACTGCACCGTTCGCATAATGGTTGAAAGAAACCATTCCTCCGCCGACAGCGTTTACCAGACCGCTTCCCGGATCTTTCCCGAGATTGACGGTTCCATCGGGTCGAAGCGCGTCCCAACGCTCCCAAATTGACGTTCCTCCGGCTTTGACTTCATACAACCACGACGGGACGGTATCCTGAAGTAAAAGGTCATATGCTTCATTTATATATCCGTTGTCCGAAAGGGCGAAAAGGAGATATGGTGTTCCGAGGAAGCCGGTGGAAAGATGATTATCGGCTTCTTTCACGAGTCTTAAAAGGTTTTCAGCATATTTTTTTCTTTCCTCTCCGCTCACCATTCCAAAATACAGCGGGCAAACATAGGCCGTTTGAAACTCGTTTTTGAGCGTTCCTTTTTTGTCGGTAAAAACGTTCCGATATGCGTTTTCGATGCACTTTCGCTTCTCTTGAAACGCCTTAGCCTCCTCTTCAAAACCGAGAATGGTCGCAATTTTTGATGCGAGGGCGCAATCGTTGGCATAATATGCGGTTGAAATCCACTTCTTTTTTGCCATCCATTGCTTTTGATTTTCGTTCGGAGCGCACCAATCGCCGTAAGAAAATCCGTGCGACCAAATGTATCTATCTTCCCCCAATGAAAACGCCGCCGCTTTCTTTTCGACTCCCGAAAGATATCTTTTCATCATCGGATAAAACTTTTCAAGAATGGTTTTGTCCCCGCTGTTTTGATAAAGCGCCCACGGGACAAGGAAAACACAGTCGGACCAGCCGGCCGTAATCTTTGTTCCGCCGAAATGTTTGACCCGAGGAACAACGACGGGGATTCCTCCGTCTTTTGTCTGCTGTGCCTTCACATCAATAAGCCACTTTCTAAGAAAGCGGTTCATATTGAAGTTGAAACACGCCGTCGAAGCAAAAACGGAGATGTCTCCCGTCCAACCGAGTCTTTCGTCGCGCTGAGGACAGTCGGTCGGGATCTCAAGGAAGTTTGAAAAACCGCTGTATCTTATATTCTTTTGAAGGCGGTTAATGCTTTCGTTGGAGCAGAAAAAGTCTCCCGTTTCCTCGTCAATCGAGGAAATAACCTTCATTCTGACCTTGACGTTTTCAGGCTCAATTCCGCAAAGCTCGGCATAACGAAAACCCATAAAGGTAAATTTCGGGCAGTAGGTCTCTTCTTCTCCGCCGCAAACATATTCAAGCTTTGCTTTCGCCGAACGCAGCGGCTTTGTAAAAAGCTCGCCGTTCAAAAGAACCTCCGCATGTCGAGCGGTTATCCTCTGCCCTTTTCTCCCTTTAATTTCAAGTTCGAGAACTCCGGCGCAGTTTTGACCAAAATCATAGATATAGCCGTTTTGGCTTTTTTGAATCTCTTTCGGTTCGAGCGTTTCGATTATTTTTGCAAATTTTCCGTACGATGCGACGAGGCGCGGAGAAATACGGGGCTTCTCTTTTTCGGCATTTTCAAAGATCGCCTTGCTCAAGGTTTTCGTTGCGTCGAATATCTCTCCGTTATAAAACGACACGTCTCTGACAGGCCCGTCAGCGGTGACGAGCCAGCTTTCGTCGGTTTTAATTTCGTCTTTTCGCCCATCGTCATATTCGATTTGAACAAGCGCTTTGAGCGCGAGCCTGTCGGCGCCGAGCTTATTACTTCTATTCAGGCCGAAAATCCCGACCGCCCAACCGCCCGCAACGGTGAAAACCAATTCGTTTTTCTCTTCGAGAAACGGCGCAATGTCATAAACCTGATATTGAAGTCGGTCTTCAAAGCTCGTGAAACCGGGAGCAAAGCGGTCGTCGGAAATCTCTTTTCCGCAAAGCGTGAAAGAATAAATTCCGAACGCGGTTGAATAGAGCCGCGCTTTTTTCACCTTACCCGAAAGCAAAAACTGACGTTTGAAGACGAGCGGAATGGGGCTTTTTCTGAAACCGACATGATAGTTCGGCTTCGTTATCCACTCCGCAGGAAAATCACCGGAAAGAAAGCCCGTTTCAAACTCCGCCGTTTTTTCGGCTTTGTTTCCGTAATTGTCACAAACCGTCGCTTCCACCGTATAAACCGTGCACGGGAGAAGAGCTCTTCCGCCATAAACGATATTGTCGACAGTAGAGCTTTGCTCTTCTGTCTGCCAAAGGACAGCTTCGTCACTTTTGACCTTAAGGGAATATGAAGAAATAAAAGCGTTTTCAAGCTCGTTTTCGGTTTCAAGAGTGAAGCGCGGATTTTCACTGTCTGTCACGGCAAAGCCGTACAGATCATCGATTCGGATATTTTTAAGTTTCATTTTCCGCCGTCTCCCGTCTTTCCGAAAGCACCGCCTGAATTTTTTCGGCTTCCGCATTGTTGATTCTGTAAAGCAACAAGAATACAATCGCACCAACAAAAACCACTATACCCGGAATCAAGCCGTCGGCAAGACTGAGGCCTAACTTTGTGTATGAGCCGTCGCCGTTTGCTGTCCATGAAAGAACGTAAAGCGAAAAAGCCGCGCCTATTCCGTTGCTGATTTTTGTAATCATTGAGGTCGCTGCGGCAATCACGCCCTCAGCACGCAGGCCGAGCTTGTAGTCCACATAGTCGATATTATCCGCCTGAATCGAATAATACAAAAGCTGTGCAAAGCTTGTTCCGCAGCTGCAAATTACGCTTGAGATGCAGGCGGCGACAAGACCGCTCGTTTTGTCGTTGACCGCAACAAGGCGAACGAGACAACCGATCGCCGTGACGATCATTCCGCAAACATAAATCCTGCGCTTTCCAATCTTCTTCGCGAGCGGAACGGCAAGCAATGAGACGGGGCCGCCGACAATTGCGACCGTATTCATAATCGTGAGCTTTCCGATCGAGCCGAGCGCGTACGTTGCATAATATGGATTCGACGTTGCAACGAACGCAAGTCCTGTCTGAACAATGAGTCCTCCGATGAAGAAAGCGATAATCGGCTTCAATTTAATGATTCTTAAAACATCCTTTGCTTTATATCCAGCATCCTTGAGTGGTTCGACTCGCTGATGAATGCCCGTGATTCCGCCGAGCGAGCACGAAAGGATGATTCCCATAGCAAGCAGATTCATAATATTATAGCCCTTGACGGAAGAGTTGAACTTTGCGAAAACAATAGGAGCTATGAGGTTGAGTCCACCGCCGAGACCGTAAGCAAAATTTTTTAGCATTGCAAGGAAATTTCGCTCCTCCATATCGTTTGTCATTACAGGAAGCATACTGTTGAGTGAAATGTCCATAACGGGGAAGGTCACACCGAGAAGCATATATGAAATATAGGCAACCATAACCTTCATCGAGTCAGAAACATATGCCGGACCCATCCATACCACGGCATAGTTCAAGGTGCAGATGATCGTTCCGACAATAAGAATCCGTCTGAATTTTCCGAACTTTGAGTTTGGCGCTCTGTCAATGAAATAACCGATGAACGGGTCATTCACTCCGTCAAAAACTCTTGCTATCAAAAACATTGTTCCGACGACCCTTGCGTCCATACCGAGTGTGTCGGTATAGAAAATCGAAAGGTATGCGTTGACCATGGTCATTATAGGGATGTTTCCGAGGTTCACGAAGAAATATGACACGCGTTCCTTCCAAAGCGGCTTATTCCCGAGCTGAAGCGTGGCACCCAATCCGGAAAGCTTTGATTTCTTTTCTTGGTTTTCTTTCATTGTTATGACCGTTCCTTTCTGCTGCGTGTAAGGCACAAAAGGCTCGAAAAGCCTTGCACCGTAACACAGCATTAAAAATCTGTGTTGAGACATGCTTGAGAATTTATATTCATTGCAGAGTACGTGGATGTGAGTGGGCACAGCGAAAGCTGAACCGCATTGTTGTGTGTATCAGCTGCTCTTTCAAGCACAAATTACATTATTACTCCTATATTCAACAACGCATCTTTTCAATAAAAAGAAAAAGGCGGCAAAAATCATGATTCATCTTCCCTCTTCATCGGAATTGTAACATATCGTTGTGATTATTTCCACCACTTTCTGAAGAAATATCCGAAATAAAAATCGCAATCAGCGCCTCGAAATGCTGTATAAGACATTTCGAGGCGCTGTTCATTCTTTTTATTCTACATATTGCCGGGCGAATGTCACCCCACATTTGAATTTTATTTGCATATATTTATTTATCGCAGACGGTTATCCTATCGACCGTCTGTTTGATGATGAAGCCGTTCTGCGCGTTTGGCACTGCATCTTTATTATTTTCTGTAATTTTTGATTAACTGCTAAGAATCGTATTTTTCCTTTAAAATTTCGGTTTTCCTCAAGTTCCAATCACTTTTCGTTGTGAACATTCCTGTATTCATTCGGCGTCATACCCGTAGACTTTTTAAACACGGTTTGGAAATACGCCTGACTTGAAAAGCAAAGATGGGTGCTGATCTCCGACAGACTTCGGTTAGAGTATCTGAGAAGCCTTTTGGCGTCTCTTATTTTACTTTTTATAATGAAATCTGTAATGCTTTCTCCGGTTTCCTGCCTGAATTTTTTTGTTACATATGTCCTGCTCTTTCCGATGAATCCCGCAACATCATCTATTCCTATCTGACAGTTTGTGTGATTTTGAATATACTGCATACAAGCATATATCTCTTTCGACGCATTCCGCGGGGCCTTCACTTGTGCAACCCTGTCCGTGAAATCAAGAAGCATGTTGTACTGCAGCACTTTAACCTCCTCTGTTGAGGAGGTCTTTTCACACTCCTGGATATACAGATCGATAAGGCGATAAGTCTCTTCAACTCCGAGTCCGCCGCCGATAGCGCCGACCTTGCCGACCATGGTTGCTACGCCTATCAAAAGATTTTTTGCCTGACGCAGCGGCGCTTCCGCAAGTTTTCCCTCCCGCAGGTGCGTTGTTTTCGCGGTGGAGGTCAAAAACGCATTCAGTTTGTCTGTCTCGCCGTCCCTTACAAATGAGAGGAGCATATTTTCAAACTGATATGTTCCGTGCAGAACCTGCTCGTCCTGTGATTTGTACAAGTCCTCGGTATATGTAACCGCAAGCTTGTTTCCTACATCCGACGATTCTTCGAGAAACTGCTCCGCAATGTCAAACATCTCACCGTTGATAATAAAATTCAGAAGCGCGGTAAGGTTCACAAACTGATTATATGAGCAATTCGGAATGGAATACAGAAATTCCGCCAACGCATCCATATCTTTTTTATCCGTTAAATTTCTTCGCGCAACAGTCATAACCGTATCTTCCGTGATAGGCGTCGGAAAAACCGGACCGAGAAGTACTCTCATCGGGCTGTTTTTTATTCTTATCTGCCCATATGTCCCCTGTTCAGGCAAAGTCAGGATATACATAGTCTGCTCGGCGGAAAACGACTGAGCCTCAAACAAAGAAAACAAATCGAGACTGCTGCCCGCCGACGAAAAAATATGTACTATAGCCCTTTCTTCATACACCGCCAGCGGTATATAATGTGAAGCATAAAATAAACTGCATATATTATTTATTCTGTCATCCACAAAGAACACCCCCACGAACCTTATTTTATAATATTATACCCGATAGTGAAATACCGTTCAACTGTTTTTGATTAAAATCAATGTATAATGATTATTTTTTGCAGACTTTGTTGACTGATTTTGGGCATTGTGTGTTTGCCGCGTCTAAAATCACAGCAAAAGAGCAAAATCAAAAACAGGAGGATCATATATGAAAAAATTTATCTGCGCGCTTCTTTCACTGGCGATGCTTGCTTTATTTGCAGGCTGCCGCGACCAAAAGAACATCGAAACCGATACCACCGACGCATCCTCGGGAAGCGTTGAAGCTCAAGTTGAGGACACGTCTGCGGCTCCGCAGGACTCCACTGCACCGCAAACAGATTCCGAATCCGCATCCATTGAAGAGACAAAAGCAGATGCCTCTTCAAGCGGAACAACAGCCGTCCCGGCAAAACAGCCGTCTGTTTCTGTCGGCAAGTTTGCCTTCATAAAGGATAAAAAGGGCGACATTCTGCGATCCGATTCCGAAAGCAAGATATGGGCGGGAGTCGTCGGCGATGCATACATACTGCTCAGAAACACCTCTGACGCAAACGAGTGGGGTGAAAAAGGCAGAATCTACGAGCTCCACTGCGCTCAGTTCGCAGGAAAATATTCCATGTGGAGCGACGGCTACTGGGAACTCAATGATGATGGAACAGAGCTGACCCTCACACCTAAAAACCAGAGTGAAAACGGCAACATAGGCGTTGCCGCCGGAAAAAGCAAGACATTCAAGGGTCAAAACGGCGTTTTCTCCGTTCCGGTAACATTTGAGCAGGGCGGAAAAACAACTATAAAAATAGATTTCAACAAAGTATCGAAATAACACTTCGACGGCACATATTGATAAAAAAGGTGAACTTATGAAAGAAATATCCCTGCTTGAGAAAAGCATAATAAATTCAAAATTTTTTGATTCAAAGATAAAAACCTGCTCGGTGTCATGGAAAGAAAAATACCTTGGGCACCTCATCGGTCCCCTCGGACTCATTCTCGTTGTCAACACTGTCGCCGCGCTCGTTGAAAAATTTTTCACTCAGCAGGTCGGCGCAATGTACGGCGAAGGCAACGCCGCGATGATATCCGCAATGGGCAAAAAATATGAGATGGTAATGACTGTTGCAAAGATTCTTGCCGTCGCTACAGGTCTCCTGGTGTCGTGGCTCATTTCGCACACAAAGTCAAAGCAGGGTAGACTCCGTCCGTGGTATCTGATCTTCGGATTCTGTTCCGTTGCAATAGCGGCGACCATCTTCCTGTTTTCGGGAAATACTCTGGGTGATAACTACTGGTACTATTTCTTCACCCTGCTCATATGCTATCATACAATCGGAACCTCCTACTTTTACCTGTTCCGCGACAACATAGTATCTCTTTCAACTCACAACGCCAAAGAGAAAGCTCAGCTGACTTTTATACGCAAAATGTCGTGGACTCTCATTTCCGGCATACTCATCGGAATGCTTGTCTCTTCGGTCATTATCCCGTTATGGCTCCAGTATGATATCAAAGGATATGCTATACTTATGATAATCCTTTCGATAGTCGCCGTTCCGCTTGTGCTCATGGAGTACTATTTCACCAGAGAGCGCATTATCGAAGATATCGCACTCGAACAGGGCATTGACAGAGAAAACAATATTCCTCTTAAAGAACAGATGAAAGCACTGTTCACCAACAAATACTGGGTCATTCTGACTTTTCTTGGGCTTCTGGGAGGAATTGTTGACAACTACAAGGGCGGAAACGTTCAATATTTCTATATTCAATATATGCTCGGCGGCATCAACAACGATTTCATGCAGATGATCTATCAGATCGTAACAGGAGTTCCGCTCGGTATCGGTGCAATCCTGATATACCCGATATCCAAAAAAGTCGGAATAAAGAATCTGACCGTCGGCGGATATTCGCTTGTGCTTATCGGCAGCATCATCGGCTGGATATTCCCGGATAAAATGATTCCTGCTCTGATAGCGGGACTTTTAAGAAACCTCGGCTGGCTTCCCAACGCATATATATTTGCAACGCTTACCTGCTTTGCATTTGACAGCATCGAATACAAGTCGCATATCCGCCTTGAGGGACTTCTCGGCACAGGTATTGTCACTGCTGTTATGACTCTTATATATGCACCGTTTGCCGGCGGATACGAATCGGCTATTCTCCGCCTCGGCTTCGTTGATATTGCCGGAGTTATGCCAAACGAAAAAGTCAGAGCATTTATGACCCTCTCATTCTATCTGTTCGATATTATTCTTTCCACAGCGTTTATAGTGCTGCTGCCATTTGTCGATGTCGAGAAGAAGATGCCCGAAATTTCCGCCGAACTGCTCCGCAGAAAGAAAGAGGCCGTCCTCGCCAAAGGTGAAGAGTGGATCGAACCGGAGGAGCTGGACAGACTGGACGCAGAACGCGACGAGCGCGAATACGAGGAAAACAGAATAAAGGATCTCAAGGCCCGCTGTGAAAAGAAGGGACTTGACTTTGAGGCAGAAAACGCCAAATATCTTGCCGCAAAGGCAAAGAAAGAACAGAAAAAGGCGGCGAAGCTCGCCAAAAAACATGGTGAATCCAAATGATATTCGATTTTAACGACGGCTGGACGCTGACAAAAGAAAACGGTGAAAGCTTTTCAGTCTGTCTTCCTCATGATGCGATGCTCGGCGAAAAGAGATATGCTTCGTGCAGAAACTCGGTTCAGAGCGGATACTTTCCGGGCGGAAAGTACCGATACACAAAAACATTTCAAATCAACGAAAGTGACATCGGCAAAAATATACGGCTGCACTTCGGCGGTGTATACCGCAATGCAGTTGTGAGCGTAAACGGCGAAGCCGTTAAAGAAAACAAATACGGTTATTCGCCGTTTACCGCCGACCTCACCGAAAAAGTCACGAGCGGCAAAAACACCGTTGAGGTCCTTGCCGACAACAGCCTTGTTCCGAACTGCCGCTGGTATTCGGGCAGCGGAATATACCGCCCCGTATATCTTGAAATTTCAAGAAAAGATGCCCCGACTTTTCTGAAGATAAAAACCGTAGGCATCTCACCCGCCGTTATCGAAATCGATACCGACGACGGCGCTGAAGTACAGGTTTTCGATGCCGAGGGCAGCCTTGCCGCAAGCGGTCAAAAAGGTCGGTTTGAGATTAGCGGGGCGCACTTGTGGTCCGCGGAAACGCCGTATCTATATACCTGTAAGGTCTCGAGAGACGGCGAAGAATTGACAGAAAGATTCGGCATACGCACTCTCGAATGGAGCGGAAAAACCGGGCTGCTTGTCAACGGCCGTGAGACTTTGCTTCGCGGCGGATGCATCCACCATGACAACGGTGTTCTCGGTGCCTGTTCTTTTGCCGATGCCGAGGAACGCCGCGTAAGAATACTGAAAAGCCAGGGTTTCAATGCTCTGCGCATGGCGCATAACCCCGCTTCCCGCTCACTGCTCGATGCCTGCGACAGAATAGGCATGTATGTCATGGACGAAGCATTTGACGGATGGTATATACCGAAGGAATACCATGACTATTCGCGTGATTTTCTCTCCGATTACAAATCCGTTCTCACTGCAATGGTCGAAAACGACTACAATCATCCGAGCGTTATAATGTATTCTCTCGGCAATGAGGTCACAGAAACAGCTGCGAAACGCGGGATCGAGCTATGCGCCGAAATGCGCGATACAGTTCACTCGCTCGACGGCACCCGTCCGGTCACTTGCGGAATAAATGTCCTTCTCGACGTCTATGCGCGTCTTGGCATCGGCGTTTACAGCGACAAAAAGGAATATAAAAGAGAACCTCTGCCGGAAGGCAAAGGCTACAAAGAAAAGAAATCCGGTTCGGCATTTTTCAATTATTGGGCAGAAAAGCTCGGCAAGTTATTCTTTGCACTGAGCAAAACCAATATGGCGGAAAAAGTGGTAAGCGATATATCCCCCGCCCTTGACATTGTCGGACTAAATTACGCATCCTCGCGCTATGACAAGGATGCCGAAAAGTATCCCGACCGGCTGATGATCGGCACAGAGACTATGTCCGCCGATTTGCCGTATAACTGGAACCGCGTTCTCAGGCACAAGCAGCTGATAGGCGACTTCGTATGGTCGGCATGGGACTACATAGGCGAGACCTGCATGGGATGGACATATCAGTCCTACAAGGGGCTTCCGCTCCTCTCCGGGCAGGGAATGATTGACATTACCGGTCTGCCTTTGGCGCAAATGGCATTCCTCCGAACCGTATGGGGAAAGGAAACCGAGCCGTTTCTCGCAGTCAGGCCGCTCAACCATAGCGGAGAAACGCCGAGCAAGGGCGCATGGCAGTTCACAAATGCGCTCGACAGCTGGACATGGCACGGCTTTGAAGGAAAGCCGACCGTCGCAGAGGTTTATACAACAGCCGACAGCGTCAGACTGGAGCTCAACGGTAAGGTTATAGGAACAAAAAAAGTCCGCAAAAACAAAGCTCTGTTCTCCGTGAAATATGCCCCAGGTACGCTCACCGCGATAGCCCTGGACAAAAGCGGGAACGAGGCGGGGCGCACCCGACTCATCAGCGGCGAAAAAGATCCGATTCTGACAGTCAGGCCCGACCGCTCGGTTCTGCCCCACGACGGGCAGGCTCTGTGCTTTGCGGAAATTGAGTTCACCGACAAAAACGGAGTGCTTCTTCCGTATATGGAACAGCGCGTTGACATAAAAATTGACGGCAATGCAGTCACTCTGCAGGGATTCGGCAGCGCACTGACAAAAACCGACGAAGTTTTTATCCACCCTTATCATAATACATACCGCGGAAGAGCGCTCGCTGTGTTCCGCGCAGGGAAAGCCGACGGCAAATCAACCGTCACGGTATCTTCCGAAAATACAGAGCCTGTCTCGTTCTCCATAGAAGTGACGGGCGGAAAAGAGGAATAACAACATGGCGCAATTATACTGCAATCCGCTCGAAATAGCATATAAATATCAGCATCCGCTGTTCGGGAAATATGCCTACAAGGAAGCGGCCGATCCGACTGTAATTCTCTTCAATAACAAATATTTTCTTTTTACCTCAAAGTGCGGAGGCTTCTATTATTCGGATGACCTGTTCCACTGGGACTTTCACGAGGACAGAAAGCTTGAAATACACGGCTATGCTCCCGATGTGAGTGAGCACGACGGATGGCTGTATTTTTGCGCCTCTTCTTATTCAAAAAAAAGCAGGATACTGCGCACACGCGACCCCTTTAAGGGCTTTGAGCTTGTCTCGGCGCCGTTTGCATTCTGGGATCCGCACCTTCATTTTGAAGACAACAAAGCGTATCTCTATTGGGGCTGTTCTTCAAAAGAGCCTATCTATGCGATTGAGATGGATATAAAGACGATGACTCCCATCGGCAAAAAGGTACCGATAGTGTCCGGCGACAAAGAGAACCACGGCATAGACAACAAGGATATCTATGCCGACAAAAAAGTCAGTCTGTGGCAAAAATATATCAATCTGTTTGTCGGAGACGGCGCGTTTATCGAGGGCGCATTTCTCAACAAAATAAACGGCAGATACTATTTTCAGTATGCAACTCCCGGCACGGAGTTTCCGACCTACGGCGATGCAGTTCTGATTTCAGATAACCCGCTCAGTAAATTCGAATGGCAGAAGCACAATCCGTATTCCATTGTTCCGTCCGGATTCACCTGCGGAGCCGGTCACGGCAGCACATTCAGCGACAAATCCGGAAATCTTTGGCACGCCTCCACGGTCTGCGTGGGTGTCAACCATAATTTTGAACGCCGTCTCGGTCTTTGGCCTGCGGGAGTTGACAAAGACGGATTACTGTTCTGCAACCAGTATTTTGCGGACTATCCAAAGAACATCCCTGACGGAAAATTTGACCCGCTGACCGTTGAGCCGGAATGGATGCTTTTGTCTTATCACAAGGCGGCGTGCGCCTCCTCAAGCCGCAGCGGATTCGACCCGCAGAACGCCTTTGACGAAAGCATAAAAAGCGCTTGGTCGGCAACAAGCGGAAACAGCGGAGAATGGCTGAGCGTCGATCTCGGGAAAGAATATAATGTTGAAGCGGTACAGGTAAATTTTGCCGACTGCTTCACAAAAAAGAAGCGCGCCCCGATGAAAGAATACGGCGGAACGTTCACTCAGGAGAGATATATCGAAGAAGAACTTGTCCGCTATGAATACAGAATAGAATACAGTTCAAACGGTACCGATTGGGCTCCTTACGAAGAAACGCAGAACACGGTTTTTCCGCACAAGCTCATCCCTCGCCGCACAAGGGCGCGTTATATCCGCATAGTCTTTGCAAGTGCTCCATACGGGCAGAATTTTTCGATATCCGGGCTCAGAGTATTCGGTCTCGACAATAGTAAAAAGCCCTCGGCTGTTTCCGGCGAAAATGCCGAGAGAACAAGTGCCACCGAAGCAAGGCTCTCATGGAACAGTCAAAACGATGCTATGGGATATTGCATCCGTCTCGGAATCGCCCCCGATAAGCTTTATAACAGCATTCTTTTGTATGGTCAAAATGACTATACGGTAACATTTTTAAATAAAGAAACAGAAAAGTATTATTTTGCAGTTGATTCATTCAACGAAAGCGGAATAACCAAAGGTTTGATAAACGAGTTTTGAGAAAACACTATGTTTGAAATTGATGAAATAAAAATAGAACATTCAAAAAAGGATGTAGTCACCGACAACACTCAACCGGTACTGTCTTTTTCTCTCCGCTCCGACGAGGACGGGTGTGAATTATGAAGCGGGGATTGCCTGCGTGCTGTACGGAAAACAGGGCGCGTGCAAAACAACAAAGACCAACAAGCGCTCTTATCCGTACATAACCCAAAAAGGAGAATACCGTGAATGTGATCCATGCCAATATATTGCAAATATAAAAGACAAAACTGTTACCGGTTATAAATATCTTGATTTGTCCGATGCCGCCGGCATCATTGCTTCTGTCAGCGGCAGAGCACGCGGTAAACTTCGCCTGTTCACACAGATCGACGGCGATTGTATCGGAGAAATAGATATTCGTCCAAATACACGGCGGGCAAAGACAGGTATTCGTTTCTCTCTTGCCGAGTCGGCCTTGTATTTTCGTTTCGAAGGCTCCGGCAAATTGAATCTGCTGAACTTCACCGTTACAACAAGTAAGGAGGATAACTCGTGAGCAAAAATGCTTTTCCCGACGGCTTTCTCTGGGGAGCCGCGACAGCCGCACCGCAGATCGAGGGCGGATATGATTCGGACGGCCGAACGCCCAGCATATGGGATGAAGCTCCGAAAGAAAAAATAAAAAACGGCGACAACTGCCATGTCGCCTGCGATCATTATCACAGGTACAAGGAAGATATCGCTCTGATGAAGGAGCTGGGGCTGAAATCATACAGGTTCTCCGTATCCTGGCCGAGAGTTATCTCCCAAGACGGCAAGGTCAACCCCAAGGGACTTGAATTTTACAGCAATCTCGTTGATGAGCTCATTAAAAACGGAATCGAACCGCTCGTTACGCTCTACCACTGGGATCTGCCGCTCTGGCAATATAAAAAGGGCGGCTGGCTGAAAAAAGATATTATAGACGACTTTGCTTTCTATGTAAAAGCAGTCGTCGAGGCTCTGTCCGACAGAGTAACATACTGGATAACCTTCAACGAGCCGTCCTGTTTTCTCATGAACGGCTATATGCAGGGAGTTCATGCGCCGTTCAAGCACCGCTATCTTGCCCTGCCGAAGTTCACGAAGATATTTATGCTCACAAATCGTCGGGCGGTCGAAACCATCAGAAAATACGCGAAAAAGAAGCCGCTTATAGGTCTCTCTTTCGCGTCGGGCGCGTTTATACCCAATGATGAATCAGACCCGAAGAGCGTAGAAGAAGCGTACAACAAATCGTTCAATGTGACTATGGGCACGATGAACAACCGCTGGTGGATGGATCCCATTCTCCTGGGCAAACCCGTCACCGCATACGGAATTTACGCGACGCACAAAAAAGATATGCCGCGCTTTAAAGCAGATTTTGATTTTCTTGCCGTCAACCACTATGAGGCATTCAATTATTCCGCCTGGGGCGGCGATAAAAGCATTGACAAATCAAAGCTCAACACCACCTCGCTCGGCTGGGTAATAGACGGACGCTCGATTTACTGGACATTGAAGTTCCTATATCGCAGATACCGCCTGCCGATAATCATAACCGAAAACGGCATGGCAAACAACGACAGCATAACGGACGGAACAGTCAGGGACGATGTGCGTATCGGTTTTATCAATGACTACCTTTCAAATGTCAGAAGAGCCATCGATGACGGAGTCAAGGTTTTCGGATATCAGCATTGGTCGCTTATGGACAACTTTGAGTGGGCAGAGGGCTACGAACCGAGGTTTGGGCTCATATATGTCGATTATAAAACGCTCAAGCGCACACCTAAAAATTCCGCCTACTATTATAAAAAGATTATCGAAACAAACGGAGAGATAATACCATGAATCCGCTTTTTCCATTAAATGAATATATTCCCGACGGTGAAGCTCATGTTTTCGGTGACAGGGTATATCTATACGGCAGTCACGATGCCGAAAACTCGGACAGATTCTGTGTGCAGGATTACTCCGTCTGGTCGGCTCCCGTCTCAGACCTTTCCTCTTGGAGCTGCAAAGAAAAAGTCTACCTGAAATCTCAGGATCCGAGAAGCCGCGACGGTCGCCTTGCAGATTACTATGCACCAGATTGCGTAAGGGGAAATGACGGGAGATATTATCTCTACTATTTCGCTGCGGGGCCGAACACATCTGCATTCGGTCCGATGTCTGTCGCCGTTTCGGAAAGTCCTGACGGTCCGTTTGAATATCTCAGCGATATCAAATATAAAAACGGCACTCCGGTTTTGAAGTTCCTTACAAACGACCCCGCGGTCATAAACGACAACGGCAGAATATGGCTCTATTACGGATGGGGGCTCGGCAGAGATTTCAGAAGCAAAGTGTTTTCTCCGCTCTACCGCTTTGTGCTCAGCAAACTGACCAACCGCTTGTATCGCGAGGTGACGGAAACAAAACCAAGCATACTTTCCTGCGCAGTTGTCGAGCTTGAAAATGATATGTGCACGGTAAAGAGCGAACCGAAGGCGGTTCTCGACAGCAAGACTACTGCGGATAAATCGAGCGAGCTTTATCGCCACCCGTTTTATGAAGCTCCATGCATACGAAAAATAAACGATTTGTATTATCTGATATACTCATCCGGCGAGAACAACGAGCTTGCCTACGCGACAAGCAATTTTCCGGACAGAGGTTTTCAATATCGCGGCGTTATTATTTCAAACAGCGACCTCGGCTATCGCGGCAACAAGCAGCGAAAAGCCCCCGCAGGGACGATACACGGCTCGATAGAACAGATAAACGGAAAATATTATGTTTTCTATCACCGCTGCACGAACAATACGGATTTCTCCCGCCAGGCCTGCGCGGAGCCCGTAACAATAAACGCAGACGGAACAATAAATCAGGTTGAGATAACCACACAGGGTGTCGGTGCTCCCCTGCCCGCAGCTGGCGAATATTCCGCCGCTCTGTGCTGCAATCTGTATAACCGCCGCACTAAAAATGTTCAGGGAAACGGCAAAGGAGACAGACAGCCCAACATCGCGTCGCGAAACGGCGAAAGCTTTGTAACGGCAATTACCAATGGCACCGTCATCGGTTTCAAATATTTTAATTTCAAAAAGCCCGTCTGCATTTCTGTTACTGTCAGAAATGCAAACGGCAGGATGGATATAAAAATCGGAGACAAAACTGTTGGAATTATTCCTCTTTCTCAATCGACGGAATGGAAAACATTTTCCGTCAAAATAGATTCCGAAGAAAAAACTGATGCCCTGTATTTAGTATATCGAGGCAAAGGAAAAGCAGATTTTTTGAAAATGGAGTTGAGATAAAATGCCACTGTTCTTCACTTTACTGACAAAAAAATATAATCCTTATGATATAGACAACGGGATATTTGCAATGAACTGTGCAGCGCCCCGCAGCCTGCCCATAGTCTGCACAAAAATGATAGCCGACGACGGCTACGGAACAGCCACGGTAAACGGCAAGCCCGTTTCAAAGGGCAAGTGCGTCAAATTTGATTTCTCACCCCTGCCCATATATCTCCTGCCCGTCGGCGAAGCGGCTCAGGACTTTGACAAGACCTACACCGTAAAGCTCAGCGGCTATAGAGATATTGACGGCAGACGTTTTCCCGACTGCACCTTCAGATTCAAAACCCCGCCCAAACCGATTGATGACGGTCTGCACAAAGAAAATGAGCAAGCGGCAAAAGAGGTTTCCGATGAGGGCATCGTCCTGCTCGAAAACAACGACATTCTCCCGCTTGGCAGCGGCAGCTCAATAAAACTGCTGGGGGCTTACAATGATTTTCGTATAACGGCAATCGGTGCAAGCCTCATAAAGCCGCGCTGGACGCTGACCGTTCCCGAAGCCGTCGAACATTCAGGGGCACTCAGCATACGCGATAACGCCGAGACGGCTCTGTTCTTTATTTCCCGCGGCTCGGGTGAAAACAAAGACAACCGACCGATAAAGGGCGAATATTATCTGACAGACGAAGAAAAGGCGGCACTCAGCGAAGCCGCCGCAAAGTATAAAAATCTTATAATCATTCTGAACACCGGATATCCTATCGAGATGGGGTTCATCCGCGGTCTCGGTGCGTCTGCTGTTATATGGACAGGCTTCAGCGGCCAGCGCGGCAGCGAAAGCCTTATTGATATTCTCTGCGGAAAAGTCAACCCCTCTGGCAGGCTTGCCGACACATGGCCGATAGACTATTACGACTCGCCGTCCGCAAAAAACTTCATCAATCTCGATGACAACTCTCCGCTCTACTCCGACGACGGAAAGCGCTTCGGCGCAAGCGTATATTACGAGGAGCAGGAATTTGTCGGATACCGCTACTTTGACTCATTCAAAAAGGACGTCGCCTATTACTTCGGCCGCGGACTGTCTTATTCCGACTTTTCCGTCCGCTCCTCCGCATCATTTGAAAGCGGCATACTCCGCGTCAGCGCAGAAGTCACGAACAACTCAGATGTTCCCGGAAAGGACTCTGTTCTCGTCTATGTCAAAGCGCCGCGCGGGAATGAAGCGAGACCCGCAAAGCTGTTCTGCGGCTTTGAAAAGACAGCACTTTTAAAAAAAGGCGAACGCCAAACGCTAACGATCAACATACCTCAGAAGGATTTTTCGCACTATGACAAAAACCTTCACGCGTTCATTCTCTCCAAAGGTCAATACGATGTTATGGTCGGCGGCGAAGCGGACAAGATAAAAACAATTTGTTCTTTCGTCCTTGAAGACGATGTAGTCTGTGAAAAAACCGTATCCGTCTGCCGTGAGCCCGAAGAGATAACAGGTATTGACGAAAACGGCAATGTCCGCACGGACAAAACAAAAATCACTGAGGCTAAAAAAGCCATAGCAGTTCACGCCGAATATACAAGTCCCTCTTACAATGAGCTGCCCCAATACAGAGGCTGTACCATAACACTTTCCGATGTCAAGAATGATTTGACTAAACTTGATGACTTCGTCTCACAGTTTTCGCTCAGGGAGCTGGCGGATTTTACCGTCTGCAACGGCTCCTGTTGGGGTCCCGGCAAAAGCGGAGCCGCCGGAAAACTCGCTTCAAGCAAGCGTCTGGGTATGCCTACACTATACATGAGCGACGGCAACTGCTGCGTCAATCTCAACCGTCCTACGACCGGATTTCCGTCAAGCAATCTGCTCGCCGGGACATTCAACAAAAGCCTCGCATATAAAGTGGGCAAAGTGCTTGCGGACGAGTCAAAAGAGAACGGCATTTCAATAAATCTCGGTCCCGGCGGAAACCTTCACCGTAACATTCTCTGCGGACGCCATCCGGAATATTACTCGGAGGATCCGATACTGACGGGAACTTTAATGGCATATCAGGCGAGAGGGCTAGAGGAAAACGGAGTTATAGCGACATACAAGCATCTTATCGCCAACAACATGGAGTTCGAGCGCAAATCGGCGCACGGGATAATTGACGAGAACACCCTGCGCGACCTTTATCTGCGAGTATTTGACAAAGCTTTCTCTCTGTATAAGCCAGGCTGTGTCATGACATCATACAACCCGGTAAACGGTATCTATCCATGCGAAAACTCCGCACTGCTAAATGACCTTTTACGCGGCGAGTGGGGCTTTGACGGCTTTGTTATGACAGACTGGGGATCCTATGACACCGCTGACAGCATAAGAAGCGTCTGTGCCGGCACGAATCTGCTCACCCCCGGCAGCAAAAAACACTTCCGTATGATATTAAAAGCTATCAAACGCAACGAGATATCAAAAGCCGCGCTTCAGCACAGTGTCAAGCAGATAGTGAAAGTTCTTGTGAGATGCATATGAAAATCACAGTAAATAAAAACGCAAAAACCGTTCCTACTAATTTTTCCTGGCAGTTCGGAGTCGGCAACGATCATGCCTTCCAGCTGCACAGAAAGGATGTTTGCGACCATGTAAAACTCATTCACGATGAGCTCGGCATGAAATATATTCGCTTTCACGGCATATTTGATGACGATATGCTCTGTTTTCAGCGGCTCTCGGATTACAAGCCTTTTGCCGCTGTGCCGTTTTCAAACAAGATAGATGAGATAAATTTCAAACAAATTGCCGATGTTTTTGACAATGTTCTCGCCTGCGGAATGAAACCGTTTATTGAGCTCTCGTTTATGCCCGGCGCACTCGCAAGCGGAAAGAAAACCGGAATACGCTATCTCAACAACATAACCCGCCCGAAATCAATGGACAAATGGGTGGATTTCATAAAGAAATTCATTAAATTTCTGTCGGAATATTACGGCAGCGAAGAGATTGAAAGCTGGTATTTTGAAGTATGGAATGAACCCGACCTCGCCATTTTCTTCAAAGGCAGTCAGAAGGACTATTTCAGCCTCTACGCTTCTACTGCGCGGGCGGTAAAGTCCGTCAACAGCAACTTGTGCGTCGGCGGTCCGTCATCATCCGCCTGCCTGTGGATAGAAGATTTTACTGAATATTGCCGCAAAAATGATGTTCCCTGCGATTTCATTTCGACGCATCACTATCCCGGCGACGCTTTCGGAAACACATTTTCCGCCAAAGACGCTTTCAGGATGATGAGTATCGCCAAAAACGCGGCAAAAAATAAAATCGGGCTTTCAAAAACGATGAAAGAAATGTTTTTCCGTCCGGACATCTACAAAACATGGCGCAGGGGCGTTCTGAATGAGCTCGGCAAAAAAGCCTTGGAGCAGGCGAACGGCAAACCGCTCATAATCACCGAATGGAACAGCATGGCCGTATTCGCTTCGCCCATTCATGACGAAAAAAACTCCGCAGCCTTTATTGCAAAAACCTGTGTGGATGCCGATCCCCGGCTTATGGGGACAATGTTCTGGTGCTGTTCCGATATCTACGAAGAACAGTTCATGCTCGGCACGCCGTTTCACGGCGGATTCGGACTTGTCAGCAACTGCGGCATACCTAAACCGAACTTCTGGGCATTTAAAATTCTTTCTCGATTACACAAAAGCAGGCTCGTCCTGCCCGAAAGCCGCAATTCCGACATAGAATACGCCGCTTTTACCGACGGAAAAAAGGTTCAGGTGCTGATATATGCGCAGGATAATGATTACGGCAAATCCGAGAAAACGGAAATTGAAGTTGAAATAAACATTTCCGCAAAATCGGTAACGGCGCAAATTATAGACAACAATCACTGCAACCCAAAAGCCGAGTGGGAGGCTCTCGGCAGCCCGGATATCCTGACAAAGAGTCAGGTGGCGGAAATAAAAGCAAAAACTGCCCTGAAAGCGGAAGAAATTCCGTTTTCGGCAAGCGGCGGCTCAACAATTGTAAAACTGACCATTGAGACAAACGATGTGATTTTGTTGAGTTTGGAATAATAGAAACAACATCCAAGCTCACGGACATTTAGCGCTTAATAAGCCAAGTGGACTTTTATAAATGCTAAAAAAATCAAGGCAGAAATTATACATCTGCCTTGATTTTTTATTTTATCGGACTCGCATATCACTCTTTGATTTTGGGATACAGCTCCGACCATTTTGAGTATTTTTCGCTGTAGTATTTCACGAGCTTATCATCCGGCAAAATGCGGGTATAGCTCGATTTAACGCTGTCTTTGAGCTGTTCATACCTGTCATCCGGAAGGCAAGCTCTCGCACCTAAGAGCGCGGCACCCAAAACGGCTCCGTGTTCAACCTCGGGAAGCAAAAGCTCAATGTTCAGAACGGACGCTATAATTTTTACCCACTCTTTATTTCGCGTGCCGCCGCCGCAGATTTTTGAAGTTTCGATATGTATTCCGAGATCCCGGATAATATCGAGATTTTGTTTTATCGCAAAAGCGACGCCCTCTAACACCGCAAGCGTCATTTCGTCTTTTGTCGTATTGAGCGACAGGCCGAAAAATGCGCCGCGAATATTCGAGTCGTTTATCGGCGAGCGCTCGCCCATGAGATAGGGCAGGAACATGACCCGACTTTTGCCGATATATTCGGAGAAAGCTCCGTCATATGATGATTTCGTTATGCCTTCAATCCACCATTTTTGGCAGCTTGCCGCCGACAAAATACACACGAGATAATGATATTTGCCCGCCGCGGAGCAAAATGTATGTATGGCGCCGTTCGGCACATAATCGAACTCGTCGCTTGCAACAAAAATTGTGCCCGAGGTTCCGAGCGAAATGTTGCAGTCCCCGCTTTCAATTGTATCCGTTCCAATTGCGGATGCCGCATTATCGCCCGCTCCGATAACTATTTTGACGTTTTCATTCAGTCCGAGCTCATCGGCAACGGACTTTTTGAGCGTCCCTACCGCCTGATAGCTCTCATATACTTTGGACAGATTCTTTTCACTTACGCCGAGCACCGACAGCATAGTCTCGGACCAGCGACGATTTTTTGTGTCGAAATACAATGTACCCGCGGCGTCTGAGCAATCGGTCGCAAACACACCGCTGAGCCTGTACGCTACGTAGTCCTTCGGCAGCATTATTTTTTTTATTTTCTTGAAATTCTCCGGTTCATTGTTTTTCAGCCAAAGTATTTTCGGCGCGGTAAAGCCGGAAAATGCGATGTTTCCGGTATTTTGCTGAAGCGTCTTCTTGCCGATAATATTGTTAAGATATTCGGTTTCACACGAGCTTCGGCTGTCATTCCACAAAATGGCGGGGCGGATCACATTGTCGTTTTCGTCGAGCACGACAAGGCCGTGCATCTGTCCCGAAAAGCTGATTGAAACAACACTGTTTTTATCAATATCAGATACAAGCTCTTTTATTACTGAGATGCTGCCATCATACCAGTCCTGCGGATTTTGCTCGCTCCAACCGTCTTTTGGATAATAGAGGGGATACTCTCTTGACGCAGTTTTAACAATCGCCTTTTCGCTCAGCAGCATTCCCTTTACCGATGAGGTTCCTATATCAAGCCCTATGAAGCAGTCCATTTGCCGCACCTCATTTAAACAGAATTTGATTTATTTCACTTTGAATCTTTTCCTGTCTGCCGGATTCCGGGATTTCGCAGGTTTTCTTTTCGCAGGCTATCTCGGACAACTGTGAGAGGGTAATATTGCCGTTTCTGATTTTTCGGCCTAATTCAGAGCTGAACGAAGAATATTTTTTCTCAATAAATTCATCGATTGTTTTGCTTTCTATAATTTCGGCTGCCTTGATAAGACCGAGAGCGAATGTGTCCATGCCGAGAATATAGCCATAGAACATATCCTCTGCGGTGTTGCTCGTTCTGCGGTTTTTAGCGTCAAAATTGAATCCGCCGGTAAGTCCGCCGTTCTTGAGCACCTCATACATACACATCGTTGCGCTGTATGCGTCAAATGGGAACTCATCGGTATCCCAGCCCAAAAGCAGATTTCCCTGGTTTGCGTCAATGGAGCCGAGCATACCGTTTACGGCAGAAATTCTTAATTCATGCTGGAAGGTGTGACCGGCAAGCGTCGCGTGATTGGCCTCGATATTCAGCTTGAAATCCTTGTCGAGTCCGTACTGTCTCAAAAAGCCTATTGCCGTTGCGGCATCGAAATCATATTGATGCGTCATGGGCTCCTTCGGCTTGGGCTCGATATAGAAATCTCCCTCAAATCCGATGCTTCTGCCGTATTCCACAGCCATGTGCATAAGAGACGCTATGTTTTCCTGCTCAAACTTAACATCGGTGTTCAGCAGAGTTTCGTAGCCCTCTCTTCCGCCCCAGAACACATAGCCTCTGCCGCCGAGCTTGACGGTAATATCGAGCGCTTTTTTTATTTGCGCAGCGGCAAAGCAATAGACATTAACATCGTTGGTGCTGCCTGCGCCGTTCATAAATCTCGGATTGCCGAACATATTCGCAGTTCCCCAAAGACACTTTATGTCCGTGCCGTTCATCTTTTCAAGGATATAGTCCGAAATTTCATCAAGGCGCGCGTTTGTAACATTTATGTCCTTGTCCTCGGGGACTAAATCGACATCGTGGAAGCAGAAGTATTTGATTCCGAGCTTTTGCATGAACTCAAAGCCCGCGTCCACCTTTGCCCTTGCGTGTTCCATCGTACCGGGTATCGCTCCGAAAGATTTATCAGCCGTACCGACGCCGAACATATCCGCGCCTGCCGCGCCGAGATTGTGCCACCATGCCATGGCGAACGGCAAATGCTCGCTCATCTTTTTGCCAAAAATCACTCTGTCGGGATCATAGAACTTGAAAGCAAACGGATTTGAACTTTGCTCGCCCTCATAATTTACCTTCTTTACAAAATCAAAATATTCCATAATATCAGTCTGCCTTTCTTATATAATAAATTTGTTCAATCAAACGCTGACCGTAAGCTTATTGTTCATTGCGTCCGCGCTGTCCTGACCGACGTAGAATGTGTATTCATTCTCCAAATACCATTCTCCGGCCTTTTCGTCATAAAATTTAAGGTCATCCTTATAAACAGTCACGGTCTCTTCGATCTCTTTTCCCGCCGGGACATTGACTTTTTTGAAGCCTTTGAGCAGCTTCACAGGATGATCTCCGTTTGCTCCCGCATAGACCTGAACGACCGTCTTTCCGTCGAAGCTGCCGATATTCTTGATTTTCAGCGACACTTCTATGCTACCGTCTTTATTTTCGGCATGTATATCGGAATACTCAAACTCGGTGTAGGAAAGACCGAAGCCAAACGGGAACGCAGCCTCTTTACCCTCCTTGTCGAGCAATGTATAGCCGTGGTAGTAGCCGTAGTCGATAACCCTTGTTTTTTCTCCGGGGAACAGAAACTTCGGATAATCATTTTCATCCTTGGCAATTGTAAACGGCAAATGGCCGCTCGGAACCGCCTTGCCTGTCAACATATCCGCAAGCGCGTTTCCGCCCTCCATTCCGCTGTAGAAAGAATGAAGTATAGCGGACGCTTCGTCTTTCCATTCTTCAATGACATACGCACTTCCTCCGACGATATCAACGATTGTGTTCTCACAATCTGCGCAGATGCGGTGAATAAGCTCCACCTCGTTTGACGGAATACGCAGCGAATATCTGTCGCCGCCGTGCGCCTTTTCTGCCGTACCATCCTTGCTTGAGAAGTTCGCGAGATTTTCGCCCTCCTGCTTATAATCGCTGCCTACGCAAATCAAAACGCAGGAGCACGACTTGATTTCATCAAGCTTTGACGATATATCAAGGCTTTCGCAAAGGATAACATTTTCTTTTCCGAATGCATTGCAGAGGCCTTTATACGGAGTAACCGTATACGGACTCGCAACGCTGCTCGAACCATGATCGCCGACATTGATTTTGTTGGCATATCGTCCGACGACGGCTATTTTCTTGACATCGCTAAGCGGAAGTATTCCGTTGTTTTTAAGCAGGACAGTACCCTCACACGCAACTTTTTTTGCAAGCATGGCATGGGACTTACAGGCGATAACATCCTTGGACTGATGTTTAATTTTTGGTGTTATCTTTATTAAGCCCGTCAAAACATTCCGAACTGCCTTGTCGATATCATCTTGCGATATTTTCCCGTTTCTTAAATATATTGGCAGCATGGTATACAGTATCTTCATCGGCATCTCGACATCCATGCCTGCCTTAACAGCTCTTTCCCCGTTTCTCAGGGCAAACAGGAAGTCGGTAATTGCAAAGCCCTCAAAATGCCACTGATCGCGCAAGACATCCGTAAATAAATACTTGCTTTCGCAGCAATGCTCCCCTCTAAGAAGATTATAGGCACCCATAATGGACATCGCGCCGGCGTCAATGCACTTCTTGAAATGGGGGAAATATACCTCCTGCAAAGTCTTTTCATCTGCATGGACATCCACCGAAAATCTGATGTTTTCAATGCTGTTGCAGGCAAAATGCTTTGGACAGGCGATAACGCCGTTATCCTGCACCGCTTTTGTCAGTGCAGCGCCCATTTTTCCGAGCAGAAACGGATCCTCGCCATATGTTTCCTGCGCTCTGCCCCAGCGGGGATTGCGCAAAAGGTTAATGCATATACCGGCAAAATAGTTGGCGCCGCCTGCAATCACTTCTTTTGCAATGGCTGTGCCGACCTCATATTCAAGCTCATCGTTAAATGAAGCGCCTCTCGCCATTGAAACGGGGAAGCAGGTACTTTTACCCATAACAACACCGCGCGGACCGTCCGAAAAGGCAACCGTCGGGATCCCCAAACGCTTAATCCCGCCTGCAATGCACGGTCTGTAGTTGTACTTTCTGCCCTTTGTAAGCAGATCATAGCAATTTCGCATAGCAAACTGCCTGCCCGAAAGCATTTTCAGCTTCTCTCTTAATGTCATTTCGCTGCACAGCTGTTTGCAAACCTCCTTCAATGTCTCACTTGTCGGAGATTTTTGGTATACCGCTACCGCATCATTATAATTCATAATCGCGCTCCTTTGCAGACATATTTTTGTTTTATCCCATGTTCATTATATAAAATTAATCTTGATTATAAAAGAAATATGTTTTATAATAATGGAAATATATTTGCACGGTGATTAAATTATGGTCGTTTATGAAGGACACAGAAGCGTAAAAGGCGAGTATCTTTATAATCAGGTAGACAAAAATCTGAACTTTCAAAAGCACACACATTGCAACTATGAAATTGTGTTCTGCCTGGGCGGTTGTCTGGTGTGTGAAGTGGGAAACAAAAAATACGAGCTACACAGCGGCGAGGGAATGCTTATCCTTCCCGGATATATTCATTCTTTCTGCACACCCGAAGAAAGCGAGGATTATCTTTGCGTTTTTTCAACCGATCTTGTCTCCCTATTTTATGAAAAAACAAAGATGAAATCACTTTCCGACACGAGGTTCTCGTTTGACAACAGAAATGACATCGATATTCTGACGGACGAGAGCAGAAGTATTTTTGCAAAGCAGGCTGTCCTTTACAGGCTTTGCGCCGCCGTGTTTGAACAAAGCGAAATAGAAAAAATTGATGAGTCCTATTTTGCACTCACCAATTCTCTCTCAATGTATATTCAAAATAACTTCACCAAAAAGCTGCGGCTTCAGGATATAGCAAAACAATTCGGCTACGATTACAGCTATCTGTCTTCCTTCTTCAACAAGAATTTTGACATGGATTTCGCCTCATTCGTCAACAAATATCGCATCCAATTCGCCTGCGAGCTGCTGAAAGACACAAACGATGATGTGACCCAAATCGCAATGAAATGCGGATTCTCCACCATACGAAACTTTAACCGCGTTTTCAAGAACGAAACGGGACAAACGCCCAAAGCCTACCGTAAATTAAACAGCTCAAATTCGCCATCAGATTCGGAACAGCGGGAAGACAAATAAAAAACCTGCAACGCATCTCAGGCGGACTGTCACCGTTCAAAACCGCACCCCGTTTATCAGGCATTGCAGCTTGACAAGCGAGGTGCGATTCACATTTACGGGGGATTACAGAAAAGATCAGGTCAGACTGATTTTATCTATTCGTTCGAGCTCGTCGCTCGTAAAAGATGTGTTTTCGATTGCTTTTATATTATCGAGGATTTGCGACGGCTTTGACGCGCCTATCAAAACGGAATTGACAATGCCGTCTTTCAGCACCCATGCCAGAGCCATTTCTGCAAGGGTCTGGTTTCTCTCCTTTGCAATTTCCGAAAGCGCGCGGACTTTTTCGAGTTTATCTTCGGTTATCGCGTTGACGGAGAGGAATCTGCCGTCGGTCATAACCCTGCTGTCGCTCGGAATGCCGTTTAGGTATCTGTCGGTCAGCAGCCCTTGCGCGAGCGGACTGAAGGCGATAATGCCCTTGTTCAGCCTTGCGGCGGTGCTTTTCAGACCGTTGTTCTCGATTGTTCTGTCAAATATCGAATACCTGTTCTGATTTATCACAAACGGGCATTTGAGGTCTTCGAGAATGCTGCACGCCTTTTCGAGATTTTCGCCGTCATAGTTGGAAACACCGGCATAGAGAGCCTTTCCGCTGCGAACCGCCTGCGCGAGCGCACCCATCGTCTCTTCGAGCGGAGTCTCAGGATCGAGGCAGTGGTGATAGAAAATATCAACATATTCAAGTCCCATGCGTTTGAGGCTCTGATCAAGGCTCGCGAGAAGATATTTGCGGCTTCCGTTTCTACAGCCGTAGGGTCCCGGCCACATCTCATAGCCCGCCTTCGTGCTGATTATCATTTCATCGCGGTATGTCCTCATCTCGTTGGCAAAGATTTTGCCGAAATTCTCTTCCGCGCTGCCTGGTGCCGGACCGTAATTATTTGCCAGGTCAAAATGCGTGATGCCGTTGTCGAATGCGGTGAAGCAGAGTTCTTTCATGTTTGAATACTGCGCGTTATCGCCGAAGTTATGCCAAAATCCGAGCGACACCGCCGGCAGCTTCAGACCGCTTTTTCCAAGGCGGTTATATTGCATCTTGTCGTATCTTTTTTCGTTTGCAACATACATATTGGTTCTCCTATATATCCGTGTCACTCTGCCTTATCCCAGCCGGAATAGAGAGTTATGCTTTCGTTGACCGTATCCTTGCTGATGTCAAATGCTTTTGTGCAGTCTCTGTCGCTATACCAACCGGTGAACACATAGCCCTCTTTGACGGGGTCGTTTTCAACATTGACAAGCTGACCGTGCATAACCTTCTGATTCTCTATCTGAGAGCCGCCGTTCGTGTCGAAAGTTACCGTAAAACCCGCATGGCTTATTGCAAAAACTACACAGGCAATAAGAACAACAATACCCACGAGTATAAGCCTATCGGCGGTTTTTACAGATATTTTGACATTTCTGTAAAGCCCTCCCGGCTTTCTTTCTGTCGTAAGACCCATTGTGCTTTTTTCGTTATCCATGGTTTCACAGCCTTTCGGTTTCAGCATTTATTATCTGCGCGCGAGATATTTACGCATATCGATAGCGCAGGCAATAAGGATTATCATACCCTTGATGATATAAAGCATATTTGCGGACACGGAGAGGAAGTTAAGTCCTGCAAAAATTATCTGTAAAAGCAGAACGCCGACAACTATTCCGCTTATCTTTCCTGTGCCGCCGACGAACGACACGCCGCCGATAACGCAGGCCGCGATAGCGTCGCATTCATAGTTGAGTCCGGTATTTGCGGAGCAGGAAGCGATACGCGCACCCTCGATGAATCCCGTTATGCCGTACATAACGCCTGCAAGAATAAACACAATGAGAATAGTCACAAAGACATTTACGCCCGAGACTCTTGCCGCCTCTTCGTTTGAGCCAACCGCAAACATATTTTTGCCGAACTTCGTCTTATTCCAGACGACCCACATGACAGCGGTCAAAATAATTGAATAGAGAACATATTTCGGGATCGCAACGCCGTCAATCGAGAACAGCGTGCCGGTGATAAACTTAGTGTAAGACGGATCGAGACCGGAGAGCGTCTGTCCGTTGTTTCCGCCTATCATAAGATACATAAGAACCGTACCGAAAACGATAAGCTGGGTCGAAAGAGTGACTATAAACGGATGAAGCTTGAACTTGGCAACGAAAAATCCGTTCACAAGACCGACTGCGGCGCCTATGGCTATAACCGCGAGGAGCACGACGATCAGCGGCATCGTGTCAAGACCCTTGAACATCTTGTTCGCATAATCGCTCATCTGGAGCAGAGAAGCGGCGACGCAAGCCGTGAGTCCGACGCAGCGGCCGGCGGAAATATCGGTACCGGTCAGCACTATGCATCCCGCAATGCCCAAAGCAATCGGCAGTTTTGCCGCCGTGAGCGAGATTATGTTCACTATTGATGAAATGCTCAGGAACGCCGGCACCTTGACCGCAATAAAAATCACGGAAATCGCGATTATTATATACATCGCGTTGTTGAACAGCAGATCCGTCACAAGTCTTTTTTTATCACCGCGGTCTGCCGCTTTGAATTTTTGGAGCCAGAGCGAGACGCGCGAGCGCTTTACTTTTTTTGCATTTGTATCAGCCATGATGATTCCTCCTTAGACATATTTCGCCGCAAGGGTCATTATTTCTTCCTGGTTCGTCGTTCCTGCGTCCACTTCGCCCGCGAGCCTGCCGCCCGACATAACGAGTATCTTGTCGCAGACGCCCAAGAGCTCCGGCATTTCGGAGGAGACCATAATAACGGTTTTTCCCTTTTTGGCGAGGTCGAGAATAAGCTGATATATCTCATATTTCGCGCCGACATCAATACCTCTTGTGGGCTCGTCGAGTAGGAGCACCGTGGGGTCGGTCAGAAGCCACCTTGCAAAAATGACCTTCTGCTGATTGCCGCCCGAAAGAGAGCTTATCTTCGTCTCCTGGCTGGGAGTCTTTATTTTCAGGGAGTTTATGTACTTGTCGGTAGTTACCTTCATTTTCTTCTTGCTGACGAACGGACCCGTCATATACTTCTTCAGGCTTGCAACCGTCGCATTCTCTCTGATGTTGAGAATGCCGAAGATTCCCGTCGCGCGCCGTTCTTCGGTCAGAAGCGCAAATCCGTTTTTTATCGACTCGTGAGGAGTTTTGTTTTTTACCTCCTTGCCGTCAAGAAAAATCTTTCCGGAGCGGCGCGTCGTTATACCGAAGATCTGTTCAAGAAGCTCTGTTCTGCCCGATCCGTCAAGTCCGGCGACACCGAGTATCTCTCCCCTGTTTGCCTCGAAGGACACATCTCTGAGATTTGTATATTCGCTGCCGAGGTTTTCGACTTTCAGCAGCACATCGCCGATCTCGTTATCCTTTTTCGGATAGCGGTTCGTCAGCTCGCGGCCGACCATGAGTCTGATTATCTCGTTCATGGTAAGCTCGCTCGCGGGCTTCGTCGCAACCCATCTGCCGTCGCACATTATGGTGACCTCGTCGCTGATACGCAGTATCTCTTCCATTTTGTGCGATATATAAATAATCGCGCATCCGCGGTCGCGGAGCATATTGATTATGCGGAACAGATGCTCCGCCTCTTCCTCGGTAAGCGATGATGTGGGTTCGTCAAAGACGATTATTTTTGAATTATAAGAAACCGCTTTCGCGATCTCAACCATCTGTCTCTGCGAAACCGGCATAGTGCTCATTATTGTTTTGGGATCAACATTTATTTCAAGCTCTTTGAATATTCTCGCCGTTTCGTCATACATTTTCTTTTCGCTTGTAAAAGGAAGAAATTTTGAAACAGTCGGGAATCTTCCGAGCCACATATTATCCATGACATTGCGTTTGAGAGCCTGGTTGAGCTCCTGGTGAACCATCGCGACTCCGTTTTCAAGGGCTTCCTTGGAGTTTTTGTAATTCACCTCTTGACCGTCGACATATATATGTCCGCCGTCCTTGCTGTAAACGCCGAAGAGGCATTTCATAAGAGTTGACTTGCCCGCGCCGTTTTCGCCCATAAGCGCGTGCACCGTTCCCCTTCTGACCGTCAGCTGCGCATGGTCGAGCGCCTTGACGCCGGGGAACGACTTTTCTATATCCACCATTTTGAGCAATACATCTTTATCGGAGTCCGGCTTATTTATATTGGTCTGCATATGTTTCACTCCTGTCTGCATCTGAGTTTTACGGTTGGGGCATAACGCCCCAACCGCAAATTGAAACCGTTTGATTATTCGCTCTCAGAAGTGTAAGCAGAATAGGGTATATTGACTCTCCAAGTGCCGACCGTATTTGCGGAATCGATGCCTTCGAGCGCATTTGTGCCGTTGAGCAGATTCTTCATGACGGTGGTTATAGCGGTTGCCATACCCTCGGCATCCTGCTTGATAGTGCCTATCATCGAGCCGGACTTGATAGCCGACTTTGCAGCATCTGTTGCGTCAACGCCGAACACGGGGATAACAGTCTTGCCTTCCTTGTTGTAGCCCGCGGTCTGAAGAGCGGATATTGCGCCGAGCGCCATCTCGTCGTTATTCGCGATAACGAGCTCGATCATATTCTTGTTGGACTCGGTGTACTGTGCGAGAGCTGTGCTCATATAGTTTGTCGCGGCGGCAGACGACCACAGCCCGTCCTGGTCAACGAGGTACTTGTTCTTGTTTGCAGAATCGTAGAACTTGAGCTCGGGCTTTCCGGCAGCCTTGAGAATCGCGTTTGCGTCCTCAACGCCGTACTTTGTACGCGCGATGGCTTCCATGTTGCCTTCCTGACCCTTGAACATAACGTAGCTGATGACGCCGTCGTTGTTGAGGTCGAGCTTGCCGTAGTTCTTCAGAACATATTCGCCTATCATCTTGCCCTGCATATGACCTGCCTGCTCATAGTCCGTGCCGACGAATACGCACTTGTCATAGCTCTCGATAACGGACTGCTCAACGGAGCGGTTGAAGAATATAACAGGAACGTTCTTCGCCTTGGCGAGATTGATGATGTTCTGCGCCGCGTCGTTTGAACCGGTGTCAACGACATTGACGATAAGCAGCGAAGAGCCCTTTGCCAGAGCGGTCTGAACCTGCTCGGTCTGCGTGGTCTGGTTGCCGTTGGCGTCATAGTCATTGTAGGTATATCCGCTGTCGCTCAGGATCTTGTCCATCGACGAGCGAACGGTGGAAATATACGCGTCGCTGAAGGTATAATAAAATACGGAAATCTCACCTTTTGTTGAGCCCTTGTCTCCGGAGCCGCCGCCGGACGAGCAGGCGGCAAAGCTGGCTACCATGAGCACTGCCAATAATAATGCTAACAACTTTTTCATAAGATTACCTCCTTAAAAGAATTTCTTCGTTATCAGCATCTTCATTATAGCTTCCGGATTCAAAAAACAGAATGAGATTTTCTATCTAAAATGTATAAAATTTTACGATGTTGTCGAATCAATATATACACTTTGCCGCTTTAGCGAGAAGAAACCGCCCGGATGCTTATTTCTCACATCCGGGCGGTTTTGTTAATCATATTTATCGAAGCCGAAAAGGATCTTCTGAACATCAGCCGAGAACATATTGCTTCGGTCAACGACATAGACATCTGTTTTTATCACACTCTCGGTCTTCTTGCCCGAGAGTATGTTCGCCGCGTTCATAACGGCGAGATAACCCATGGAAAACGGGTTCTGTACAATGAGCGTATCGAGTTCCCCCGTTTCGAGCATACCGACACATTCCGTGTTGTTGTCGAAGCCTATCGCGCAGACGCGGTCTTTTAGCCCGAGCTCCTTTATCGCCATTCCAACGCCGAGGGTCGACCATTCGTTGAAGCCGACGAGAACACTGATCTGCGGATTCTCTTCAAGAAGCTTTCTTGCGCCCGCAGTCGCGCTCTGGGCGTTGGACGAAACGCTGACCATAGCGACTATCCTGGCGTTTTTAACGTTTTTAATTTCGTCCTGAAAGCCCTGCAATCTCTTGCTGCCGTTTTCGGTGTTCTCGCCGTAATTTACTATTCCGATATTGATGCTCTCCTGCTCTCCGCAGAGCTTCTGCGCGACCTGAGCGGTTTTCAGTCCTGCTGAGTAATTGTCGGTTGCGATAAACAGCTCTTTATCCGCCGCATCAACATCGCTGTCCACGGTTATTATTTTTATACCCTTCTCCGCCGCCTTGCGAACAGCCGGGGCATTTTTTTCATAGTCTATCGCAGACAGGATAATGGCGCCGACATTTCGCGAAACGGCATTTTCTATCATTTTGTTCTGGGTTTCGTAGTCTTCCTCGTTATCCGGTCCCTCGAAAGTGATATCGATATTGAACTCGGTCGCGGCGGAGAGAGCGCCTTTTTTCACATCGTTCCAAAAATCCGATTCGCTCCCCTTTATTATTATGGCGACGCTCGGGGTGTCGGAATCAAAGCCCTGGCCGTCCTTGCATCCGGATAAGCCGCAGAGCAAAAGGACGGCAATCATAATCAGAGCTGCGCTTCTCTTAATATTCATTTTCCCGTCCTTTCTCGATCTTCGGAATCCTTATAGTGACGGTTGTGCCGACATCGAGCTCGCTGTCAATAGAGATTCCGTATTCATCGCCGAAATAAATTTTGAGCCTGTCGTTGACATTTTTAACGCCGATGCCCTTTGAATCGCTCCTGTCTTTTTTCAGGATAGTTTCGCACTGCTCCTTAGTCATTCCGAGTCCGTTGTCGGAAACGGTTATCACAATATCCTTTCCGTCGCCGTGAACGCAGATGCGTATCTCGCCCTCGTCCACCATTCTGTCGAGCCCGTGATAGATGGCGTTCTCAATAAAGGGCTGAATAGTTATCTTGTTGCACATATATTCGAGCAGACTCTCATCCACATCGAAAGAATAAGTGAACTGATTTTTGTATCTGTAGCTCTGGATTATCAAATAACTCTCGGCGTGGCGCAGCTCGTCGCGGATGGTGATAAACTCGTTTCCGTGGCTGATGCTTATTCTGAACAGCTTCGCGAGGGCGCCGACCATCTCAACCGCTTCTTTGCTGTTATCCTGCTCGCACATCCATTGAATGGAGTCGAGTGTATTATAAAGGAAGTGGGGATTTATCTGCGCCTGAAGAGCCTTGAGCTCGGTCTTTCTGAGAACAATCTCCTCATTATGCACCTTTTCCATGAGCGACTGTATCATATGCACCATGTGCTCAAACGACGCGGAGAGGGTGCTGAACTCAACTACATTCGCCTTGTCCGCTTTATATTTATATGTTTCCGCCTGCTTTTCAAAGCTCTGCATTGACGAGACGAGGCGTCTTACGGGTCTTGTGACCGTCCGCGAAAGCAGGAAATATACCGTGACGGAGATGATAAGACTGAACAGCAGCGCAACAGCCATCCCGACCGCTATCTGCCTTTTGACGGACTGAGCCACTTCATCGGTAAAACTGACTCCGACTATCTTCCAGTTGCATGAATTAAGGGACGAAACCGTGTAAATATTGTCTTCTCCTCTGTGGACGCCGTCCGTCATTTCTGAAACTTCGTCGGTATTCTCTTTTTTGATGCCGGAAAAAAGCATCTGCTGCTGCGGATGGTAGACTATCCCGCCCTTTGAATCGATAATATAGCAGTATCCCCTCTGGCCTATGCTTATCTTGTCAATATATTTCGCAATTGAAATAAACTCGAAATTGACGGCGACAAAGACCTGCTTTTGAAAAAGATCTGAATATTTTTTCTTTGCAATGGTCACGACCCACGGGTACTTGTTCTCATAGAGCGTGTCAACATGGGGCTGGGTTATCGCATAGCCGTCCTTGAGGCTCGAAAAAATCGATTTGTCAAAGGACAGATCGGTCGCATTTTTCTTTGCAATATCGCCGCTGTCGTTTTCGGTCAGAAGAATATTGCCGTCGGTATCATAAATCGTTACGCAATAGATATCGTCCTCAAGCCTCGCCGCAGTTGAAACAACTTTTTCAAGCGACTGCAGGCTGTCGCAGCTATCCGCCTCGTCGCAAAGGTTGTCCAGCTTGTTTTTGATGGACGAGATGTAATTTGAAACCGTGCCGTTCGCCTGCGACACCGACTGCTTTGACGAGACATACGCCGAATTGAACATCGTCCTTTCGTAGAACACACCGAAAAGGAGCGTGGCGCCTACAGTAGAAAACATCACTCCGAACACGACTATTGCGATTATGAGCGTTGACAGTTTTATTCCGGCGCGTTTAAATATCTTTCCCACCCAAACGCTCCTCTCTGTATTTGTTCGGCGAGACCCCGTAATATTTTTTGAAGCAATAGCTAAAATAGTGCTGATCGCTGTAACCGCACTTCTGCGATATTTCAAATATCTTCATCGAGGTGCACAAAAGCAGATCGCTCGCCGCTTTCATCCGCCTTTCGGTCACAAGGGCAACAAAATTCTTTGACTTTTTCTTTTTTATCAGCGCGCTCAGATAGTTCGGGCTGACTCCCAACTTGTCGCTCGCGTCCGTCAGGGATAGATCTTCGTTCATATATTCCTCGTTGATTATCTGCAGCGCATGGTCGCAGAGAGCCTCGCTCTCATGCCTCTGCGAGCGCGAGATAATATCTCTCGCGTCAAGGCAGAGCGAAATGAGCTCGTTTTTATACTGCTCGTTAAAGTCGAAGGACAGGCGGGACATGAACGAATTGTTGGAGGTAAACAGCTCCGCAGCGGCGTTGCCGTCGGGCAGAACGCTGACGCATCTGTGCGCGGTAGCAAGGATCTGAATGATAATATAATCAATGCCCTCGCGCGTCTTTCCGGAAAGTATCTCGTCAAGGAACGACTTTATCTCATCCTTGCTCCCTATCTTCAGAAGCTGTTCGAGCTTATAGACGGATTTTTCGGCATTTTCAAACTCGTATGTGCTCTTGCGCTCCTGGTCGTCGATATATCGGATGTTGCCCGTGCCGTCGGAGGTATAGCGCCGCGCCGTGATAGCCTGAGTGCAGGCGAGCGCCAAAAGAGACGGATCCTGAACGGTCTCGCTGATGCCGATAGTACAATTCTGATTCAACAGCTTTTTTGCGCTCTGCACAAGTTCAATAACGGGGAGTCTCAGTTTTGTTGACATCTCTTCCGGCTCGCTTGTTACAAGAGTAATTATTCTGCCGTTGACACAGAAGCTTTCGCACAGAGCATATTTATTGAAAATACTGTTGACAAAATCGATATGCTGCTGAGAGGTGCAGGTCTTGCCCGTGTTTGCCTTGAATTTTGAAGCAATGACGCTGTAGCAGTCGCCGTCGCTTTTGATTATTCCGAGCTTTTTGGCATTCTCAGTTAAGTCGTCCGATGCATGGACATCCTCGCCCGTACCGAGTAGGAGCGGAAGCAGAAATTCCGCCTTTTCCAGCCGCAGAGAGATATCTTCGTTTGACCCGCCGCTTTTGAGCAGTTCAAACTCCCTGTCCATCTCGACTCCGATTTTTTCAAACTCCTCGGTGAGCTCGGATGCGGAAACAGGCTTGAGAAGATACCTTATGACATTGTATTTGAACGCCTCCTGAGCGTATTCAAAGTCGTCGTACCCGCTCAGGATAACAAATTTCGTTGCCGGCCTTATTTCGCGGGTCCTTTTCGCAAGCTCAAGTCCGGTCATAAGCGGCATTTTGATATCGGTCAGAACAAGATCGGGTTCAAGCTTTTCGAGAAGATCGAGCGCCTCTATTCCGTTTTCAGCACCGCCGACAACCTCAAAACCCGCTCTCTGCCAATCGACATTGCCGATAACCGCCTCCCTCTGGCGTATCTCATCGTCAACTACAAGCACACTGTACATAATCATGACCTCGCACAAAAATCATTTGTTTTATGTATACCGACTTTGCGGCGCATCCGGCAGAATACAAATCATAACAGTATTTTTCGGATGTCGCTTCTGATTTTATTATATAAAAACTTCCGATTATTATCAAGATTTAACTTTTTCGCGGTGTCAGATATAAAAAAGCAAAATGATGTCGTGACCACTATTGCAATAGGAGATTCATTTTTCCGTGCCGCAGTCGGATTATAAATTTACGTCATAATAATACTAACCCCCAAAAAGTTAAATTCCGGGGGTTAGTATTATGATTGTTCTCGTCTGCCGTTAGCATCGCTTTCGGCTCAATCCTTTTCGACATAGTAATATAAATCCGCGGCGGCATATGCTTTATACAAATCCCCCGTTTCCCGGTCTACGATATACCAGCCATGTGTAAACGTAAAATCTCTTCCGACTGTATATG